>Ga0209079_10000480_pt1 | contig 16035 bp, 13 predicted proteins | sample PPLLaktember2015_2_FD_187259 | JGI IMG/M metagenome (GOLD analysis project Ga0209079, IMG submission 187259) | Freshwater sediment microbial communities from Prairie Pothole Lake near Jamestown, North Dakota, USA - PPLs Lake P7 Core (6) Depth... | ecosystem: Environmental > Aquatic > Freshwater... | reverse complement strand
GGGACGCAGTGTCGAGGACCTGAGGCCGAGCACGGACTCGGCCTCAGGAGCCTTCTGTTCGGGGCTTCGGGGAGCTCTGCCAAGGAAACCGAGGGAATGAATGCCGAGGGAACGCAGAGCTCCCCTGCTCTGGCGTAGCAGCGCTGTGAGGGTTGCTGCCGCTCTCTGAGGGAGGTTTCGAAATGGACTGGAAGTCGAAGCCGGTTGGCATCACCAAGGAAGTCGTGCCGTTCGGCAAGCGGATCGACGGGAGCACGGTCGGCATACCGATCGTGACGGCACGAGGGCGCGCAGACGGCCCGACCATCATGGTCGTGGGCGGCGTGCACGGGAACGAGCAAGAAGGGATGCACGCGATCCTCTCCTGCATCCGCCACCTGGACACGTCGAAGATGCGGGGCACGCTGGTGGCAATCCCCGTGTTGAACGTCGGTGCGTTCGAGCACAAGCAGCGCGGCTTCCCGCTGGACTACTGGTACTACGACCTGAACCGGGTGTTCCCCGGGAAGAAGCGCGGGTCGTACACGGAGGCGCTTGCAGACAAGGTGCTGACGGAGTGGGTTCCGGGAGTCGATGCCATCGTGTCGATCCACAGCGGCGGGGACCTTGCCCAAGCCTGCAAGCGGAGCATTGTTCCCACCCATTCGGAGGAGAATCTCCGTCTGGCGAAGGCGATGGGACCGGGATGGGAAGTCATCGCGATCGGGATCGGGGATCGGGAGGATGTCGGGACGCTGACTGAAGTAGCGGCCAAGGAATACAACATCCCTACGATCACCCCGGAACTGGGTGGGGCGTGCTGGCGCCTGCCGGACGCGTACATCGAGAACGTCGGTGAGCTTGAGAAGAGCATCGTCAACATCCTCCGCGAGTACGGAGTGCTTGACGGCAAGCCGAGCTACCCCAAGGAGCTGTGGCTGTCAACGTACGAGCCGATCCGAGCGGAGAACGCCGGTCTCATCTGGCTGAAGCCCGCGTGTCGGGTGATGCAGGAGGTCAAGGCGGGCGCCGAGCTGATGGAGATCACCGACTACCTGGGCAACACCCTGGAAGTCGTCGTGGCGCCGTACGATGGCTTCATGGTGCTCATTCCGGGGACCCCGTCTCTGTCGGTCGGGAAGACCCAGGTCGCGAGCATCGGCAAGCTTCTCAAGAAGATCCCCGTCAAGTAGGAGAGCGGAACGATGTTCGTAGGGCGGCCGTGCGATGTGGGTCGGGCCGGGAGGACGGAGCGCGTGCTTGGCTCCATCGCTCGGACATCCTTCGCCCGTACTCAAGGCCGCCGAAGGACAAGTCGACGGGGCTTTCGTGCCCGGTGAGGTCCGGAAGCCCCATCTCCTTCGCTCTCTGAGGGAGGGTTCGGGATGGATTGGAAGTCGAAGCCGGTTGGCATCACCAAGGAAGTCGTGCCGTTCGGCAAGCGGATCGACGGGAGCACGGTCGGCATACCGATCGTGACGGCACGAGGGCGCGCGGACGGCCCGACCATCATGGTGGTGGGCGGCGTCCACGGCAGTGAGCAAGAAGGGATGCACGCGATCCTTTCCTGCATTCGCCACCTGGACGCATCGAAGATGCGGGGCACGCTGGTGGCAATCCCCGTGCTGAACGTCGGTGCGTTCGAGCACAAGCAGCGCGGCTTCCCGCTGGACTATTGGTACTACGACCTGAACCGGGTGTTCCCCGGGAAGAAGCGCGGTTCGTATACGGAGGCGCTTGCAGACAAGGTGCTGACGGAGTGGGTTCCGGGAGTCGACGCGATCGTGTCGATCCACAGCGGCGGAAACAACTCGCAGGCCTGCAAGAGGAGCATTGTTCCCACCCATTCGGAGGAGAACCTCCGTCTGGCGAAGGCGATGGGACCGGGATGGGAGGTCATCGCGATTGGGATCGGGGACCGCGCGGATGTCGGCACGCTGACGGAAGTAGCGGCCAAGGAATACGGCATCCCGGCGATCACTCCCGAGCTTGGCGGGGCAGGTTGGCGCCTGCCGGATGCGTACAACGACAACGTCGGTGAGCTCGAGAAGAGCATCGTCAACATCCTCCGCGAGTACGGAATCGTGGACGGCAAGCCGAGCTATCCCAAGGAGCTGTGGCTGTCAACGTACGAGCCGATCCGAGCGGAGAACGCTGGTCTGATCTGGCTGAAGCCAGCCTGTCGTCTGATGCAGGAGGTCAAGGCAGGCACCGAGCTGATGGAGATCACCGACTACCTGGGCAACATCCTGGAAGTGGTCGTGGCGCCGTACGATGGCTTCATGGTGCTCATCCACGGGACTCCGTCGCTGTGCGTTGGGAAAACCCAAGTGGGGAGCATCGGCAGGCTTCTCAAGAAGATCCCCGTCACCTAGGGGGTGGCACCATGCACGTGGGATGGCGCACCGCACGGTCTAGGCTGGAAGGGGCATCCCTATGCTAGGCTACGTTGCTCGGAGAGTCGTCTACGCCATCTTCACCGTGTGGCTCATCGTCAGTCTGGCGTTCTTCGCACTCCGTCTGACTCCTGGCGACCCTGTCGAGATCTGGTTGGGGGAGTACGCGACGCCGGATCTTGTCGAACTGGTCCGCGAGAAGTGGGGACTGGACAAGTCCTTGATCGAGCAGTACGCGATCTACATGAACAACGTGATTCACGGGGACCTCGGAGACTCCCTGCGAACGGTGCGCCCCGTGCTGGGGCTGATCGGCAGACAACTCCCGTTCACCGTGCGGCTCGTTCTGGGGGGGATGGCGCTGTCCCTGCTGTTGGCGATTCCGATCGGCCTGATCGCGGCGGCGAAGCGCAACTCGCCTCTCGACATGGCCGTCATGGCCGGCTCATTCCTCGTGATGTCGATCCCGGAGTTTTGGATGGGCATCATCGTGCTCCTCGTGTTCGGCGTGATCCTTGGCTGGTTCCCCGTCATCGGAGCTGAGCAGCCGGGGGACTACCTTTCCTACCTCAGGCACTTGACCCTTCCGATTGCCGTCCTAGGCTTCCGCGGCGCGGGTGCCATCGGTCGCATGGTTCGATCTTCGATGCTTGACGTGATGGGAGAGGACTACGTCAGGGTTGCCAGGAGCAAGGGACTGCGGGAAAGCGTCGTCCTCTGGAAGCATGCGTTGCGCACCGCGCTGGCTCCCATTCTGAGCCTTGTGGGCGTCAACCTCGTGCTGCTTCTCGGAGGCGCGGTGATGATCGAGGTTGTCTTCAGCCGGCCGGGGATCGGCTATCTCTACGCAGAAGCTGTGTCTTCCCGTGACTACCCGATGGTTCAGGGGTGTGTGATGGTCGTCGCGGGCATGGTTGTCGTCGTGAACCTGTTGGTGGACTTGTCGTACGGCTTCATCGATCCAAGGATTCGATATGAGTGAGCGCAGGCAGGAAGGACATGCCGGCGAGGGCGTCCGAGATGTCGGGAGCGTGACGATGAACCAACCCTGCTGCAGACGGTCGGGAGACGAGTGGCGTGGCTTGCAGACTGCGTAGAGGCCTTGCGAACCTGCTGCATGCCAGGATCTTCCGTCACAGGATGGCCGTGGTCGGCCTTCTGATGGTGGGAGTCGTCGTGGTCGGAGCAGCGTTGGCGCCGCTGCTCTCTCCGTACCGTCCATCCGCCATGTCCCGCGATCGCCTCCAGCCGCCGAGTGCGAAGCACATTCTCGGCACGGACTCCTACGGGCGTGACGTCTTCAGCCGGGTTCTCTACGGCGCCCGCGAGTCGCTGATCTTGGGCGCGCTCGCCCTGCTGATCGGCGCAACCATCGGCGCGACGCTCGGCATCGTGGCAGGGTACTTCGGGGGTCCTATCGACATCGTGCTGTCGAGGCTCATGGACATGATGTTGTCGTTCCCCTCCATCATGGTCGCCCTCTTTGTCCTTGCCGTGTTTGGCACGGCGGGCCGGATGCCTCTCGTGATCGCCATCGGGCTTTCTCTGGTGCCGCGGTTCGCTCGAGTTGCGCGTGGGGCGACGCTTCCGATTCGCTCGCAGGACTACATTGTCGCGGCACGGAGCCTCGGAGCCGGAGACTGGGCGATCATCGTCCGCCACGTTCTCCGAAACCTCGTGGGCCCGCTGACGGTGCTCTGCTCGATCTACCTCCCGACGGTGATCCTGATTGAAGCAAGCCTCAGCTTCTTGGGAATCGGCCCTCCTCCGAACCTCCCTACGTGGGGGCGAATCATCGCGGACGGCAGGCCGTACCTGCGCAACGCAGTCTGGATCTCCGTCGCTCCAGGGATTGCGATCATGCTCACAGTCATGGGGTTCAACCTTGTCGGAGATGGACTGCGGGATTTGCTTGACCCGAAGACGAGCAAGTCCATTCGCCGAACGTAGGGACGAGAGCGCTCTGTCACAGTGACAGCGCGTTGGCGAGACCGTCCGGCGCAGCGTGGCAGAGAGCCGGCGCCTGTGCGCTGCCGTGGGGACAGAAGGAGGATGACGTGGACGAGAAGATCGGCTTCATCGGCCTCGGGATCATGGGGCAGCCGATGGCGGGGCACCTCGTGGATGCCGGCTATCCGCTGGCCGTGTACGACGTGCGCCCCGAAGCGGTCGCCGTGCTCACACGCAGCGGAGCCCGTCCGATGGCGAGTGGGTGTGAGGTCACGGAGTGGGCGGACATCGTGATCACGATGCTCCCTGACTCGCGCGATGTGGAAGAGGTCTACCTTTCGAAGGGGGGTGTCCTGGACGGAATTCGGCCGGGACGCCTTCTGGTCGACATGTCAACCATCTCGCCGCAGGTCGCCGTGAAGGTAGCGGATGAAGCCGCTTCTCGAGAGTGCGCCATGCTGGACGCTCCGGTTTCGGGCGGCGAGACGGGAGCCAGGAACGCGAAGCTATCCATCATGGTTGGCGGAGAGCGCCAGGTGTTTGACCGCGCCCTTCCGATCTTCGGCGTTCTTGGGAAAGCTACGTACTGCGGGAAGAGCGGTGCCGGTCAGGTCGTGAAGGCATGCAACCAAGTCCAGGTGGCGCTCACCCTGATCGGTATGGCGGAGGCGATGGTTCTCGGCAAGAAGGCCGGGGTGGATCGAGCGGTGGTCTTGGACGTACTGAGTGCGGGCTACGCACAGTCCCGGGTCATGGATGCCCGGGGAGGGCGCCTGGTTGACGGCGACTTCCAGCCGGGCTTCCGTAGTCACCTTCACTTGAAGGATCTGAACATCATCCGCGAAGCAGCGCGTGCCTACGAGTGTTGCCTGCCGGGGTCCGCCCTCGCGCACTCGCTCTACACGGCCATGCAGGCCAATGGGTGGGGCGATCTGGATCACTCCGCGGTCGTCAAGGTCATTGAGTTGCTCTCGAATAGCGCGGAAGGGGCATAGTAGGCGAGCACGCTTCGGGAGGCGGCAAGGCGGCGGGGGTCAAGCGCTTGGGGATACAGCGTGAGGCTCTCCGCCGTCGTACGGAGTCGAAGGGGAGGGATCATCTGGGATGGCGGTTCTGCCAGAGCCTATCACCGGAGTGAAGAAGATCGAGAACTACATCGGGGGGGAGTGGGTTGCCTCTCGGGGCGAGGTGCGGGAGGTGGTCAATCCCGCGACGGGGAAGACCATCGCAACCGTTCCCCTCTCTCCGAAGAGCGAGTTCGACGCGGCGGTGGAAGCGGCCCGCGGGGCGTTCCCGGAGTGGCGCCGCACGACCCCGCTCGCTCGGGCCCGCATGCTGTTTCGTCTGAAGGATCTTTGTGAGGGAGCCTTCGAGGACGTAAGCCGCATCCAGACTCAGGAGCACGGGAAGACCATCGACGAGTCCCGCGGGGAGACCCGACGAGGCATAGAGAACATCGAAGTGGCCTGCGGCATCCCGACGTTGATGCAGGGGCAGTACTCGGAGGATATCGCCTCGGGGATCGATGAGTGGTTGATTCCGACCCCTCTCGGCGTGTTCGGGATCATCGGGCCGTTCAACTTCCCGTGGATGATCCCGTTGTGGTCGGCTCCCTATGCCGTGGCGACAGGCAACTGCGTCGTCATCAAACCCTCGAGCGAGGTTCCTCTGAGCCAGAACCGGCTGGCGGAACTGGTCGAGGAGGCAGGCTTTCCGCCGGGAGTGTGGAATGTCGTGCACGGGGGACGAGACGTCGTCGGCCACATGCTCGACCATCCGGACATCAAGGGGATCACATTTGTCGGCTCAACGTCTATAGGGCGAGACGTGATCTACAAGAGGTGCGGCGAAACCGGCAAACGAGTGATCGCGCAGTGCGGAGCCAAGAACTTCATGCTCATCATGCCGGACTGCGACGTCGACCGCACCATTGCGGCGATGTTGACGTCGTTCTTTGGGAACGCCGGCCAGCGCTGTCTCGCCGCCTCAAACTGCGTCGTGGTAGGCGCCGACGACCGGTTCTACAAGGAGTTCGTTCGCCGGGTCGTCGAGGCCGCACGCAACGTGCGCGTGGGGTACGGGCTCGACGAGTCCGTCCAGATGGGCCCGCTGCGCGACCGAGAGAAGAGGGACCGTGTCGTGCGGTACATCGAGAGCGGCATCAAGGATGGGGCGAAGCTCCTGTTGGACGGACGCTCGGTCAAGGTCGAGAGTCCTTGCCGGGTTGACTGTTTCGTGGGACCGACGATCTTCGAGAACGTGACGCCGGAGATGGCCATCGGGTCGGAAGAGATCTTCGGCCCTGTGATGAGCATCATGCGCGCCGGGTCGCTCGACGACGCCATCGCCGTCGCGAACGCAAGCCGTTACGGGAACGGCCACTCGATCTTCACCTCCAACGGAAAGAGCGCACGGCGTTTCCAGTACGAGATCGAGAGCGGGAACGTCGGCATCAACGTCGGGATCGTCGCCCCGGTGGCGTTCTTCCCGTTCAGCGGCATGAAGGACTCGTTCTTCGGGGACCTGCACACGCAGGGCAGGGAGGCCGTCCGGTTCTTCACCGAGAGCAAGGTCGTCATCCAGCGGTGGTTCTAGAGAGCGAGGGAGGAGGACATGCTTATCCATACGGCGTCTGAGGGGATCTCCTTCGCCAAGGGCCTGGAAGCCGCAACGGCCCAGTTGTACGAGGCGATGGCGGAGCGATTCCCCGAGTTCCGGGATCGCGCTCTCGCCCACGCTGCCGAGAACAGACGATTCGCCGGCACGATCCAGCGAGTCTACCAAGAGGTCATCACCGACGCGATCGAGGGATGCTACTGCTTCCAGCTGGAGACGGAGGACTTCGGGCTGCCGGTCGTCGATCCCGTCGCCGGTTCCGTGCACGATGCCGTGGGACAGGCGGTCGCTGTCGAGAACGTCATGATTGACTTCTACTCCAAGGCACAGAAACAGGCGGACACACTGATGGCCGATATCCCCCGGGCCTTCGGCACGATCCTTAGGAAGCGCAACCAGCGTCTGGAAGCTCTGAAAGCCCTCTTGTGTCCGAGTCCCGAGAGGGCGTAGAGCCGCCCGTCCCCGGGAGAGCGTGATTCAGCCGTGAGCGGGCAGTGTGTTGCCCGATGTTCTTTGCCGCGCTCTACGCGCTGGTTCCGGAGCGTCGCCAGCAGATCTCGAGCCCCTTCAACGTGAGGTCGGGGTCATAGAGCTCGATCGCTTCGATCTCGCGGTGGTACAGCTCTCCCTTTCCGCCCGTGGCGACGACGCGCAGGTCGCGGCCGCACTCGGCGCGGAACCGCCGAATCAGCCCTTCGGTCAGGTCGAGGAAGCCGAGGACGACGCCGGCGCGGATGTTGTCCGCCGTGGTCTTCCCGATCACGGTGCGGGGCACGTCCAAGGAGACGGAAAAGAGCTGGGCGGTCTTCTCGACGAGGGCTTGGGCGGCGACCCGCATCTCCGGCGCGATGGCGCCTCCGACGAGGGCCCCTTGGCGAGAGACGACGTTGAACGTGGCTGCCGTGCCGAAGTCGACGATGAGAAGCGGTCCGCCGTAGATCTCGTACCCGGCGACGCAGTCCACGATCCGGTCTGCGCCCACCGACCACGGCTCGTCGACCTCGAGGCGGATCGGCGAGGTCTGCGGGCTGATCCACAGCACGGGGCCGCGAACCAGCGTCTCGAGCCCGGTTCGGAGCGGCGGGTTCAGGGCGGGAACGACCGACGCCACGGCCACTCCCTCGATCGCCTCTGCGGAGACGCTCGCCTCGGCGAGGAGGCTCCGGAGATCGAACCGCAGTTCGTCGCCGGTGCGGTTCCGATCGGTGGTGAAGCGCCAGCGTCCGACGAGCTGCTGGCCGTCGAAAAGCCCGACGACGATGTTGGTGTTGCCGACGTCGTAGGTCAGGAGCACGAGGTCCTCCTCTCGAGAAGCGGCGAGCCCGGCGGGAGCACGGTGTTGTCGATGAGGCGTGTCTTCCCGATCCGAACGGCCAGCGATACGAGCGTGCGAGGGCCGAGCGTCTCGGGTTCCTGGAGCGTGTTCGGGTCGGCGACGCTCACGTAGTCGACGTGCGCAAGCGGTTCCGCGTCAAGGAGGTACGTCATCGCGGACCGAATCCTTGCCGCATTCCTCTCCCCGCTCTTCCAGAGGAATTCCGCGAGGTCGAGTGCCCGGCGCAGGACTGGGGCCGCGCTGCGCTCGGCGGGCGACAAGTACGTGTTGCGGCTGCTCATCGCCAGCCCGTCCGGCTCGCGGACGGTCGGGGCCACGACGAGTTCGATCGGGAAGTTGAGGTCCGCGATGAGCCGGTCGACGACGAGCGCCTGCTGGGCGTCCTTCTGGCCGAAGTAGGCGTGCTGGGGTCGGACGAGCAGGAAGAGCTTGGCGACGACGGTGGCCACGCCTCGGAAGTGGGTCGGTCGAGAGGCTCCCTCGAGCCGCTCGGTGATCCCGCCGATCGTGACCCACGTGGCGTACCCGGGTGGGTACACCTCGGCGTCGGAGGCGGGGGCGAAGACGAGGTCGGTTCCCGCCGACTCGAGCATCGCGAGGTCCCGGTCGAGGTCGCGCGGGTATGCGGCGAGGTCTTCGGTCGGGGAGAACTGTGTCGGGTTGACGAAGATGCTCGCAACCGCCGACGCGCACTCCTTGTGGGCGCGGCGAGCCAGGGAGAGGTGGCCTTCGTGGAGAAACCCCATCGTCGGCACGAAGCCGACGGGCTCGGGGAGGCCTGCGCGCAGGGCGCGGAGTTCCGAGATGGAGCGGGCGAGCCTCATGGCAGGTTCGAGAGGGCCTCGTCGACCTCTCGAAGAACCTCCTCCGAGACGGAGAAGCTCTGTGCGGCGCCCGGGAAGCTGCGCGCGAGCACGTCGTCGCGATAGCGGGTCACGGCGTCGCGCGCGACTTCGGCGAGGTGGGCGTACGGCTTCGTGTGCTTTGGGACGAAGCCCGGGACCCAGCCGAGGATGTCGCTCACGACCTGGATCTCGGCGTCGCAGTGGGGGCCGGCGCCGATGCCGATCGTCGGCACGACAAGGCGCTCCGTGACGCGCCGCGCAATCTCGGACGGGACGCACTCGAGGACGATGGAGAAGACGCCCGCGTCCTGGAGAGCGAGCGCGTCCCGGATCAGCTCCCGCGCGCGTTCGCCCGTCTTGCCCTGGACTTTGAATCCGCCGAGCTGGTGGACGGACTGCGGCGTCAGGCCGATGTGGCCCATCACGGGGACGCCGATCGCGGTCAGCCGGCCGATGGTGTCGGCGGTCGCCCGTCCGCCCTCCAGCTTCACCGCCTGGGCGCCGCCTTCCTGCATGCAGCGGCCGGCGCTCTCGATCGCCTGGGCGGCCGATCGATGGTAGGTCATGAACGGCATGTCCGCGACGATGAGGGCGCGGGTTGTGCCGCGCACGACGGCGCGGGTGTGGTGCAGGATGTCATTGAGGGTGACCGGGATCGTGTTCTCGTACCCGAGGACGACCATTCCGAGGCTGTCCCCGACGAGCAGGAGAGGAATCCCGGCCTCGTCGGCAATCCGGGCGGTCACCACGTCGTACGCCGTCAGACAGACAAACCGCTCGCGTCGCTCCTTCCAGCCCCGGATGTCGGCCGTCGTCACGCGCATGCGTTGTCATCTCCTTGTCCATCTCCCAGGCTTCTTGCCAGCCGCCGCGCGGTGGCCGCGTCGATCCGCCCCTTGGCGAGCGCGATCGGGAGGGTCCGGCGCGCGAGTTCCTTGTACAACGTCCTGGCTTCGGGCGCAACGCGATCGAGGACTGCCAGATGGCGCTCGATGGTTCCGACATCTCCGCGGGCGATCGGCCCGGTGAGCGCGGCAGGAAGGCCTACTCGATCGAGGTTCTCCACGGTTCCGCGTACGAGGGGGAGCAGCGCGCGAAGACCCTCTTCCTTAGAGAGGCCGAGCTCGACCCACAGCCCGGCGGCTAGATCGAGGAGCGTGACCAGGTAGTTCGAGGCGATCGCGGCGCTCAAGTGGTAGACGGCGCGGTCGCCGCGCAGCGCGAGCGGGCGGCCGCCGAGGGCGACGGCCATCGTTTGGAGGTTCGCCAGGAGTCCTTCGGTCGACGCGTCGATCGCGATCGCGCTTCCGGGGAGGTTCCTCCGCGCCTGTTCCTCCGTGGCGAACGACTGGAGCGGGTGGAAGGCGCCGACGGCGGCTTCTTGCGATCGAGGGCCGGCGAGCAGGTCGAGCGAAGCGGCGCCGTTGCAGTGGACCACGGCCTTGTTCCGGCTCCAGCGGATTCCTCCAGCGACGGAGGCGATCGCGTCGTCGGGGACGGTGAGGAAGACCACGTCGGCCTGGTCCGCGACGTCCTGCGCTAGTGGGACGGCGCGGGCTCGCGCGCCGCGCGCGGCAGCGGTTCGGCGTTCCGCGCTCCGGCTGTAGACGGCGGCGACGGGGTAGCCTGCGCCGGCCAACGCACCGGACAAGACGGTTCCGACGACGCCCGCCCCGATGAACCCGAGGCGCGGCCGATCTGCGGGCTTCATGTCTCCCCTACCCAGGCCCCGTGAGGAGTGCAGCAACGCGGTCGAGGATCCGTTCCGCGATGGCTCGCTTCGCGGCGCGCGGAAGCTCCTCCGCTCCGTCCGCATCCACCAAGGCGACTTCGTTCTCCTCGGAGCCGAACGGGGCGCTCGCGCCTCCGACGAGGTTTGCCACGACGAGGTCGAGGTTCTTCTGCCGAAGCTTGGCGCGCGCGTTGTCGATCAGATTCTCGGTCTCGGCGGCGAAGCCGACCTTCACCGGGACGTCGCCGATCGATCCGAGGACGTCGGCTGTGCGTTTGAGGTGCAGGACGAGGCTTGGGTCGGTCTTCTTCAGCTTCGATGCGGCCGGGGCGTCCGGCGTGTAGTCGGCGACCGCGGCCGCCATGACGAGGGCGTCGGCATCTGAGACGGCGCCTCGGACGGCGTCGAGCATCTCCGCGGCGGTCGCGACGGGGAGGAAACGCACCCCGCCCGGAGTGCGAAGCGCGGTCGGCCCCGACACGAGGGTGACGTCGGCGCCGCGGTCGCGCGCCGCCTCGGCGATCGCATACCCCATCTTGCCGCTCGATCGGTTGCCGAGGAAGCGGATCGGGTCGACGGGCTCGTGGGTTCCGCCGGCCGTGACGACGATGCGACGTCCGGCGAGGTCGCCGTGACGGCCGAGCAAGCGGAGGGCTTCATCGACGATGTCCTCGACGGGGGCGAAGCGGCCGACCCCCGTGCCGCCCGAGGCCAGTCGGCCGACGGCGGGGCCGACGAACGCGACGCCGCGGACTCTCAAGCGCTCGACGTTCTCTCGCGTCGCGGGGTGCTCCCACATGGCCGTGTGCATGGCCGGCGCGACGAGGACGGGGGCCCGCGTCGCGAGGAGGGTGCACGTCAAGAGGTCGTCGGCGATTCCGTTCGCCATCTTGGCGAGGACGTTGGCCGTGGCCGGGGCGACGATCACGAGGTCGGCGGCGTCGGCGAGCGACACGTGCTCGATCGCGAACGGGTTCGTGAGCTCGAACATCTCGGTCGAGACGGGGCGGCCGGTGATCGCGCGGAAGGTAGCGGGGCCGACGAGCTGAGTCGCGTTCTTTGTCATCACGGCGTGGACGACGACGCCCGACTGCGTAAGGCGGCTGGCGAGGTCGACGGCCTTGTACGCCGCGATCGAGCCGGTGACTCCGAGAACCACGGTCCGTTCCGCCATGCTCGCTTCCCTCCGGGTCGAGAAGATGCCTGAGACGCGCACGGGGATTGTATCTCAGAGCCCCGGAAAGAGAAAGAAGGGCGGCGCTCCGCCCTCCTTTCGTACGCCCTTCATGCCCGACTCTACGTTGAGGCGAGTGCAGCCTGGGCGGCGGCCAGGCGCGCGATCGGCACGCGGTAGGGGCTGCAGCTCACGTAGTTCAGTCCCGTGCGGTGGCAGAAGTGGATCGACGCGGGGTCGCCGCCGTGCTCGCCGCAGATGCCGAGCTTGATCGTCGGCCGGGTCTTCCGCCCGAGCTCGCACGCCATCGCCACGAGCTTCCCGACTCCGCCCTGATCGAGGACCTGGAACGGATCCTTCTCGTAGATTCCGAGAGCCACATACTCCTTCAGGAACTTGCCCGAGTCGTCGCGGGAGAACCCGCACCCCATCTGGGTGAGGTCGTTGGTTCCAAAGCTGAAGAACTCGGCCTCCTGGGCGATCTCATCGGCGGTGACCGCGGCGCGCGGCACTTCGATCATCGTCCCGATCATGTACGGGATCTCCTTCTTCGTGAGGCGGTTCTCCTTTAGAACCTCTTCGACCGTGCGCTCGACGAGGTCGCGCTGGAGTTTGAGTTCCTTCACGTTTCCGACGAGCGGGATCATGATCTCGGGGTGCACCTTGATGCCCTTCTTGTGCACGTTGCACGCGGCTTCCATGATCGCGCGGGCTTGCATCTCCGAGATCTCGGGGTAGGTGATCCCGAGGCGGCATCCTCGATGGCCGAGCATCGGGTTGAACTCGTGGAGCGCGTTGACCTTCTCACGGATCACGTTGACGGGCACCCGCATGACCTCGGCGACCTCCTCCTGTCCGGCGACGTCGTGGGGGAGGAACTCGTGGAGCGGGGGATCGAGGAGCCGGATCGTGGCGGGGCGCCCTTCGAGCGCCTTGTAGATCCCTTCGAAGTCCCCGCGCTGCATCGGTAGGAGCTTGTCAAGGGCCGCCCGGCGCCCGGCCTCGTCCTCGGCGAGGATCATCTCGCGCACGGCGATGATCCGGTCGCCTTCGAAGAACATGTGCTCGGTGCGGCACAGGCCGATCCCCTCAGCGCCGAACTTCACGGCGACGGCGGCGTCGTGCGGCGTGTCGGCATTGGTGCGGATGCCGAGCTTGCGGACCTCGTCCGCCCAGCCGAGGAGCGTGCCGAAATCACCCGCGAGCTCCGGGTCCTGGGTCTTGATCTCGCCCAGGTAGACGGCGCCCGTCGTCCCATTCAAGCTGATCGAGTCTCCCGCCCGAACGGTCTTTCCGGCAACGGTGAAGTAGCCCTTCGCGTAGTGGATCACGAGGTCGCCGGCGCCGGCAACGCAGCACTTCCCCATGCCGCGGGCGACGACCGCGGCGTGGCTCGTCATCCCGCCGCGCGCGGTCAGGACCGCCTGCGCTGCGTTCATGCCGCCCACGTCTTCGGGCGACGTCTCGATCCGGACGAGGATGACGCGCTTCCCCGCGGCGGCGGCGGCCTCGGCGGCCTCCGCCGAGAAGACGACCGCTCCGGTGGCGGCGCCCGGGCTCGCCGGCAGGCCCTTCGTCAGGAGCGGGGCCTTGGCCTCTTCCTTCGGCGAGAACGTGGGATGCAGAAGCTGGTCGATCTGCTCCGGCGTGACGCGACGGAGCGCTTCCCTCTTGTCGATCATCCCGCCCTCGGCCATCTCGACCGCCACGCGCACGGCGGCGGCCGCCGTCCGCTTGCCGTTCCGCGTCTGGAGCATGTAGAGAGTTCCGCTCTCGATCGTGAACTCGATGTCCTGCATGTCGCGGTAGTGCTGTTCGAGCTTCGTCCGGATCGCGAGCAGTTCGCCGTAGTTCTTCGGCATCTCCTTCTCGAGCGTCGAGATCGGCTGCGGGGTTCGGATTCCGGCGACGACGTCCTCGCCCTGGGCGTTCATCAAGTACTCGCCGTAGAAGACGTTCTCGCCCGTCGCCGGGTTGCGCGTGAAGGCAACGCCGGTGCCGCACCCCTCGCCCATGTTCCCGAACACCATCGACTGCACGTTGACGGCGGTTCCGAGCAGGCCGCGGATGTCGTACAGCTGGCGGTACTTGTTCGCCCGGGGGTTGTTCCACGACTTGAAGACGGCCTCGATGGCGCCCCACAGCTGCTCCTTGGGGTCTTGGGGGAACGGCCGGCCGACCCGCTTCTGGATCGCCGCCTTGAACCGCTCGACAAGGTCCTTAAGCGCGTCGGCGTCAAGATCCGTGTCGAGCTTCGCCTTGCGCTCCTTCTTCACCTCGTCGAGGATGGCTTCGAACGGGTCGAGGTCGGCCTCGGTCTCCGGCTTCAGCCCCATGACGACGTCGCCGTACATCTGGAGGAGTCGGCGATACGAGTCGTAGGCGAAGCGGCGATTGCCCGACTTCGCGGCGAGGCCGTCGACCGTCTGGTCGGTCAGACCGAGGTTCAGGATCGTGTCCATCATCCCGGGCATCGAGGCCGCAGCGCCCGATCGCACGGAGACGAGGAGCGGGTTCGCGGGATCGCCGAATCGCTTTCCCGTCGCCTGTTCCAGCTTCTTCAGGTTCTCGCCGACCTCGTCCTCGAGCCCCTTCGGGTAGGCGCCGCCGTGGTCTTGGTAGTGGGCGCAGACCTCGGTCGTGATCGTGAACCCTGGGGGGACAGGAATTCCGAGCTCGGCCATCTCGGCGAGGTTCGCTCCCTTGCCGCCGAGCAAGTTCTTCATCGTTGCGTTGCCGTCCGACTGGCCCTTGCTGAAGAAGTAGACGTTCTTCATTCCAAGCGCACCTCCGTATGCGCGGCTGACCTCGGCTTACTCTGAGAAGAGCGCCTCGACGAACTCCTCGGCCGAGAAGGCGTGCAGGTCCTCCGCCGACTCGCCGACGCCGACGAACAAGATCGGCAGTCCGAGTGACTCGCGGATCGAGAGGATCACGCCGCCCTTGGCCGTCCCGTCGAGCTTCGTCAGAACCAAGCCGGTCAGCTGGATGGCAGCGTGGAAACGCTCCGCCTGCGCGATCCCATTCTGCCCCGTGGTCGCATCGAGCACAAGGAGTCGCTCGTCCGACGGGCGGTTCAGCTTTCGGGCCACCGTTCGCTCGATCTTGCGCAACTCCTCCATCAGGTTGTGCTTCGTCTGAAGTCGACCGGCCGTGTCGATGAGGAGGACGCCTCCCTTGCGCTCGACGTGGTCGAGGGCGTCGAAGACGACGGCGGACGGGTCGGCGCCTTCCTGGTGCCGCACGAGGTCCGCGCCGATCCGCTCGGACCAGACGGCGAGTTGCTCGACCGCCGCGGCGCGGAACGTGTCGGCCGCGGCGAAGGTCAGCGGGAGCGTCGGCCGCTCCTCGCGCAGGTGCGCGGCGATCTTCGCAATCGTCGTCGTTTTCCCGGCGCCGTTCACTCCGGCGACCAGAACGACGGTCGGCGCCCCGTCCGTGCGGAGGCGAAGCGGCCGGTCGCTCTCGGCCAGCCGGGCGACGAGGATCGACTTCAGGACGTCGAGCGGGTCGCGAGAGTCCTTCTTCGCGGCGTCGCGCAGCTCGGCGACGAGGGAGGCCGAGAGGTTCGCGCCGACGTCGCCCGAGATCAGGATCTCCTCGAGCGCTTCCAGGTCGGCGGCCGTCAAGCCCTTGCGTCCCCTCAGCGCCGCGGTGAGCGAGTCAGCGAGTCCGGCCCGCGTCTTCTTCAGTCCCGACTTGAGCCGGTCGAACCAGGCGGTCACATCTCCTCCGGAGCGGCCATTCCGAGAATGCCGAGGGATCGGCGCAGCACGAGGCCGATCGCGCGGAGGAGCGCAAGTCGCGCTCGGGTCATCGTCTCGTCGTCGGAGAGGACGCGGTGGCGGTCGTAGTACCCGTGAAAGGCGCGGGCGACGCCGAGTGCGAACTCCGGCAGGAGGTGCGGGGCGAAGGAGAGCGCGGCGGTCTCGAGGACGTCGGGGAACTCGTCGAGTCTCTTGATGAGATCGAGCTCCTCTCGTTCCACGAGCGGCGACAGGTCGACG
>Ga0209079_10000475_pt1 | contig 16159 bp, 17 predicted proteins | sample PPLLaktember2015_2_FD_187259 | JGI IMG/M metagenome (GOLD analysis project Ga0209079, IMG submission 187259) | Freshwater sediment microbial communities from Prairie Pothole Lake near Jamestown, North Dakota, USA - PPLs Lake P7 Core (6) Depth... | ecosystem: Environmental > Aquatic > Freshwater... | reverse complement strand
GTTGATTTTAGCATAAGAAAAGTAAAGTTGCGTTGAAAATTCACTTCAGGAGGAAAACGTTCCTTTCAGTCTGACCTTCCGAACAATGCCATAAAGAGCATAACAACCGGGATTACCTCAAGCCGCCCTATCCACATGACGACGATGAAGATCCCCTTTGAAATGATTGGCATATCCGGAGAAACGTACCCGATGCTGACACCGCAGGAGGAGAAGGCTGACACAACTTCAAAGAGGATGTCGGTGAGCGAGTACGTTGTCAGGTGGAACTGCAATACCGCGAGCGTGGCAATGAAAATGGTGATGACAGAAAGAATGATGATGAGCATGTTCTTTGCGGCCTCAAGTTCTGCAGTTGCCCGGGGGATTATTCTCCCCTCGATCTTAAAAGGCAGGAGCACCTTTCCACTGACAAAGAGCCTTCGGAACCACCAGAGCAGCGCCCGAATGGCCAGTGCGACGCGGTTTAATTTGACCCCGCCTGCAGTACTGCCCGATGCCCCGCCGATAAGGGTAATCAATGTCAGGAAAAGAAGGGTCACGCTCGCCAGTAAACGCAGGTTCATCGTCTCGAATCCGGTGGTCGTCAGGGTCGAAATTGTCATGAAGAGGCCGTGACGCAGGGCAGTGAAAAATTCAAAGTTCCCGAAGAAAACCAGGTCATAGGTTACTACAGCTGCGCCGATACCTGCAAAGAGAAAGAACAGTTTCACCTGTTCGTCACCAAAAAGACCAATGCGCCGGTTCTGTACTATGAGATAATAAAGTTTAAACGGCAGGGCACCGGCGATCATTATCGGGATCAGCAGGAGTTCAAGTGCGATGCTGTTGTAAAAAAGGATGCCCTCCTCGTGGAGGGTGAATCCCCCTGTTGATACTGCCGCAAATGCAAGGTTGACCGATTCCCATAAAGAGAGACCGGTGAACAGGATCAGGCTGACTGCAACAAAGGTGAGGGCTGCGTATATCTTCCAGAGTGCCCTCCCGGTCGCAATTACCGTCGGCATCAGGGGTTCATCCCGCCCTTCTGTGCGGGAGATCTTTGCACTGAAAAGCCCGGTGCTGCTTGCCAGCGCGATCATAAATGCAACGATGCTGATTCCTCCAATCCACTGCATATAGGACCGCCAGAAGAGGAGCACGTGAGGAGCAGTGTCAAGAGAGCGGATCATGGAAAATGCTGTACCTGTCCACCCGGCCATGCCTTCAAAAAATGCGTCGGTAAATCCCATGTCCAGCCCGATCATAAACGGTATGCCGCTCACCATTGCGCAGGTCAGCCAGAAAAGCGCCACCGAACACATTGCAGTAGAAAGCCTCCCTCCCCGGTTACTGCGGGGGAGAGTTCGCAGGAGTACACCAAGAATAACGAAGGTAACGGGGACTGCTGTCATGGGAAGGAGCATATTCCACTCGGAAAAAATTATTGCGACAATGAGGGGCAGGGTGGTCAGAGGAGCAACAAAGACAAACATATCCCCGAGATCTGCAATAATCGTGGAAAGATGCTCAAGACGGTGCATCACTTAAGGGTTACCGCTGGTTCTCTATTAGTGTTTGCCCCGGAATGATAAAAAAAAGGATTTTTGAGATTATTGTGTCGTTCACCTTTTCAGGAGCCTTCTCTTCCTTTTTACAGGATAGCAATGCCCTTGTGCTTCTGTACGATAGTGTCTGCCAGGTGGTCAAGTGCCTTGAAGGTCATTTCATCAGGAAGACCCCTGACCATGACCGGTTCAAGGAGATCGACCTTAACATGGGTGAGCATTTTTACAATAGTCTCCGTTGCCTGACCTCCCCAGCCATAGGAACCGATAACCGATGCAAACCGCATCTTGGGTTTGAGCATGTTCGCCAGATATGTCGCGTACACAACCTGGGGGTGGGGACCAAAGAGAACAGTGGGAGTCGCAATCACCACGGTCGCCGTATCGACAAGTGACATGGCAAGCTCACCTATGTCCGTACGGGTCAGGTTATAAGGTCTGACCGTAATCCCGCGGCTGATCAGCGCCCCGGTGAGGTGCTCTACCATTTTTTCGGTACTTCCATGCATTGAGACATAGGCAATGACCACCTCGTTTTTCACATTATCCGATACCCAGTCAGCATACGCCTCAAGGATGAACTGGGGACGGCGGTAGATCGGCCCGTGACTTGGTGCGATCATCTCAAGCGGGAGTTTTTTTACCATCTCCACGTAGCCTTTGATACTGTTGCGGAATGGCATCATGATCTCTGCGTAATACCTTTTTGCAGAGCGATAGCACTGAGCCTCGTCAGTTACGTATAGATCACTTGTCCCCGTATGCGACCCGAAGAGATCGCAGGGAAAAAGGATCTTGTCCTCACGAAGGTACGTGATTTGGGTTTCAGGCCAGTGCGTCCAGGGAGTGAGGAAAAATTCAAGGGTGCGATCTCCAAGCGACAGGGTCTCCTTGTCAGCGATGACCCGGACCCGGTTTTGCGGCAGGTGGAGCAGGGCAACGAGAAGGTCTTTGCACTTCTCGTTCGTTACTACAACTGCATCCGGGAAGAATTCCAGGATCATCAGGAGGGACCCGGAATGGTCCTGTTCGGCGTGATTGACGATCACATAATCGATACGGTCTACATTCAGCCTGACGATGTTTGAGATCAGGTCAAACTCCTTGGTGGGGTCGACGGTGTCAATCAGAGCTGTCTTTTCACTCCCGCGGATCAGGTACGAATTATAACTCGTTCCCTCAGGGAGTGGGATCAATTCGTCGAATATCCTGCGGTCAAAATCAATCGCGCCGACCCAATAGATCCCCTTAACAATTTCACGTGATACCATACTGCAGCAGTCACTCCTTGCTGAAATGTTGTTCTGATGCCCTATAAACCGGGTAGAGCCAGTCATCGGTTATGGTAAAAACTCCCTTCCGGCGGGATGTTCTGAAAGGATTTGCCCGTCTCATGGTCGTATACACGTCCCATACAAAGTGCAGGCATATTTCCATCACATTCTCCGGACAACTGGTCGGAACAAACTGGCACGAGATATGCATTAATCATTTCGATGATGCACTCTTCCTGACAACCGCCCCGGATGGTGATCAGGTCTGCGAACGCTCGTGGATCGGATCTGCCAGATGATAACGGTCGACAAAGAACCGGAATGAATGGTTTTTCATAAGGGCCGAATCCATGGAGAAGTACTTGAGTATCTCGAACATAAAATCGATCCGTGAATCGAATTTACGGGGGATGAGGCGATTGAAATTCTCCTTCGTGAGATCATCGGTAACGGGGAGATCGGGAACTCCGAGATTCATGACGGATTCCCGTGACAGGCCGGCATAGTACCAGCTTTCGATCTCTTTTATTACCACGATTATACTGCCTGATTCGATATTGCTGAAGTGATAGAAGAGGATCTGTTTTTTGTCCCTCACCGATTGTTCTGTATCAATATCCGCTACAAAAATGTAGTCGTTTTTCATCAGCCGTACGCTCTTTAAAAAATTGTTAACTTTCGCGCGCCTGATGCTTGCGTACGGGATAATTTCTACTGAATCGTAGCGTGAAATAAAAAGCGGTTTGATGATACGACCGAAAAACCGGATATCGTCTTCCCCTTCGACCATGATAAAAAGGCGTTTTTTCATACTCACAGTCCCAGGAGGTTCTGGATATACAGTTCTTCGATCCCAATCTCGTTTTCCAGAAATGTCCTGACTTCCTCCTTGTCAGCCGGTCGGGAAACTACGGAAAACCCTTCAGTATCCCGGGAGATGAGAAGAAGATCTTCGATCGAGGCATGTTTCACTACCTCGGTACTGTGGGTAGTAATCATAATCTGTTTGCTTTTTGAAGATTCCTTCATCATGGTAATCACGCGGCCGACTAAAAACGGGTGAATGTGAGTGACAGGTTCTTCAATGATGATAAACGGCTTATCCTCAAAATAGAGGGCTATAATGAGAGCAAAGATCGTCATCGTTCCATCTGAAAGGGATGTGGAAGGGAGATCATGATTTTTTGCATATCGTTCGCGGAGGGTGAGGATCAATGAGATATCCATGAATTTCTTGACTGAAAAATCCTCGACAAACGGCAGTACATCCCGCAGCAGGTTTGAGAATTTCCGTTTTTTATCCGGATCCCCTATGATGTTCTTCAGGACGAGCGCGAGATTACCGGCATCTTCTTCGAGGTCCCTTTTACCGGTAATTGCCACTCCTTTTTTAAGCAGTTTTGGATCGATATCGTATACGGCGATGCGGTCAAAGAATTTTTCAACATGGGGGAGCGGATACGCATACGGGGTTTCGAGGAGCAGAGTCTTTTCCGGCAGTTCTTTCCCGCGGAAATAGAACGGGATGAGTTCCTGTTCGGTAAGAGGAAATCCTTCCGGCAGATCAACTGAGTACGTCAGGTTACCCGCTTCGTTTGTGACCTGTATCTCACCCCGCCCAATCTTCTCTCTGTCATTTATCTGTCCGCTGCTGTCATCGCAGGACATCACTTCGCAGCCGATAATGAGACGGTCCCGGGTGATGGAAAATCCATCGCCGGGGCCATCAAACCTGATGGCAAATTCGTAAGAGGACTGGCATGACTGTATGGCAAGAAGTGGTGTTTTTTTGCACTCCTGCTGCTCGAGAATCTCGACCTTTTGATCCGGCTGATAAACAACCCTGATTACAAGATCCCGGGAGGACCCGATATTGGTATTCTGGAGATATTCTGAGCCCCCCTGCATCCCTATGGCATTAACGATCCCGTGCCTTGTGATGTCCCGCAGGAATTTGAAGATACTGATAAAATTGGATTTTCCTGCAGCATTGGATCCGATAAGGACATGGAACCGTGACAACTCGATATCAAGTTCGGAAAAACTCTTGAAATTTTCCACGTGAATACGCTGAATTGGCATACAATCTCCACATCACATCCTCACTCTGGAATAAAAAGAAGATATTGGTCTGGCAGAGTCCTGAAAAACGGTTGGTTTCTAAAAGGTAATGCCAAAACTTGCAGGGTTCAGCATCATAATCTGGTAATTAAGGACAGCGGCAAATGTTATCCAGACCAGAACAGGGAGGAGGAGCAATGCAGCGCCGAAAGAGATCCTGAATACCTGGATAATGGTGCAGAGCAGGATTGCCCAGAGCAGAATGATTGCCAGAAAGCCGTAGAATGTCGAGTGCCGTGCGAAAAAGAAGAACGACCATCCGACATTCAGTGCGAGCTGGAAAATAAACAGGGCCAGAGCTATTCTTACTTCGGGGTTCTTTAAACCAGACTGAATGATCAGGTAGAGGGAGAGCCCCATGAAAATATAGAGTACGGTCCAGACCGGCCCAAAAACCCATGACGGTGGGGTGAGATCAGGTTTTTGCAGGCTGGCATACCATGTTGGAATTTCAGGAGTTGTATAATATGATGCTATATATCCTGCAAGCAGGCATATGCCAACTGCTATTACAAGATAGATAATCTTTTTACCATTCATTATTCGGTAGTGTTTGAATGGATGGCATAAAAAATTATTGGATAGCAAAAGTATCGCAAAAGATAACAGTGAATGGTGATCTTTAATATTATTTTCCTTTGCGGAAGAAACGCAGGGAATCAATCCACGAGAAAACACCGGCTCCCTGTATCCTTTTTTCAGGGAATACACCTTCAGAGACAGATTTTACTTCATCTACGGAATAAAACGCATTCGGGTGGAACTGTTTGATTATACTCACGATGTGGCCAAGATCCTGCCGTTTTATGATGGTATAGACCATCTTCACCTTGCCGGTGGCACCTTCACCATCAATGCTGGTTACACCATAACCATGGGAACGGAGGTATTGCATAAGTTCCGTCGGATCTTTTTTCGTAATGATACGGACACTGGTCAGCCCGAGCGATATTTTTTCCTCTATCAGCATTCCGATAAAGGTTCCGGAAGCAAACCCTGCCCCGTAGGCGATATAGGCGATGATATTTGTCAGGTTATTCATCACCTGGCCGATTGCGAGAAGCCAGATGATCACTTCAAAGAAACCGATGAGGGGGGCGAGGTACCTGATTCCCTTGGAAATAAAGATTACCCGGATAGTTCCAAGACTCACGTCACAGATACGGGCGCAGAAGATCATGAACGGAAGGATTACGTAGGTTACTATTTCAGGGGATACAAGCAGTTCAACCATTATTTATCTCTTTTTTTCGATTTCGCATAATAATTGTTTGTGATGATTGGGATAATCGGGGTTTGTTCCTTGATGAATATTCGTTGTTGCTAAGAATTTACGCCATATAACCAATATTATTTTTTCTTTGGCAGAATGACAGGTCAAGACCGATTAAACTCAGGGATATTACGTGATCTTTCACCGGATTTTAGGTGATTACCCTGAAACTCATCGTGGATCTGTCGTGACAGGTTGCACCCATATATCGGTTTATGATGACCGCCGGCGCCCCAATGAAAGGCGCCCCGCTGGCGGATCGGTTCATGAAAAATCCAAAACCATCTTGCCCGCCGTGCCTCGGAGAGGCCTTGAGGCGGGTGACATTGTTAAGGTACGAACTCCTTGTTTCTCCAGAATCTACGAAACGTGAAAATAGCGGTTCCGTAGAACTCATAATTTATTACGTTCCCAAGGCTTTGCCCCCGCCAATGTGGCATCCCTCCCCATAATATCTATGGAAATCCAGGAAATCCGAGGAAATCTGAATATCCGTTTCATGGGTGTATATGAGACCAGATCGGGACATGGAAAAATAAAGTGATTCATTGTCGGGGAATTTCGAGGGTTACGTAATTCCGCGAAAGATACAGGTGAATACCCGCCAGAACGCCAATTGCAAGGATGGCATTAATCCAGATATATAGAGTATCCTGCAGGTAGTGCGGGGAAATGCGATCTGACATGGCAAAAACGCTGCATACCCCCACCACAAGGCTCGTGGAATACACATCCCTGACAGCAAAGAAAAAGACCGCCGCGATAATGCCGGTGGAGACCAGCGAGAAAAAGATTTCCTGCCGGAAGGTCGCGGGAAAGTAGGCAAAAGTCGTCATACCGAACAGCAGTGCCGTCACCATGATGCCCACAGAAATGGAAATTACCATCCCGCCGCCACGGACAAATGCCTGCACGTGAGTACCTGCAAGGACCCAGCAGATCATGACGGATGCGATGGCTCCGGGCAGGAAAAAAAGGAGGGCGTGTGCAAACGCGAACCGATCGGTTCCGAATGGGTTCAGAAAGATTACCGCCCCGTAGCAGATGATACCGGTCAACGTACAGGCTATAATTGTGCGCCTTAAGGAGCGGAATCCAATCTGGAATAAATTGACAGTACCGGAGACAAACGCAGTCCGGACGCAGAGCAGGGGGACAATAATACCCGTAAGAATGCAGGCAATAAGGGTGTACAGGAAGAGGAGAGAGGGATCGAACCGTCTGAAGAGATCGAGACTTCCTTCAAGCAGGAAAATCTCGAGTAACCATGCAGTATAGACAGTAAAGGGAATCACCAGCAGCCTGATCATTGCCGGACGCAGTTCGGGAGATTGCCCTGCCACTTCAGATGCACCTTATGAGAGAGGCTGAAGGTTCGCAGTCTGTTCCTGTCGCGGGTGCACGGTATCCTGCATAAAATGATTTTGTTGCCATCTGTGTTGTGTATTGTATTGGATATCTCATGAAGACAAAAATGTATCAGGGTAACGGATCAGGACCTCGTCAATAAAAGGTCCCGCACAGCCTGCCGGCGATCTTTTTGTTCCATTCCCTTAACAGCCATGGTATCATCGAAGCAGGGGAGCGAGCGCTGGAAAAATGTACCCAGCGCGATCCGTGAGTCCCTGCTGTAATCCCATTCACGTGCTTTTATGCACGCAGCTTCAAAGCTGCTCCGGTCATGATCTGTTAGTTCGTATACCCGGGGCGTGTAGTAATCAGCGACGGGAAAGAACGTCGCGCAGATCTGGAGTACATCGATGAACGCAAAACCCTTGTGAGCCATGCCCTCCTTTATCAGGTTCTTTAAAAGTTCCATATTCTTCGTATATCCCCGTGCGACATACGTCGCCCCGCTTGCAAGCATCAGCTCGACCGGATTGAACGGATATTCTGCAGTACCCGAAGGAGTGGATTTTCCCTTAAATCCAAGGGGCGATGTCGGAGTATATTGCCCGGTCGTGAGCCCATACACCCGGTTGTTATGGATGATCAGGGTTATGTCAATATTGCGTTTAGCTGCAAAGATCAGGTGGTCGAGCCCCTCTGCGTACGAATCCCCGTCACCGGAACAGCAGATAACCGTGAGGTGCGGGTTGCCCAGCTTGATGGCGGTTGCCACCGGGAGGGTACGACCATGAATAGAGTAAAAGGTGTTGATATTGAGGTAATCGGCGATCTTTGCGTGGCATCCGATACCGGTCACCAGCACGACATCATCAAGTGACTTTCCGCTCTGCTCAATTTCGGTGAGGATATTTTTCAGGGTATGCTGGATAGAGAAATTCCCGCAGCCCGGACACCAGGTATTCTGTGTATCGGTTATGATCTGCCGTCCTGTCATACGACCATCTCCTTTACCCTGACCAGCAGGTCATCCGGAAGGAAAGGACGCCCGTCATACCGCAGGATTTTTTCATCGGCAATGATCCCATACCGCTCTGCGAGTGCAGCCAGTTGTGCCGTTGCATTCTCTTCTACCGAGATCAACTTCCTGACCCCGGTTATTGCTTCTTTCATCTGCTCTACGGGGAACGGTGAGAGCACCACGGGCCGGACTACCCGCAGACCGAGAAGTGCCGCAATTTCATTGCACACCCCTTTTGTCGAGCCCCAGCAGAACAGTGCGGTGGAGGAACCGGGAATGCCGGACACATTGACGCCGGGATAACCCCGCATCTCATCTGCCAGCATTCCTCCCTTGCGGAGGCGTTTGTCAGTCATCCGTGCGACCGTGGATGCATCTTCCGTGGTAATGCCCGTTTCGTCATGTGCATAGCTGTTTGCCCTGACCACGGCATCTTTCATGCCGGGAAAAGCAAGAGGTGAAACCCCTCCCGGAACATCTGCGTAACGGAGGTAGGGCACAGCGCCAGTCCAGCGTGGCGAGTCCCCGCTCCCGGGTTCGGAAATTGCAGCAGGATCCACGCTGTAAGTTCCCTCGGACAGGGTTTTATCTGACAGGATAAAGGCGGGGATCTGAAATTTCCATGCCATATTCATTGCCACCTCTGACCAGTACAATGCTTCAAGTGCATCTCCGGGAGCAACAATCAGCCGCGGGTATTCCCCCTGCCCTGCGTTAAGGACAAAGTGAAGGTCTGACTGGCCGGTATAGGTAGGCAGTCCGGTTGAAGGGCCGGTCCGCTGGGAAACAAGGAGGGTGAGGGGTATTTCTGCCATTCCCGCAAGAGACAGACTTTCGGTCATCAGGCAGAACCCACCCCCGGAAGTGCCGACTGCCGATCGTTTGCCCGTATACGCAAATCCCAGAGCCATAAGGATTACTGCGATCTCGCTTTCGGGATGCACCACGGTAATGCCGAGCTTCTCTTTTTCTTCGGCAAGGAAATGGAGAAGGCTTGAGGAGGGGGTCATGGGGTACGAGACATAGGCATCAAGTCCTCCGTTTACCATACCAAGCCCGATTGCCTCATTTCCCGTGAGGAGCGGGTAAGGAGGTTTTACACCCCTGCTGACAGGGTGCACTGTCTCAAGCTGATCATATGCAGCCTTTGCCACCTTCAGGTTAAGATCGACTCCTTTGGGAATATGCCTTTTAAAGACATCTTCAACAACATTCCATTCAATGCCGGCGGTCTTGGCAAAGCCCCCGATAATTGCCGAGTTGCCCATGATGGCCGGGGCATTAACGCCCGCCAGCACTGCTTTTACCGGAATACCCTGACCTGCAGATTTCACCTGGTCCGCATTGGATATGATCGCAGTTTCGTTCGTACATTTGTCCCTGTGCTTCTCCACGGTTTCATTGTTGAGCGCCAGCAGGAAATCAAGGGTCTTCCAGCAGGTCCCGATGCTTTCGTCCGAACCACGTATGATGGCAAAATTGTGCCCGCCCCGAATAAGCGAGGGGTAATCAAAATACAGGTAAATATGGTAGCCGATATGATTGAGCAGCTGAGCAACCAGGGCCCCTGCACTATTGATACCATCACCCGCTTTTCCTCCAATCAGCACAGATATGTTTTTCATGAAGGCCTCCTGTATGTTCTGATATTTCTGCAGGGGTAAATACGTTGGCATACAGGATATCCGGAGTCCTCTTTAAAGCGATGAAAGACCGCTTTTTCCATTCAAAACACAGCTCACCAAAAGAGTCGGGTAAAATTCTGGTCAGATATTTTATCTCTGGGGTCTTTTCCGGTCAGTCACGATAGGGACCTGTATGTACACCAAAGTGCTGCCGACAGGTAAGGTAAAAACGGCGATATAAGAGCAAGAAAATGCCTTTTGAACCGTATTGGAGGAGTCGGTTCCCTTTGCCCGGGTACTGCATTATAAGCCGACGGGAAAATTTAGATACAGTGCGACGGATGATTCAGTATCGATTCCCCTGGAATTTTCTGACGGTATGTCTGCCGGCTGCTGCAGATTCACCGGGCAACCATCGGGGACAATGAGCGCCTGTACAAATCGTAAAAATACAGCATGATGAGATGGTATGTGCCGCAGGCAGCAAAGAAGACACTTAAAAAGATCCATTCCGGAAACCAGAAGTCAGGCATATAAAAATACAGGGTTCCCGTGCATTATGCCCGCGGTTTATTCATGATCTGTTCAAGCATGTTCTTCAGGTCATGTATTTTATAGGGTTTTGTCAGTTTCTCATCAAAGCCGTGGTTTGAAAAATCCTTGACCGCTGGATCATCCGAATATCCGCTTGATATTACGGCTTTCACACCGGGATCGATTTTCCTGAGCTGTACAATCGTCTCCCTACCGCCAAGCCCTGACGGGACGGAGAGGTCGAGAATGACGACATCGAACGGAGCACCCGCAGCCTTCTCCCGGGTATAGAGATCGATTGCAGCCAGCCCGTCTTTTGCAAACATGACATCGTAATCAAGAAATTTCAGGACTTCGCGGGTCATATCAAGGATGATCTGCTCGTCATCCATAACAAGTACTTTACCCCTGGCAGACATCAAAAATCCTTCTGATTGTGTAGTGATTCATGCCTTATCCACAATAAACTATGCCCCTATTTCAGGAATCATGGTGATTGCCTGATCGGCGGGAGGTAGCATGCACTGATCCTTTTTCACGATGTTATACGGGCAGTAAACTTCGGGAATTATCCCTCGCAACCGGCTCACTTTTTCAGCGTGCGGAGACGGGCAGCTTCTGCGGTATCCTCAACCCGGAGAAGGAACGTGCCATGGCAGGGTTTTGTGTACGGGAAGACGATAAAATCCGCATCGAGTCCTATCGCAACAGGAGGAACTCCGATGAGGTGGATGTCAAAGATTTTGAACCCCGGCTGAACATCGATAAACTCCTTAAAATGTTGTTTGATATAGTCCCTGCATTCCCTGAACGATGCGTCCCGCATGAGAATTTCATAGTTCATTGACTCTACGCAGCCCATGGTTTTACCTCATCAATCGCTTTTTTCAGGGGCATCGGGTTATGCACGGCTTTTGCCGCAATTATTGTGCAGGGAAAGTCAACCTGCTTTACCAGATCATCATAATGCTCCCCGTAAATTAGGATGAATAGTTTCGCCTTCGAGATTGCACCCATGGTTGCTGCATAGCTGATACCGGCATCGTTGTGGATGAAAACAAAGCAGCGGTCAAAATCCCGTTTTTTATCGGAGATCAGCGCCACTGCACGGTCGAGATCCATCACCTCTCCCAGGTAGTGACGGTCGGGGTCCGCAATGACCAGAAGCGTATTTGCCGATTTATTGCCGGCAACAACAGGTACGACGCCTGATTTTTTGAGGCGGTTAATCAGATATAACGCGATGCTTGTCTGTACGGGTACCTGCGGGCACCCAAGCACCAGGAGCGCAGTTCCCAAAGGAGTTGTTGGTTCACCTGACAAATTGACCAGTTCCTGCCGTTTGTACTCATTTCATTACATCAGCCACAGGCAATAATCTTGTGCATCACAGACCTGATATACCGTCAATGCGCTCGGGATGAGTGTAGATGGTAAACCGGTCACCCCGGGAAAAACAGATGAGAGTAATACCTGCCGTATGGGCAGTCGCGATTCCTTTATCTGTCGAAGCAGCCCGGGAGATTACCACGGGGATCCCGGCGTTTGCATCCTTTTTAACCATGCCGGCAGGCTGTCTCCCAGTACAGCCAATCACACACCGGGAAAGATCGATCCCGTGAAGGACGGCATGACCAACGACCTTGTCCACGGTATTATGCCTGCCCACATCACTGCTCTTTACCACGCATGCACCACTACTGAAAAGCACCGAACAATGGACTGCTCCGGTCTTACGCCACTCTTCAGTCTCGATCTCACGGGTGTAGGAAAACACATCTTCCGGGGTAATATGGATATCGGATGAGACGGGCATGGGTTCACGGAGGATACTGACTCCTCCCGATGATCCGACCACATTTTTTGAGGGTGGTGCATCACAACCGGTATCAGAGTACACAAGGATATTGTCCCCATCAAGACTGACGTTATCAACGCAGCGGGTAATCCCTTCCGTAATAACAAAGCCGGCACCGAGCTCCCGGAGCTGGTTGCGACTCGCGACCATATCGGCAATCGGGTAATCATTAAAAAATATCCGGAACCTGTCCTCGATCACTACTGCATCATCAATTCCTTCCGACACCCCGTTCCTGACCTGGACTGCCCGGTGATAGGTAAGAGCCATCACTGCGTCTCCCGGCGCACCCATTCAAGGTAGGGCAGATAACCATCAGTAATCGGAAGAGCGATAATCTCGGGTGTCTCGTAGGGATGCTGACTCTTTATGGCAGCAATAACCTCCCCTGCTTTTTCCCGCGTTGTCTTCGCAATGAGGAGGTGTTCCTGTTCATCGCAGAACTCTCCTTTCCAGCGGTAGTAAGAACGCACCGGCACCACGTTGACGCAGGCGACAAAACGCTGGTCGATAAGCATCTTTGCCAGTGATTCAGATGTATCAGGAGGCGCGGTAGAGAAGACCACGATTGTCTCGTCCGGCAGGCTCATACACTCTCACCCTTCGCTCCATTACGGACTGCCAGAAGAACTTTGCTGTTCCGGTAATTTTCCCGCTCGGTCTCCATAAGGGGTCATTTTTTGTTCCTGATTAATAAGAATAACCATCCGCCATGAAGTCTGTCAGAAACGCCTGCCTGACGGGAGCGTAATTACCATAAACACCGGACACCAACAGGTATTAGCTATGTACGCATCACGCATGAGCAATCTCCCGCCGTACCTTTTTGCCCGGATCGACGAGATGAAAGCTGAACAACAAAAAAAAGGTGTTGACATCATCGATCTCGGGGTAGGAGATCCGGACCTTCCCACACCGCAGCATATCGTTACATCGCTCTGCGAAGCAGCAGGGAATCCGGAAAACCACCATTACCCCTCCTACTCCGGCATGCCGGCATACCGGAGCGCCGTAGCAGACTGGTATAAAAGCCGGTTCAACGTCAAGCTTGACCCGGGAAAAGAGGTTATTGCCCTCATGGGTTCCAAAGACGGCATCGCGCATATCGCGGAGGCCTTTGTGAACCCGGGCGACTATGTACTCGCCCCGAGCCCGGGTTATCCTGTGTACCGGACCGGCACCCTCTTTGCCGAGGGGATTGTGCATGAGATGCCACTGACACGGGAAAATAATTTTGTTCCCGTGTTTGACGATATCCCAAAAAAAGTCGTAAAGGCTGCAAAGCTCATGTTCATCAACTACCCGAACAACCCGACAGCGGCAGTCGCACCTGATGGCTTCTACCGCGAGGTAGTTGACTTTGCACGGGAGCATGGTATAGTCGTAGTTTCGGATAATGCGTACTCCGAGATCGCGTACGACGGTTACCAAGCCCCTTCATTCCTAGAGACCACGGGGGCAGATGAGGTCGGCATCGAGATGCACTCGCTTTCAAAGACGTACAATATGACCGGCTGGAGGATCGGCATGGCAGTCGGCAATGCAGAAATACTCGCAGGACTGGGACGGGTCAAGACCAACGTGGACTCCGGAGTCTTCAATGCAGTACAGCAGGCTGCGATCACTGCTCTCAGGGGACCACAGGATTGTGTTAAGGATGCCTGCTCGGTCTACCAGGAACGCCGGGACGTCCTCATTTCAGGGTTACGGGACCTGGGCTTTGACGTGCCATCACCCAAAGCAACCTTTTATGTCTGGCTCCCGGTACGGGATTGTATGGCATTTTCCGCACACCTGCTCAATGAAGCCGGTATCGTGGCAACTCCCGGTATCGGTTTTGGCTCCAGCGGGGAAGGATACGTGAGGTTTGCCCTGACGAGGCCGGTTGCACGGATACAAGAGGCGCTGGACCGGATGCGGAGGCTTGACCTGTGAAACTCCCCCACCACATGACCATAAAATACGGTCGCCTGCGCATCAATGGACAGGACTGTACCGCTCTTGCGGAGAAGTATGGGACGCCGCTGTACGTAACCAGTGAAGACCGGATTGTCGAGCAGTTCGAGAACTACAAAAAAGCTCTCGGGGCACGGTACCCGAAGGTGCAGGTGCTTTTTGCAGCAAAAGCTAATGGCAATCTTGCTGTGATGCGGGCACTTGCCCGGGCCGGCGCAGGAGCGGATGTCTTCTCTTCAGGAGAACTTCACCTCGCGCTCGATGCCGGCATGGCACCGGAAAAACTCCTCTTTAATGGCAGTTCCAAAGCACCCTCCGACCTGAAGCTTGCCATCCAAAAGGGAGTGAAGGTGTCAGTAGATTCACTTGACGAACTCCACCAGCTCGATGCTGCCGCGAAAGCAGCGGGAAAAATGGTAAAGATCGCGTTCCGGGTGAACCCGGCCCTTGAAGTACCGACGCACCCGAAGATTGCCACAGGGCTTGCAACAAGCAAGTTTGGCATTCCCCACAGGGAGATCCCCGCTGCATACCGGGAGGCTCTTGCCTGTAAAAACATCCAGCCGGTCGGGATACATTGCCACATCGGTTCGCAGATCCTCGATATCGAACCCTTCGTCCGGGCAGCCGAAGTAATGGTGCGGATAGCACAGGAACTCACCGATATGGGTGTGAAGCTCGAGTTCATCGATCTTGGGGGAGGACTCGGGATCCCCTACCACCATGACACCGATCCTGCCCCCTCACCGGAAGACTATGCAACAAAGGTGGTTCCGGTTTTCAGGGCCGGCGTCGAAGCCTGCGGGATCACGCCGGAACTCTGGGTTGAGCCCGGGCGCTCGCTCGTCGCTGACTCTACAGTCCTTCTGACACGGGTAAATTCGACAAAATCGGCACACAAAAAATTTGCCAATGTTGATGCCGGATTCAACCTGCTCATCCGCCCGGCAATGTATGACGCCTATCACGAGGTCATTGTTGCAAATAAAGCGGATGCTCCGCTTACTACAGAATATACCGTTACGGGCCCCATCTGCGAAACCGGAGACATCCTTGCAGCGGACCGGAGACTCCCTCAGCTTGCTGCCGGTGACATCATTGCGGTCCTTGATGCCGGGGCGTACGGATTTGCCATGTCCTCGCAATATAACTGCCGTCCCCGCTGCCCGGAGGTCCTGATTCGGGGGTCGCAGGTTTCTCTGATGCGCGAGGGTGAGACTGTCGGGGATATCACCGCACCTATGCGCCGCCCGCCCTGGCAGCAGTAAGGAGGCGCTGAAGCCTGTGCTGTTCCACTACGCACTGGTCGATGACCTCATAACGAAGGAAGAGTTCGAACGGCGCGTGGAAACAAAGATCGAAGAGTGCGGGGACCTCGTTGACGAGCCGACTGCAGCCATGCTGGTCATCGGCGAGCTTGGTCGCCAGCACGTGAAAATACGGGGGTTGTCAGGGAAATCCAGCCTCTTTTCTTTTTTCGGAAAAGTGATGGACAAGACTGAGCCAAAGGAATTTGAGCGGAAAGATGGCGAGAAGGGCTGGGTTGCAACCCTGCTGCTGGCAGACGAAACCGGAACCACACGGGTTGTGCTGTGGGATGAGA
>Ga0209079_10000474_pt1 | contig 16174 bp, 14 predicted proteins | sample PPLLaktember2015_2_FD_187259 | JGI IMG/M metagenome (GOLD analysis project Ga0209079, IMG submission 187259) | Freshwater sediment microbial communities from Prairie Pothole Lake near Jamestown, North Dakota, USA - PPLs Lake P7 Core (6) Depth... | ecosystem: Environmental > Aquatic > Freshwater... | reverse complement strand
CGGGAATGCCGTCAACTCGTGCGACGGGCGCTGCGCCGCTCGCCGGGGGCATTCGTCGCGGTCGTCGGATGCTACGCACAGCTCCAGCCTCAGCAGATCGCGTCCATCGAGGGCGTGGATATCGTCCTGGGAACTACGGAGAAGTTCGATTTTCTCTCGTATATTGGGGATGCGAAGAAACGGGACGAGCCGACGATCGCGGTCTCATGCATCGGCGATGCGCATGATGCACGGCATGCATCTTCGATCGGCTTCGAGGACCGTACGCGCGCATTCCTGAAGGTGCAGGATGGGTGTGATTACTCCTGTTCGTTCTGCACGATCCCGATGGCGCGAGGGAAGAGCCGCAGTGTCGATGTCGACACGGTCCTGTCCGATGCGCGTCAAGCTGCCGACGCGGGTTATCGCGAGATCGTGCTGACGGGCGTCAACGTCGGAGACTACGGCGACGAACGAACGCCGGACCTCTTGGGACTGCTGCGGAGCCTGATCCGCGTGGATGGCATCGAACGGATCCGGATCAGCTCGATCGAGCCGAATCTGCTCACGGACGAATTACTTGAATTCTGGTTCATGGAGCCGAAGTTGTGCCGCCACTGGCATGTTCCGCTCCAGTCCGGGAGTGATGTGATCCTTCGGGGAATGCGCAGGCGCTATCCGCGCGATCTCTATCGGTCGCGAATCGAACGTATCCGAAATACGGTTCCGAATGCCGGTATCGGTGCGGATGTCATCGTTGGATTTCCGGGAGAAACCGAGGAATTGTTCCGCGAGACGTACGATTTCGTGCTTGACCTTCCGGTAACATACTTGCACGTTTTCAGTTACTCGGAACGGCCGAACACGCAGGCGGCAACATCGCCGCATCACGTGCTTCCCGCCGAAAAGGCGGCACGAAGTGAACGTCTACGTTCCCTCGGTTTGCGGAAGCGACGGCAGTTCCACGAATCGCTTGTCGGTTCGACGGTGAGTGTGTTGTTCGAGAACCAGGACGACGACGCTCAGTGGAACGGCCTGTCAGGCGAGTATGTGCGCGTGCTGGTGCATGGTCCGGCAGATCTCAGCGGAACCGTACGCCCGGTTCGGATCGCGCTGGCGGAATCAGAATATTGTCGAGGAGTTCTTCAATGAGAGTGCGTGTCGTCTCGCTGTTTGTTGCTCTTGTCGGATTTGTGGTGATGACGGCGTTCGCCCAGCGACGGGTCGAAGTTGAGGCGCCAGTACGTTCGCCCGCCTTGCTGACAGGATCGGCCGTCCAGGCAGAGAAATCGCCGCTGTTGGCGGCGGTCTTTTCGCTGATCCTTCCCGGGATGGGAGAATGGTATGTCGGAGACCTTTCGGGCGGTCAGTATCATCTGATGGCAGAAGGGGGACTGTGGCTGACGTACGGCGGCATGCGAGCGTACAGCACATGGCTGCGAAACGATGCCCATGCGTTCGCGGGGGAATATGCCGGCGCGAGCTTCGCTGGCAAGGATGAAGATTTCGATGTGAATGTTGGAGACTACATTTCTCGCGATGCGTACAACCAGGCGATGCTTCGCAACAGGCAATACGACATGGTGTACGAGTCGGATGAGTACCAGTGGGAGTGGCAGAGCGCGGAGCAGCGGAGCAATTTCCGCGGGATGCGGGTCCGGAGCGACCGCTTCAAAAGCGATGCGAAATTCGCCATCGCCGGCATGGTCGTGAATCGTCTCATCTCCGCCTTCAGTGCCAATCGACTGGCCCGGAGACATAATACGCAATTGTCCGAACGCTCCGCCGTCGATGTCGATCTCTATGCTGTCACGGGATTGACGGCTGGAGAGGGAATTCGCCTCCATTTGCGCGCGACGTTCTGACGGAACGAAGCATCGGCATGCCGACCTATCGGTTGATTCTGGAATACGACGGGACGAATTTCGTGGGGTGGCAAACCCAGCCGAACGGGAGGTCCGTGCAGCAGGAGGTTGTGCGGGCGCTTCGTCAGGTCCTTCAGAGCGAGGTGTCGATCGTGGGCGGCGGCCGGACCGATGCCGGCGTGCATGCACGAGGACAAGTCGCAAGCACGCGTCTGGATACGCCGATCGATTGCGTCGCGATGACGCGAAGTCTGAACGGATTGCTGCCGGAAGACATTGTTGTGCGGTCGGTGGAACACGCCGCAGAGGAATTTCACGCGCGCTACAGCGCGACGAGCCGTCGATATCAATACCAGATCGTCCGCACGCCCATCGCTGTTGGACGACAATACGCGTGGCAGGTCACCTGGCCGCTTGACACAGACAAGATGACGGCATGTGCGGCGCAGGTCATCGGCGAGCATGATTTTCGATCGTTCTGCAAGGTCGATACCGAAACACCGCACTTTCGCTGCATGGTCAAACGCGCATCGTGGGAGGTGGTGGATCAGCGATTGCTGTTTGACATTGAAGCCAATCGGTTCTTGTACGGAATGGTGCGAGCGCTGGTCGGCACGATGGTGAATGTCGGGCGAGGATACACGCCGTTGGAACAGTTTGCCGAGATCATGGCGCGGCTGGACCGGAAGGCCGCGGGTATGGCGGCTCCCCCTCAAGGATTGGTGCTGGAGTCGATCTCATATGAATGAAGGACGAAGAAGCATGAAGCGGATGGCGATGCATGTGGGGATGGTGCTCATCATCGGGATGATGTCACTCCGATGCGGTGGTTCGGCGGCGCTGAACATCTTCCCTGATACCAAGGATCTCGAGCTCGGTCAGCAGTTAGACGAGGAGATCAAGAAGAGTCCCGGAGAGTACCCGATCCTGAAGGATCGCCCGGATGTGAAGGCGTATGTCGAGGGCATCGGGAAGCAGATCCTGAATTCGCCGGAGGTCAAGAAACGAGGAGTGTACGCGTATCAGTTCGAAGTCATCCATGACGACAGTACGATCAATGCATTCTGCACGCCGGGAGGATATATCTACGTCTACACCGGCCTGATGAAGTTTCTCGACAATGAAGCATCGCTCGCGGGTGTGATTGCACATGAGATCGCCCATGCAGAGCGGCGTCACGCCACGCGCAGGATGACGACGGCTCTCGGATACGAGATCCTCCTGTCGTTGGTGCTGGGGGAGAGCCCAACCGAGTCGGCGAAGCTGGCCGGGAACCTCTTTTCCGGTCTCGCGCTGATGAAGAACAGCCGCGGCGACGAAACAGAATCCGACACGTACTCCTTCAAGTATCTCCAATCCACGGAGTATTATCCCGGCGCGATCAGGTTCTTTTTCGAGAAGGTTTCGGCGGGCCGTCAGGGGGGAGCGCTGGAGCGATTGCTCTCCACGCACCCGCTTCCGCAGGACCGGTTCGATCACATCAACGAGATGCTGAAGCAGGCTGGAAATCCGCAGGCGACCGAGGCGAACCTCTTTGGTGGCCGATACAAGAAATTCATCCGTACACTCCCGTAGCCAGAGGGACATGAACGCTCTCAAGAGAATATTGCGCAAAGCACTCATCAAAGGAGGATTGCTCCGGACGAAACTGTCCGAAGAGGAACTGGAGCAGGTTATCGATGCCGGCACATTGAGCGGCGCCATCGACAAGACCGAACACGAGCTCATCAAGAGCATCCTCCAGTTCTCGGATATCACGGCGAAGGAGATCATGGTCCCGCGTCCGGATATTGTTGCGCTCGATATCGACATGCCGCGCGACAGTATCGTGCACCGCGTCATTGAAGAGGGGTATTCGCGCCTTCCGGTCTATCGAGGAACGATCGACCATATTATTGGGATCGTGTACAGTAAAGATCTGCTCAGTCTCCTGGAACATCGCGATCTCATCATTCTGCAGGATATCATTCGTCCGGCGTTCTTCGTCCCCGAATCGATCAAGATCAGCAAGCTGCTGCGGCAGTTTCAGCAGAACAAGGTGCATCTGGGGATCGTCATCGACGAATTCGGCGGCACGGAGGGATTGATCACGATCGAGGATATCATCGAGGAGATCGTCGGAGACATCCTGGACGAATATGATGAGGCGCACCGTCCGATGCCGGCTGGCAGGGACGGCAACACGGTGGTCGACGCCGCCATCACGATCGCCGAATTCAACCGGCAGTTTCAGGCGCAGATCCCCGAGACGTCCGATTATGAGACACTCGCGGGATACCTGCAGTTCATCACGGGCCGCCTCCCGGAGCCGAACGAGGAGATCCGCGCTCCGCACTTCGTGTTTCACATCGTGAGCAAGAGCGCGCGGAGGATTCGGCAGATCAGTGTCCGTGCGATTCGACGGACAGGGGATGGGGATTCACAGACACTGACAGGGAATCCTGTCCTATGACCTTGGCAACACAGTTCATACGTCGGGTCGCTGCCCTGATCAAGCGCCCGTGGCAAGAGATGGCCCTTGCACGCACGGCGCCCACTGATGGATGGTACATCGTTGGTGAAGGGGTTGAGCTCTGGATCGAGTCGGCGAATGAACCGGATCGTCAACTGGTGACCGGGGGCAGGTCAGCGCATATCGCTGAGCTCATTCGAAAGTGGGTTCGTGAAGGGGATTGTGCACTGGATGTCGGAGCGGGAAGCGGCTACGTGGCGATACAGCTTTCGCGCTGCGTAGGCGCCACGGGGACGGTGCATGCATTCGATCCAGATGCCCGAACGCATGACGGATTCCGGCAGAACATCGAACGAAATCGGGTGTTAAATGTGACACTCCATGCGACGGCCCTTGGAGCGGAGCACAGCGTGATGCGCTTCTACCGATCCACACACCGTGGTTGGTCGACGTTCTTTCCGGCTCCGGCCATGCGCGAGACCATCGACGAAACGGCGGAGCTGGAGGTCCAAACGATAGACGGACTCCGGAGTGACGGGAAACTCCGCATCGATCCTGCGCGGTTGTCATTCATTAATGTGGATTGCACGGGGTCGGAGCCATTCGCGATCGAGGGGATGGATGCCCTTCTACATGAGAGCGATCCGCTGATCAACATCTGTGTGAGCGAGGAGCATCTTCGCACAGCGGGTTCGTCCCTCGAGCTGCTCCAGCACGATCTTGCGTCAAAGGGGTACCTCTTCTTCCGTCCCGTCAAACCGAAGATCATGGGTCCGTCGATGTTGCTGCGACGTCAGATGAACATCGACGGCGATCGGCCGCACGATGTGATCGCGGTGCGGCTGGAACGGGTGGCCGCGTTGACGGAATGCGGCGTCGTCATTCGTCCGTGAATCTCATCGTACACATGACCGCATGCAACTCATCTTCTTCTCGCCCATCCCCTACACACAGATCCGCCAACGCCCGCAGCAGCTTGTCGATGAGTTCGTTGCGCGCGGCTTCAACGTGGTGTTCATCGAGATGAGCGAATGGAGATCCTTCCCCGCGAAATGCTCTATCCCGTTTATCCGCGCACTCGGCCGCAGCATCCGATATCACCTTCAGGCGATTGTTGGCGCGCAGTCATTGCAGCGCCGGCGGGGGAAGGGTGCCGTCGCTGAACGCGCGCGGGAGGCGGGAGTACGGCGTTTACAGATCCCGCTCGGTATTCCCCTCAACAAGAGTTCCGCGCACCTGATCAATGCGCTGAACAGGCGTGTGTATCGGCTGTTTCTGGAATCGGAGATCAAGCCACAACTCGACGCGGATGCGGCGGCGATCGTGGAGCATCCCTTCTGGGGATCCGTACTGGAACGCAACGATTTTGCGCGACTCTGCTACGATTGCATCGACGATTTCAGTGTGTTCATCGGCGCAAACTCAAAGGAGTTCTACGCAGCGGCGGAACGGTCGCTGTTGAAGAATGCGGATGTGACCTTCGTGACGGCGAATGCGCTGGAATCCCGTCTTCGTGCGGTCGACCCGGATGCGACGATCGTCCGCGTGCCGAATGCGGTACCGCGATCCTGGCTCGGAGATCGATCGCCTGCACAAGAATTCCCGCATCCGGTCGTCGGATACGTAGGCTATCTGGGCCCCTGGATCGACTTCGAGTTGCTCGAAGCTGTGATTCGTAAAATGCCGGACGTGCATTTCGTTTTCGCCGGACCGATAGATGACCGGATCGGTCTTAGCTCGATCTCAGAACTTCCGAACGTCAGATCGCTTGGTGTTGTCCCCTATGCGACGGTTCCGGGTTTGATTCGGGGGCTGGATATCTGCATGATCCCGTTTCGCCAAGGGGAGATCGCGCGCACGACGAATCCAGTGAAGATCTATGAGTACTTTGCGATGGGGAAGCCGGTGGTTTCAACGCCGATACGCGAACTCGAGGAATTTCGGACAGGGGGAATCTTGTATTGGGCGGAGGATGCATCAGGATTCCTTGCGGCGATCAGGGACGCACTCGCAGAAACAGACCAAGCACTGCCGGCAAAACGCCATGCGATCGCCGAACAGAATTCTTGGCACGCGCGGGTTGACGTTATGCTTCAGCACATGCGACCTTCACGATAAGGATCGAACGTGTCGTTGTTCGAGCGGTTCTCCCGTAATGCTTCATACATGGTTGGTGGCACGGTCCTCCAGCGTCTGCTGCTGGGGGTTGGCGCGGTCCTCTACGCGCGCCTGCTCGGGGCCGAACAGTACGGCATCTACGTCAACGTATTCTCCCTGGTGACCATTCTCACGGCGGTCTGCCAATTCGGCGTTCCCTCGTCGTTCACAGCAATTCTCCCGCAGGTTGAGACAACCTCGCCTCATCGCGCTCCGCTTGTCGTTGGAGCAGGCCTCGCGTTGGTCGGCGGGTTCCTGACAGTGAGTGCTCTCGTTCTCTGGCGCGGAGCAGGATTCCTTTCTTCAGTCGTATACCACGATCAGATTCCGCGCCTGCTCTTCCTCATTGCAATCCCGTTCCTCCTTGTCTGGACGATGCAAACTGTGCTGGCATCAGTGCTGCAAGGTTTCCAGCATTTTCGATTCCACGCAGTTCAGTCTGTCGCGTTGGGCCTCTTCATCGTGACCGGCTCGGTCGCCGGGATCTTGCTCGACAATGTGCGTGGCGCTCTTGTGGGGGCGTCGATCGGATATGCAGCCGGTCTGGCGCTGGTGTTCCGCTACGTGCACCGCCATTGGGGAATTCGGTTTCAGGGTGTTGACGGTGCGTTCCGCGCGACGCTCGCCGAGGTTCGAGCGTTCGCCGTCCCCGCGTTCATTGGCGGACTCTTCGTTGCCCCCGCGTATTGGGTCGGCAACGTTCTGCTCGTTCGGGCTGGCGGCGTACACTGGTCGGGGATCTACGGGGTGGCGAACACGCTCGCACAGCTGGCGTTGTTCATTCCGGTCACCATCGCAGCGCCACTTGTTCCCCTGATGTCGGAAGTCGCGGTGACCGGAGATCGCGCCGCACTCAGTCGGTTCACCGCGCAAAACCTCAGGATGGTTTGGGCACTCGCCTTGCCGACGGGATTGCTGGCGGGAGGGTTCGGTCCGCTCTTGATCACGGTCCTGTATGGGAGCGAATACGCCGACTCAGTTGTTCCATACCTGATCCTCTCCGCAACGAACGTGCTGATCGCTGTCACCGGCGTGGGGGGATTTGTGCTGATGGCGAAGCGAAGAATGTGGGAAGGCGCACTGATCAATGCCGTCTGGTTTGGCTCGTTCGTCCTCCTCAGCGTGCTCCTGATCGATCGGTACGCAGTGAACGGCCTCGCGCTCGCATTCCTCGCCTCTTACATTGGATTCGTCGGCGTCACGCTCGTCGTCGTCCGCCGACATATCGACGTGGTTCTCGCGACCAGCATGGTGGGGAATGCGTTGGTGATCACCGTTGCCGGATTTGTCCTGATCGGGTTTATCGTCCTGCTGGTCGCATCTCCAGTTCTTTCGGCACTTGCATCGTTGGGCATCACGCTCCTGTTCACCTTCCTGGTCTGGCGATTCGGATTGACGGCAGACGACAGAACGAAGATCAGCGACCTCGTTCAGGTTGCGGCGGGGCGGCTCCTCCAAGCAAGCCGACGATCGAAGGGAGACGTTCGATGAAGTGCTCCGTCATCGTGTTGCAGTACAACCATGCTGACCTGACGCGGCAATGTTTGACGAGCCTTCTGGCGCACACGGACCGAAGGCATCAGATCATTCTGGTTGACAATTGTTCTACCGAAACCGCCGCGCGGGACCTCGGCAGGGAATTCCCGGATGTGACAACGGTGGCAAGTGCGGAGAACGGAGGATTCAGCAAGGGGAACAATGCCGGCGCACGAATGGCTACTGGGGACGTTCTGTTTTTCCTGAACAACGATACGTTGATCGAATCGGAATTCCTTGAGCCTCTGCTCAAGCGGTTTGAGGAGAATCCGGCGACGGGCATTGTCGGCCCAAAACTGTTGAATGCGGATGGGAGTTTTCAATTGTCCGCAGGCCATTTGCCGTCCGTGCCGAGAGAATTCCGCGACAAATTGATCGCAACTTCGCTCGATGCCGGTTCGAAACGCATTCTGCGAAGGATTGAGCGTCGCTATCGTACGCCACAGCAGGTCGGATGGGTGACAGGGGCCGCCTTGGCCATCCGGAAGCGGGCGTTCGACACTGTCGGCGGGTTTGATGAGTCGTTCTTCATGTTCTTCGAGGACAAGGACCTTTGCGCGCGCGTTCGTGAGGCTGGATATGAAGTATGGTATGATCCCGGTTCGGCCATCAAGCATCTCCGCGGCGCAAGCTCCAATCCGCGGACCGCGATGATCTATCGGAAGAGCCAAGGAGTGTACTACGCAAAACATCGTTCTCCGCTGGAGCGACTCCTGCTGAATCTCTATCTTCGAACGACGGGAAAGTCACCCGATGCGATTGCCTCGATCGATACTCCTCGTCATTGACGACGCATCCATCGGCGGGGGACAAAAGCATGTGCTTGCACTGGCCGAGCGCCTTTCTGGTCGTGGCATTGCGGTGTCGGTTGCGTGCGAAGCTGAGGGATATCTCGTCGATGAGCTCCGGAAGCGTTCGATCCCGCACCACCCGGTACATCTTCCTGAACGGCCATCAATCGCCGGGATTCGGGAACTGGTGAAGGTGCTCCGGACGACGCGGGCAGAACTGGTGCACACGCATGGAGGGACTGCGGGATTCTATGGCCGCCTCGCCGCGCGCCGCGTGCGAGGTGTGAAGACGGTGCATACGTACCACGGAATTCACTATCTTCATCAACAGAATATCAAGAAGCGTCTGCTCCATCGCGCGATCGACCGGTTCTTGCTCCGATGGACGAACGAGATCATCTGCGTGGCAGAAAGCGATCTGCAACTTGCGCTCGTCGCCGGACTTGCGAGAAACGGACATGTGAGCGTGGTCTACAACGGCATCGACCTTGGACCATTCGACCGTGCGCTCGGTATGCGGTCAACCCATGAAGCGGGCGATGCAGGATTCTGCGCAGGAACGGTTGGACGGCTTCATGAGCAGAAGGGATATTCCGTTCTGCTCCAGGCAGCTCATGCGGTTCATGCGGTTGCTCCCGATGTGCAATTTCGGATCATCGGGGAGGGGCCGCTGGGAAATGAACTTCGGGAGCAAGCCGCCGCGCTCGGCCTTGGAGATACCGTGAAATTCCTGGGCGCACGAAATGACGTTCCTGGGCTACTTTATTCCTTCGACGTGTTCGTTCTCTCTTCCTTATGGGAAGGACTTCCGTATGTGCTGATGGAAGCGATGGCGGCGGGATTGCCCGTGATCGCGACAGATGTTGACGGCGTGAAGGAAATGATCACGGACGGGCATGAAGGTCGTATCGTCCCATCGCGTGATCCGCAGGCGTTGGCGGACGCGATCGTCGAACTGCGTCGGGATCCTGCGTTGCGGCACGCCATGGCGAAGAACGGAATGGCCACGGTGAAGCAGAAGTTCAGCCTGGACGCCATGATCGAGAAAACGCTCACGGTGTATGCTCGCACGATGAATGCATGAAACGAACGACGACACGCCGGATCGGCATTTTCGGCGGCACATTCGATCCGCCCCATCGGGGTCACCTGCAAGTGGCGTTGGCGGCGAAGAGACAATTGAAGCTCGATCGGCTGTTCCTTGTTCCAGCGCGCATCTCGCCCTTCAAGGAAGGCCGGAAATCGACGCCGATGCGGCATCGGCTGAACATGGTTCGCGCACTGCAGAAACATCACACTGCATTTCGCGTTTCCCTTTTTGAGTTGAACCGTCGTCGGGTTTCCTTCACGGTTGATACCATTCGGTATTTCCGGCGCCGATTTCCGAACGCCGAGCTCTTCCTGATCATCGGCGAAGACAATTTTCGTCTCTTTTCGCGCTGGCATGCCCCGGACGAGATCCTGCGGATGTGCCGGTTATCCGTTTATCGACGAAAAGGGGGCATCGGACGGCTTCCCACGAGAACCGAAGCGATCACATTGCACGGCAAGATGGTCGATATCTCCTCGACCGAGATCCGGGCGATCCGGCGAACGAGACACTCGATGAAGAAATGGGTACCTGAGGAAATTGAGCAGTATATTATAGCACATGCGCTCTACCGCAATGGTCGGGAGACGAAGAAATGAAAGAGAAGTTGAAGACAACAGCGAACATCGACGATCTGTACCGGGTCGTCTTCACCGATCATCATGATCCGTTCGCCGTGCTGGGTGCACACCCTGTGAAGGTCAAAGGGAAGCCGGCACTTGCCATCCGGGCGTTTCTGCCTGATGCGGCAGAGGCGTTCGTGGTGCGCCTCGACGACGGGGAAGTGGCACCCATGGATCGGATCCACGAGGAGGGCTTCTTCGAAGCGCTCTTTACAGACCGCAGCGAGCCGTTCCGCTATCGGTTGCGGAAACGTCTGCGCGATGGCCGAGAAGAGGAATTCGAGGATTCGTATTCGTTCCTCCCGACGCTGACCGATTTTGATCTGTATTTGTTCAACGCGGGGGACCATCATCGCGTCTATGAGAAACTCGGTGCGCATTTTGCGGAGGTGAACGGCATCGGCGGCGTGCAATTCGCGGTGTGGGCACCGAATGCGCGCAGTGTGAGCGTGATCGGCGACTTCAATTTCTGGGATCGGCGCAAGCATGCGATGCGGGTGCTGGGCGCTTCGGGCGTATGGGAGATATTCATTCCGGGACTGCCGGAGGGAACGCTCTACAAGTTTCAAGTGAAGACCCAGCAGGGATACATTCTCGATAAGACCGATCCGTACGGGACGGAGATGGAAAACCGACCGCGAACGGCATCACGCGTCAACTTCCTTCGAACGTACGGTTGGGGAGATACCGCGTGGATGGAGATGCGCGCGAAGTCCGATCATCTGGGCGAGCCGGTGTCGGTCTACGAGGTGCACCTTGCCTCATGGCGCCGGAAGCCGGAAGAGGGAAATCGGTGGCTGACCTATCGCGAGCTGGCGCACGAACTTGTGGCATATGTAAAGGAACGGGGGTTCACGCATATCGAACTTATGCCGGTGATGGAACATCCGTTCGACGCTTCATGGGGCTATCAGGTCACGGGATACTTCGCTCCCACGAGCCGTTTCGGATCACCGGACGATTTCAAGCATTTTGTGGACCATTGCCATCAAAACGGAATTGGCGTGCTGCTCGATTGGGTTCCGGCCCATTTCCCGAAGGATGCTCACGCGCTGGCGATGTTCGATGGAACCCATGTCTACGAACATGCGGACCCGCGAAAAGGCGAACACCAGGATTGGGGAACGTATATCTTCAACTTCGGACGGAAGGAAGTCCGCAATTTCCTCATCGGGAATGCGTTGTTCTGGATCGAACAGTATCACATCGACGGTCTCCGAATCGACGCCGTCGCATCGATGTTGTATCTGGATTACTCTCGGAAGGAAGGAGAGTGGATCCCGAATGAATATGGAGGACGCGAGAACCTTGAGGCGATCCAGTTCCTGAAGGACCTGAACAGTCTCGTGCATCAGTACTACCCTGGTGTGTTGACGATCGCCGAGGAATCGACGGCGTGGCCGGGCGTGACCAACAGCACACTTCACGGTGGACTGGGCTTCAGCCTGAAATGGAACATGGGCTGGATGCATGACATGCTCGTGTATTTCTCCAAGGATCCCGTCTTCCGCTCGTATCACCACGAAAAACTGACCTTCGCACTTTTGTATGCATTTACCGAGCGATTCATGCTTCCGCTTTCGCATGACGAAGTGGTTCATGGAAAGGCCGCATTGCTCGCGAAGATGCCGGGAGACGATTGGCAGAAGTTCGCGAATCTCCGACTGCTCTACGGGCTGAAATACGGGTTCCCCGGAAAGAAGCTTCTCTTCATGGGGGGAGAGTTCGGACAGTGGAAGGAATGGGATCATGATGTTTCGCTCGACTGGCACTTGACCGCTTTTTCGCCGCACCAAGGGATCACCCGGTGCCTCGACGATCTGAACAGGGTGTATCGTGCTGAGGCCGCGCTGCACCAGGTCGATTTCCATCACAGCGGATTCGATTGGATCGATTTTCAGGACGCAGGCAGCAGCGTGATCTCCTTCATGCGTCACAACACGGACGGCACAGAGCACGTCTTGGTCGTGTGCAACTTCACTCCCGTTCCGCGGACAGGGTACCGGCTTGGCGTGCCGGAAGCAGGTTCGTATCGTGAGCTCCTCAACACCGATTCCACGTTCTATGGCGGGAGCAATATCGGGAATGCCGGTGCAGTCGTATCAGAGCCTGTGCCGTACCACGGGAAGCCGCAATCGATCGTGGTGACGCTTCCGCCGTTGGGCGCCATCTTCCTGAAGAAGACCGACTAAGAAAGAGAAGGTCACGTGGGTCCCTCCTCGGATTCTGATGCACGCGACGGCAAGCGACCACGTCGGCGTTGGATCATCGGCGCGATCGCGATGGCCCTTGGTGTGTTTCTCCTGCTGTTCCAATGGCGCGAGGCGCGTCCCGCTCTTCCGGATCATCTTGGCGCGTATGCGCTGGTTCGCGTCTTGAGCGGACACGACGCCCGGCAGATGGTCGACCGCCTTCATGCGTCTTCCGTAGCTCCGACGGACAACGTGATCGGCGAGTATCGCCGTGGTGAACGACGCGCAACGGTGTACGTCTCGATGTACGACGATGATCGTCTTCCAGAACTCCGATACGCGCAGATGCGCGAGCGACTCGCGGCGACCTCCACACCGTTTCAGGAACTGTCGGATCGGACCCTGGGGCCGCTTCGCTATTCGACGTGCGTCGGGGTCGGGCAACGCCATTATTTCTTCGCCGTCGAACGTCGGCTGGTGTGGCTCGCGATTGACCCGCCGGACGCAGACACTGTTTTCGAAGAGTACTGTTCAATGGCTGTAGACTGATAGAGAAGAGAGATCACCATGTTGGTCGCCGCAGTGCAGACAAGGCCGAGGTTCGGGGAACCCGCATCGAATGTCCGGCAAGCTATCACAATGATGGAGAATGCCCCGGCCGAGATCTACGTGCTGCCAGAGTTGTGCACGAGCGGATATGTCTTTGCGGAGCAATCGGAGGTCGAAATACTGGCGGAGCCGATCGATGGTCCGTCGATCAAGGCCTTTACTGAATTTGCCGCGCGTCGCGGAGTCTACGTGGTTGCAGGATTCGCGGAGCGGGCGGAACGGATCTACAATTCCTCCGCGCTCATCGGTCCTGAAGGGGTGATCGGCGTGTATCGGAAGATCCATTTGTTCGACCGGGAGAATCTGTTCTTCGCGCCTGGCGACAAGGGATTTCCGGTGTTCGAAACGCGGTTCGGGAAGGTCGGCATGATGATCTGCTTCGACTGGTTCTTCCCGGAAAGCGCTCGATCGCTCGCGCTCGGCGGTGCGGACATCATTGCGCATCCGTCGAATCTTGTCTTGCCGTTTTGTCCCGATGCGATGGTCACGCGTTGTCTGGAGAACAGGGTCTTTGCCATCACGGCCAACCGCGTCGGCGAGGAATCTCGCGGCGGACACACGTTGTCCTTCATCGGCCAGAGCGAGATCGTCCGTCCAGATGGTGTGATCGTGAAGCGGCTCGGCGGCATCGATCCCGGCGTTGCGATGGCCGACATCGACCTTGCACGCGCCCGGCACAAGAGGCTGAACGCATTCAACGATCTGATCGCGAGCAGACGTCCGGAACAGTACAGGATGCAGTAGCGCATCTCCCTCTTCTTGTTTCCTCCTCAACCTTGCCGTATATTTCACTTCTGGAGCGCATTTGCCCCTGTAGCTCAGATGGATAGAGCAGCGGTTTCCTAAACCGTTGGTCGGACGTTCGAATCGTCTCAGGGGCACAGGGAAAGTGGAAATGAGGAAGCGGGGAAGCGGGGAAAGTAAAAGAGTACCTGTTCAGGTATAGCGTTCTTTCATATCCCATTTATCATATTCCATTTATCATATTCCATTTATCATATCCCATTTGTCATATAGCATCTATCCTATCCCATAAAGTATCTCACAGTTGCCATCGTTCCCTGGTTCTCCTATGCGTCTTAGCACTGCCTTTGTCCCCACCCTCAAAGAAACTCCCACCGAAGCGAATATCCCCAGCCATCAGCTGATGATGCGGGCCGGGTTGATGCGCCAGCTGACGGCCGGCGTCTATTCCTATCTGCCGCTTGGCTATCGGGTCATGCAAAAGGTGATGCAGATCCTCCGCGAGGAGATGAATGCCATCGGAGGCCAGGAATTCCTCCTTCCCGCATTGAATCCCGAATCGCTCTGGATCCAGACAAACCGTCGGGATGTGCCGAATTTCATCCTCAGCATCAAGGAGCGCGAACTGGTCCTGGCGCCGACCCATGAAGAGGTCATTGGCCATATCGCAAGCATGCATATCCAGTCGTACAAGGATCTTCCTCAGATCTGGTATCAGATCCAAAACAAGTTCCGGAATGAGCCGCGCCCCCGTTCGGGAGTGCTCCGGGGCCGGCAGTTCATCATGAAGGATTCATACACGCTTGACCGGTCATGGGAGGATCTCGATCGGGCATACGAACTGCATGCAGAAGCGTATCGAAAGATCTTTGCCCGCTGCGGACTGAAGTTCTTCGTGGTCGGCGCGTCCAGCGGAGCGATGGGGGGAACGGGCTCGCAGGAGTTCATGATCGAAGCGGAACACGGCGAAGACACCGTCGCCCTCTGCCATTCGTGCGGGTATGCGGCAAACATGGAGATCGCGACGTCAACGATCGCACCCGTCGCACGCCGGACGCAGAACCAGGGCCTCGAAGAGATCCACACGCCGAACGTCAAGACCATTGACGAACTTGTGGCGTTCCTTAAGGTCGATCGATCGCGACTCGCAAAGTCGGTGGTCTACAAGCACGACGGCAAACCGGTGCTTATCCTGATGTCCGGGAATGATCAGCTCAACGAGTCGAAGCTCACGGCTGCGCTCGGTCCCGGCGAGATCGCTCCCATGCCGGCTGAGGCGCTGCTCGCGCTGACCGGAGCGGACGGCGGATCCATCGGGCCGGTCAAGTTGAACGGATTCCGCATCATTGCGGACAATCGCCTGAAGGGAGCGAACGGACTGATCAGCGGCGCGAACAAGAACGATTTCCACCTCGCGAACATCGATCTCGAACGTGATGCAACGATCGACGGATACTATGATCTGCGTGCGGTCGAAGAGGGTGAAGCGTGTCCGAAGTGCGGGGCACCGCTCAGCGTTTCGCATGCGATCGAATTAGGTCACATCTTCAAACTGGGAACGAAGTACTCTGAGGCGCTGAACATCCGATTCCTGGATGAAAGCGGTCAGTCCAAGCCCGTCATCATGGGGAGTTACGGGATCGGTGTGGAGCGCATCATGGCATGCTACATCGAGCAGAATCACGACAAGGACGGGATCGTCTGGAATACCGCATTGGCGCCGTATGCCGTGCATCTGATCGCCGTGAACACGAACAACAAGGAGGTTGTGGAACACGCGGAGCGGCTCTACACGACCCTTATCAAAGCGGGGATCGACATTCTTTTCGACGACCGCGGGAACATCAGTCCGGGATTCAAGTTCAAAGACGCGGATCTGCTCGGGATGCCGTACCATGTCATCGTTGGAGAAAAGGGATTGAAGAACGGACAAGTGGAGATCAAGATTCGACGAAGCGGTGCCCGCTCGATGGTTGCCGTGAACGATGCGGCGGAAGAAGTTCAGAAGCTCGTGCAAAGCAACGCCTAATGCCTGCAATGACTCATCCGTTGATCATCGCCGGTGAGGAACGGGCCGGAGCTTCAGGTCGGTATCAGGTTCGAAATCCCTGGGATGATCGCGAAGTCGGAACCGTC
>Ga0209079_10000471_pt1 | contig 16187 bp, 15 predicted proteins | sample PPLLaktember2015_2_FD_187259 | JGI IMG/M metagenome (GOLD analysis project Ga0209079, IMG submission 187259) | Freshwater sediment microbial communities from Prairie Pothole Lake near Jamestown, North Dakota, USA - PPLs Lake P7 Core (6) Depth... | ecosystem: Environmental > Aquatic > Freshwater... | reverse complement strand
CAGGCCAAATCACCGGTCAAGGAGCTGCGGCTGGCGCACGTCGAGCGGCGCGGCGATTATCTTTTATGTGACTTCCGTGCCGACGGTTTCCTGCATCACATGGTGCGCAACCTGATGGGCTGCCTGCTGGCGGTGGGCGAGGGCCGCCAGGGCCCCGGCTGGATGGCCGAGGTGCTGGCTGCGCGCAGCCGCGATGCGGCGGCACCGACCTTTGCCCCCGACGGGCTGTACTTCGTCGGCCCGTACTACGATGTGCGCCATGCCATCCCCGAACATACGCCGGCCATGGATTGGCTGGGCTGAGTGATGCGCACCCGCATCAAGATCTGCGGCCTGACGCGCGAGGCCGATGTCGACGCCGCCGTGCAGGCCGGTGCCGACGCCGTCGGCCTTGTTCTGTATGAACGCAGTGCGCGCCATGTCTCGGCCGCACGGGCCGGCGAGCTGGCACGTCGGCTGCCGCCCTTCGTGACGCCGGTGCTGCTGCTGGTCAATGCTTCGCCCGAGCTGCTCCATGCGGCGCTGCAGGCCGTGCCGCAGGCGCTGCTGCAGTTCCACGGCGACGAAAGCCCGGCCCAGTGCCAGGCACCGCGGCGTGCTTACCTGCGCGCCGCGCGCATGGCGCCGGGCTTCGATTTGCTAGACTTTGCTTCGCGCTTCGCCAGCGCACAGGCCCTGCTGCTCGACACCCATGTCGAAGGTTATGGCGGGGGTGGAAAGGCATTCGATTGGTCACACATTCCTCCAAGCGTGCCCCTTCCGGTCGTTTTGTCTGGTGGGTTGAACGCTGCCAACGTGATCGAAGGGGTGTGTCGCGTCCGGCCCTGGGCCGTTGACGTGAGTTCCGGCGTGGAAAGCGCCAAGGGCATCAAGGATGCCCGGGCGATGCGCCAGTTCTGCGATGCAGTGCGTGAGGCCGATGCCCGCGCCGCCGCCACACCCTGAGGAACATCTTCACCATGCTGAACTATCAACAGCCCGACGCGAGCGGGCATTTCGGGCCCTACGGCGGCAGCTTCGTCGCCGAGACACTGGTGCATGCGCTGGACGAGCTGAAGGCCGCCTATGCGCACTATCGCAACGAGGCCGATTTCCTGGCCGAGTTCCGCAGCGAGTTGGCGCACTTCGTCGGCCGGCCGAGCCCGGTGTACCACGCCGCGCGCACCAGCCGTGAACTCGGCGGCGCGCAGATCTACCTCAAGCGCGAGGACCTCAATCACACCGGCGCGCACAAGATCAACAATACGATTGGCCAGGCGCTGCTGGCGCGGCGCATGGGCAAGCCGCGCGTCATCGCCGAAACCGGCGCCGGGCAGCACGGCGTGGCCACGGCGACGATCTGTGCACGCTACGGCATGGAATGCGTGGTCTACATGGGCAGCGAGGACATGAAGCGCCAGTCGCCCAACGTTTACCGCATGCACCTGCTGGGCGCCAAGGTGGTGCCGGTGGAATCGGGCAGCAAGACGCTGAAGGACGCGCTCAACGAGGCGCTGCGCGACTGGGTAACCAACGTCGAGAACACCTTCTACATCATCGGCACGGTGGCCGGCCCGGCGCCATATCCGGAGATGGTGCGCGACTTCCAGAGCGTGATCGGCGAGGAATGCCTGACGCAGATGCCGGCGCTGATCCAGCGCCAGCCCGACGCGGTGATCGCCTGCGTCGGCGGCGGCAGCAACGCCATGGGCATCTTCTACCCGTACATCAAGCATGACGGCGTGCGCCTGATCGGCGTCGAGGCCGCGGGCCTGGGCCTGGCCAGCGGCAAGCATGCGGCGTCAATCTCGGCTGGTTCGCCCGGGGTGCTGCACGGCAACCGCACCTACCTGCTGCAGGACGACAACGGTCAGATCATCGAAACCCATTCGGTCTCGGCCGGCCTTGACTACCCCGGAGTGGGCCCGGAGCATGCCTACCTGCACGACATCGGGCGCGCCGAATATGTCGGCATCACCGACGACGAGGCGCTGGCTGCCTTCCACCACCTGTGCCGCGCCGAAGGCATCATCCCGGCGCTGGAATCGAGCCATGCGATGGCCTATGCGATGAAGCTGGCGCCGACGATGCGCCCCGACCAGCACCTGCTGGTCAACCTGTCGGGACGTGGCGACAAGGACATCGGCACCGTGGCCGACCTGTCGGGTGCCGAGTTCTACTGTCGGCCGTCGTGCCGACCCGATGTGGGTGGCCTGCGCGTGGAGGTGAAGCGATGAGCCGCATCGCGGACACGCTGGATGCACTGCGGTCACGCGGTCGCAAGGCGCTGATTCCCTATGTGACCGTGGGTGACCCCTACGCCGATGCCACGCCGGACATCATGCATGGCCTGGTGGCCGGGGGTGCCGACATCATCGAACTGGGCGTGCCCTTTTCCGACCCGATGGCCGACGGCCCGGTGATCCAGAAGGCCTCCGAGCGCGCGCTGGCCCGCGGCATCGGCATGCCGCAGGTGCTGGAGGCAGTGCGCGCGTTCCGCGGCAAGGATGCGTCCACGCCAGTGGTGCTGATGGGCTACGCCAACCCGGTCGAGCGCTACGACCAACGCCATGGCAGTGGCGCCTTCATCGCCGCGGCGGCCGAGGCCGGCGTCGACGGCGTGCTGGTGGTGGACTATCCGCCCGAGGAGTGCGAGGCCTTCGCCGCCAGTCTGCGCAAGCATGGTTTGGACCCGATCTTCCTGCTGGCGCCGACCTCCACCGACGCACGCATCCGCGAGGTCGGCCGGCTGGCCAGCGGCTATGTGTACTACGTGTCGCTGAAGGGCGTCACCGGTGCCGGGCATCTGGACACCGCCGGCGTGGCGGCGATGGTGCCGCGCATCCGCGCCCAGGTGACGGTACCGGTGGGCGTGGGCTTCGGCATCCGCGACGCGGCCAGCGCCTGCGCGGTGGCCGAGGTGGCCGACGCGGTGGTGATCGGCACCCGCCTGGTGCAGGTGCTGGAGGCCGAGCCGCGCGACAATGTGGCCCGTGCCGGCCGCGATTTCATCGCTGGCATCCGCGGCGCGCTGGACAAGATGACCCAAGGAGCCCAAGCATGAGCTGGTTGGAAAAGCTGCTGCCGTCGAAGATCCAGCACACCGACCCGAGCGAACGCCGCTCGGTGCCCGAAGGCTTGTGGATCAAGTGCCCGTCCTGCGAGACGGTGCTGTACAAGACCGACCTGGAGCAGAACGTCAACGTCTGCCCCAAGTGCGACCACCACCACCGCATCGGCGCGCGCGCCCGTCTCGACGCCTTTCTCGACCCCGAGGGCCGCTACGAGATCGGGCAGGAGGTGCTGCCGGTCGATGCGTTGAAGTTCAAGGATGCCAAGAAGTACCCCGAGCGGCTGAAGGCCGCGCTCGAAGCCACCGGCGAGACCGATGCGCTGGTGGTCTTCGGTGGCGCAGTGATGAGCGTGCCGGTGGTGGTGGCCTGCTTCGAGTTCGAGTTCATGGGCGGCTCGATGGGCTCGGTGGTCGGCGAGCGATTCGTGCGCGGCGTCGAGACCGCCATCGAGCAGAAGGTGCCGTTCGTGTCCTTCACCGCCACTGGTGGCGCGCGCATGCAGGAAGGCCTGCTCAGCCTGCTGCAGATGGCCAAGACCAATGCCGCGCTGACGCACCTGGCCAAGGCGCGGCTGCCGTACATCAGCGTGCTCACCGACCCGACCATGGGCGGTGTGTCGGCCAGCTTTGCCTTCATGGGTGACCTGGTCATTGCCGAGCCGAAGGCGTTGATCGGCTTTGCCGGGCCTCGGGTCATCGAGAACACCGTGCGCGAGACGCTGCCTGAGGGCTTCCAGCGCTCGGAGTTCCTGATCGGCAAGGGCGCGCTCGACATGATCGTCGACCGGCGCCAACTGCGCCCGACCATTGCCCGCGCGCTGGCCATGTTGCAGCGCCAGAGCGCCGACGCTGTCGCCTGAACGTCCCCTTTCCGGCGGTGCGAAGTTCGCGGCCGTAGCATCGCCGCCCATGTCCAGCCTAGCCACCCTCGACGCGTGGCTCGCGCATTGCGAGCGTCTGCATCCCAAGAGCATCGACATGACGCTGCAGCGCGTCACGTCGGTTCGCGAGCGCTTGGGTCTGCGTTTCAACGTGCCGGTGATCACCGTGGCCGGCACCAATGGCAAGGGCTCCAGTTGCGCGATGCTCGAATCCATCGCTCGCCATGCCGGCTACCGCACCGGGCTGTACATCAAGCCGCACCTGGTGCACTTTGAGGAGCGCTGTCGCATAGGCGGGAGCAGCGTGGCTGCCGAGGACCTGCTGCCGCACTTTGCCGCGGTCGAGGTGGCCCGCGGCGAAGTGCCGCTGACCTACTTCGAGTTCACCACGCTGGCCATCATGCGTGCGCTTTCGCTGGCCGAACTGGACGTGGTGATCCTCGAGGTCGGCTTGGGCGGGCGGCTCGATGCGGTCAACGCGGTCGACGCCGACTGCGCGCTGATCACCAGCATCGACCTGGACCACATGGACTACCTGGGGCCGGATCGCGAGTCGATCGGCTTCGAAAAGGCCGGCATCCTGCGAGCGGGCCGGCCGGCGGTGGTCAGCGACCCGGTGCCACCAGCCAGCGTGCTGCGCCATGCGGCCGACATCGGTGCCGACCTGTGGCTGGTGGGCCGCGACTTCAACCATTCGGGTGACCGCCAGCAATGGTCGTGGGGCGGCCGCGGCCGGCGTCACAACGCGCTGGCCTACCCGGCGCTGCGCGGCGCGAACCAACTGCTCAATGCCAGCGGCGTGCTGGCCGTGTACGAGGCGTTGCGCGAACGGCTGCCGATCACCGCCCAGGCGGTGCGCAACGGACTGGCGACAGTGGAACTGGCAGGCCGCTTCCAGATCGTGCCGGGCCAGCCGGTGGTGGTGCTCGACGTGGCTCACAACCCGCAGGCCGCGGCCACGCTGGCCTTCAACCTCGACCAGATGGGCTTCTACCCGCGCACCCATGCGGTGTTTGGCGCCATGCGCGACAAGGACATTGCCGGCATGGCGGCGCGCCTGGCTGCGCTGGTGGACCGCTGGTACCTGAGCGACCTGCCGCTGCCGCGCGCGGCTTCGGCCGAGGACCTGGAGCGCACGCTGCGCGACGCCGTGCCTACGTTGGCCGAGGCGCCGAGCCGCCATGAATCGCCGTCGGCGGCACTGCGCGCGGCCCTGGCTGGAGCAGACCCGGCTGATAGAATCGTTGTCTTCGGATCGTTCCTCTGCGTTGGTGGCGTGCTGAAGGATGGTGTGCCGCGCACACGCACTGTGCACAGCGGCTGAAAGCGTGGCTCGGCAGCCTGCGGCGGGCATGCGCGGACGGCCGAATCTCTTCCGGGCAGGCAGCCGACAGCGCCGAACGGACCTGGATCTTTCACCGTAGCGGACGCCAGCCAGTGCTTTCATTCCTCAAGCGCAAAGACAGTCCGGCCCCGACAGGTGCCGTCGACGAAGCGGCGTCGGTGCAGGCCGCGCGCACGCGCGCCCGGCGCCGGCTGATCGGAGCGGCGGTGCTGGTCGGCGTGGGCATCATCGGTTTTCCTTTGCTGTTCGAGACCCAGCCGCGGCCGATCGCGGTGGACATCCCGATCGAGATTCCGGCGCGCGACAACGTGCCGCCGCTGAAGCTGCCGCCAGCCAAGGGCGCCGCCACCACACCGCCGCGCGCGGCCGGCCCGTTGGTCGCCGAGTCGGTGGCCGAGCCGCCGGCCGAAGCCGCGCCGCCAGCCACGCAAGCCCAGGCACCGGTGGCGGCCTCTGCGGCGCTACCGGCTTTGCAGACGCCGCGCGCCGAGCGTGTGGCCAGCGCTCCGGCTGCCGCGCCGGCGTCTGCCGCACGTGCCGCGGCCTCGGCACCAGACGGCAAGGCCGAGGCGCAGCGTGCTCAGGCGTTGCTCGAAGGCAAACCGGTCGCAGCCGTCACGACGCCGGCAGTCGCCGCGTCGGAGCCCAGGGCCGGGCGCTTCGTGGTGCAGGCAGGCGCCTACACCGATGCGGCCACGCTGCGCGAGGCACGGCAGAAAGTCGAGAAGCTTGGCCTGAAGACTTATACCCAAGTGGTCGAGACCGAGTCCGGCGCGCGCACCCGCGTACGCGTCGGCCCCTTCGACAGCCGCGAAGAGGCTGAGAAGGCCGCATCGCGCATCAAGTCCGCCGGACTTGCCGCCAACATCCTGAGCCTGTGATGGACCAGTTCGGCTGGGTCGACCTGACGATGCTCGGCGTGCTGCTGCTGTCACTGGGCCTGGGCTTGTGGCGCGGCTTCGTGCTGGAGGCGCTGGCCCTGGTCGGCTGGGTCGTGGCCTACTTCGCCGCGCATTGGCTGGCGCCGCAGTGGGCGCCGCACCTGCCATTGGGCGAGCAGGGTTCGAGCGTCAACTACGTGGCCAGCTTCGCCGTGGCCTTCATGGCTGTGCTCATCGGCTGGGGCCTGGCTTCGCGGGTGCTGCGCCTGCTAATCAATGCCACACCGTTGCGCGGTGCCGACCGGGTACTCGGCGCCGCCTTCGGCCTGTTGCGCGGCGTGCTGCTGCTGATGGCCTTGGCGACCGTGGTGGCGCTGACGCCGGCGGCCAGTTCGGAGCCCTGGGCCCGTTCGCAGGGCGTGCAATGGCTGGCGGTGGCGATGCAGGGCATCAAGCCGCTGCTGCCGCCCGACATCGCGCAGTTCCTGCCGACTTGAGACCGCTACATCGAAGGACACCTGAACATGTGTGGGATCGTCGGGGCCATCTCCAAGTCGCCCGTCAATCAGTTGCTCTACGACGCGTTGCTGCTACTGCAGCACCGCGGTCAGGATGCGGCCGGCATCGTCACGATGCAGGGCACCAAGTGCTTCATGCACAAGGCGCGCGGCATGGTGCGCGACGTCTTTCGCACCCGCAACATGCGCGCGCTGCCCGGCAACGTGGGCCTGGGCCAGGTTCGCTATCCGACGGCGGGCAATGCCTGGAGCGAGGAGGAGGCGCAGCCCTTCTATGTCAACGCGCCATTCGGCATCGTGCTGGTGCACAACGGCAACCTGACCAACACCACGGCGCTGAAGAGCGAGCTGTTCCGCATCGACCGCCGCCACATCAATACCGAGAGCGACACCGAGGTGCTGATCAACATCCTGGCGCACGAGGTCGAGGTCGCGGCGCGCGACCTGCCGCTCACGCCGCAGGCGGTGTTTGCCGCGGTGGCCGCGGTGCACAAGCGCGTCAAGGGCTCGTACGCAGTGATCGCGCTGATCGCCGGCCATGGGCTGCTGGCCTTCCGCGACCCCTACGGCATCCGCCCGCTGGCCATCGGCCAGCTGCAGACCGAAGACGGCCTGGAGTACATGGTGGCCAGCGAATCGGTGGCCATCGAAGGTACTGGCCGCCATGTGCTGCGCGACGTGGCACCGGGCGAGGCGGTCTTCATTGATGTCGACGGCCGGCTGCACACGCAGCAATGCGCTGCACAGCCGACGCTGCACCCTTGCATATTCGAGTTCGTCTACCTGGCGCGGCCGGATTCGGTGCTCGACGGCATCTCGGTGTACCAGGCGCGGCTCAACCTGGGCGAGACGCTGGCGCAGCGCGTCATCTCGACGATGCCGCCGAGCGAGATCGACGTCGTCATCCCGATCCCCGAATCGAGCCGGCCGTCGGCGATGCAGCTGGCGCAGAAGCTGGGCAAGCCCTATCGCGAAGGCTTCGTCAAGAACCGCTATGTGGGCCGCACCTTCATCATGCCGGGCCAGGCGGTGCGCAAGAAGAGCGTGCGCCAGAAGCTCAATGCCATCGGCGTGGAGTTCAAGGGCCGCAACGTGCTGCTGGTGGACGATTCCATCGTGCGCGGTACCACCAGCAAGGAGATCGTGCAGATGGCGCGCGAGGCCGGGGCGAAGAAGGTCTACATGGCCTCGGCCGCGCCGCCGGTGCGCTATCCCAATGTCTACGGCATCGACATGCCGACGCGCGAGGAACTGATCGCCGCCGACCGCAGCATCGAGCAGATCCGCGAGTACATCGGCGCCGACGCGCTGATCTACCAGGACGTGGACGCGATGAAGCGTGTGGTCGGCGCGCTGAACCCGAAGCTCGACGGGTTCGAGGCCTCCTGCTTCGACGGCCGCTACATCACCGGCGATGTCTCGGCGGAAGACTTCGCCGCCATCGAGGCGCAACGCAACTCGGCCCGCCACGACGACGAAGACAGCGGCGACGAACGCACGCGTCTGGCGCTGCAGAACGCCGACAGCCACTGATGAGCGACAAGGACCACGAGGCGGCACGCCTGGCCCGCGCCCGACTGCCCGAGGGCCTGCGTCCCGAGACGCTGGCCGTGCGCACCGCGCTGGCCCCCAGCCAGCACGGCGAGAACAGCGAAGGCCTGTTCCTGACCAGCGCCTTCGTGCAACCCGATGCCGAGACGTCGGCGCGGCGCTTCGCCGAGATGGAGGACTTCACCTACGCGCGCACCAGCAACCCGACGGTGCGCAGCCTGGAGGCACGCCTGGCCGCGATGGAAGGCGCCGAGGCTGCGGTGGCGACGGCCACCGGCATGAGCGCGATCCTGTTGTTGGTGATGGGCTTGCTCAAGGCCGGCGACCATGTGGTGTGCTCGCGCTCGGTGTTCGGCTCCACCGTCAGCCTGTTCGCCAAGGAGTTTGCCAAGTTCGGCGTCGAGACGAGTTTCGTGTCGCAGACCGAACTGGCCGAGTGGCGCACGGCGATCAAGCCCAACACGAAGCTGCTGTTCGCCGAGACACCGACCAACCCGCTGACCGACGTGTGCGACATCGCGGCGCTGGCCGACATCGCGCATGCCGCCGGCGCGCTGCTGACGGTGGACAACACCTTCTGTTCGCCGGCGCTGCAGCGACCGCTGTCGCTGGGCGCCGACCTGGTGATGCATGCCGGCACCAAGTACCTCGACGGCCAGGGCCGTGTCATGGCCGGCGCGCTGTGTGGCGCGCGCAGCCTGATCCACGACGTCTTTGGCCCGACGCTGCGCACCGCCGGCATGACGCTGGCGCCCTTCAACGCCTGGGTGGTGCTGAAGGGACTGGAGACGCTGGCACTGCGCATGAAGGCGCAGAGCGAGGCGACGCTGGCCTTGGCGCAGTGGCTGGAGCGACATCCGGCGGTGTCGCGCGTGTACTACCCGGGCCTGCAGTCGCACCCGCAGCATGCCTTGGCGATGTGCCAGCAGTCGGGGCTGGGTGGCGCGGTGCTGTCCTTCGACGTGCGCGCCGAGGGCGCCGCGGCGGCACGCGCGAAGGCGTTCCATGTCATCGACAGCACCCGGGTGCTGAGTATCGCCACCAACCTGGGCGACACCAAGTCGATCATCACCCACCCGGCCACCACATCGCACGGCCGGCTCAGCGAAGCGCAGCGCCAGGCGGTCGGCATCGGCCAGGGCATGATCCGGCTGGCCGTGGGCCTGGAGCATGTGGCCGACATCACCGACGACCTGCAGCGCGGGTTGGGCAGCCTGTGAATACCCCATGAATTCGACCGTCCGCACCCGCATCGCGCCATCGCCCACCGGCTTCCTGCACCTGGGCACGGCGCGCACGGCGCTGTTTTCCTGGGCCTACGCGCGCCACTTCGGCGGCGAGTTCATCCTGCGCATCGAGGACACCGACGTCGCCCGCTCGTCGCAGGAGGCGGTGGACCAGATCGTGGCCGCGATGCGCTGGCTGCAACTGGAGCACGATGCAGGCCCGTTCTTCCAGATGCAGCGCATCGAACGCTACCGCGAGGTCATTGCGCAGATGCTGTCCGCCGGCACTGCGTACCACTGCTACTGCTCGACCGAAGACCTCGATGCGATGCGCGAGGCGCAGCGCGCGCGCGGCGAAAAGCCGCGCTACGACGGCCGCTGGCGGCCCGAGCCGGGCAAGGTGCTGCCGGCGGTGCCCCAGGGCGTGCCGCCGGTGGTGCGCTTTCGCAACCCGGAGACCGGTGTCGTCAGCTGGAACGACCTGGTCAAGGGCCCGATCAGCATCAGCAACCGCGAGCTCGACGACCTGGTCATCGCCCGCGCCGACGGCACGCCGACCTACAACTTCTGCGTGGTGGTGGACGACTGGGACATGCGCATCAGCCATGTCATCCGCGGCGACGACCATGTCAACAACACGCCGCGGCAGATCAACATCCTGCGCGCGCTGATCGGGCCGGAGGGTGCGTTGCCGGTGTACGGCCATGTGCCGATGATCCTGGGCCCCGATGGCGACAAGCTGTCCAAGCGCCACGGTGCGGTCAGCGTCACGCAGTATGAAGACGACGGCTACCTACCCGAGGCCATGCTCAATTACCTGGCGCGGCTGGGCTGGAGCCACGGCGACACCGAGCTGTTCAGCCGCGAGCAGCTGATCGCCTGGTTTGACGGCCACCACCTGGCCAAGAGCCCGGCGCAGTGGGACCCGGCCAAGCTCAACTGGGTCAACGCCCATCACCTGAAGCAGCGCAGCGACGCCTCGCTGGCCGCGCTGGTGGCAAAGCAGCTTGCGCGACGCGGCATCGAGGCCGCAGCCGACGAGCATCTGGCCAGGCTGTGCGCGTTGTACAAGGACCGCTGCGCCACCACGGTGGAGCTGGCCGACTGGATCGGCATGTACTACGTCGACGTGCACCCTTCGGCCGACGAACTGGCGGCGCATGTCACCGACGCGGTGAAGCCTGCGGTGGTGAGCCTGCGCGGCCGGCTGGCCGAGGTGGTTTGGGACAAGGCCTCGATCGCCGCGGCCATCAAGGCCACGCTGGCCGAACACGGCTTGAAGATGCCTCAACTGGCGCATGCGGTGCGCATGCTGGTGTGCGGCCGCAGCCAGACGCCGTCGCTCGATGCGGTGCTGGAGTTGTTCACGCGCGAGCAGGTGTTGTGGCGTTTGAGGAGCCTGTAGAAGTGCAGATATAATGCAAGGCTGTTTGAACAGCGCAGGGTGAACAACCTTGGGGGTATAGCTCAGCTGGGAGAGCGCTTGCATGGCATGCAAGAGGTCAGCGGTTCGATCCCGCTTACCTCCACCAAAAGCCTTGTCGCAAAGCGTGGTTCAAGCAGATGGATGTGTTTTCAAGTCCCCTTCGTCTAGAGGCCTAGGACACCACCCTTTCACGGTGATTACAGGGGTTCGAATCCCCTAGGGGACGCCAAGTTTGGCAGGGCTTGCGGAACAGGTGACGTACCTGCTCCGGGACATTGCCGCCACGTGGAGTGGTAGTTCAGTTGGTTAGAATACCGGCCTGTCACGCCGGGGGTCGCGGGTTCGAGTCCCGTCCACTCCGCCAATAAAATCAACGGGTTGCAGCAAAGATGCCGCAGCCCGTTTTTCTTTGGTCGCGCCGTGGGAACACTTATGGGAACACTTGAACGACCTCGGTTTCTTGCGCACCTTGCGTGACACTTGATGCGCGCCGGGGAACACGCGAACCTGATTGTTTTGGGCGGAAAAGGGTCGGACAGTCCGACCCGTTCCGGTTGCGATGCTCGTTGGCGCAATGGCGACGCGCGACCTCAGCCAAACGGATGCAGCATCGTGACGCAAGCAGGGCACTCTTGCCCTCATTCAGCTTCGTCTTCCGTGTGGTCTCAAGCAGTCCAGCCGGGCTAGCTCGGCGCTAAGCTCGCTGCTCGGGTAGTCGTTGTCTGCGCGCAAATGGCTGGGAACCAGAAGCGCCACGGCCTGTCACCGCTCGATGTACTTCTTCGCCAGCGAACCCGATAGCGCGTGGAGCACGGACGTGGTGTTACGCAACGACGAGGCAGTCAAGGCCGCACTGGTGATGAAGGTGATTCTCGCCACGCGAATGACCAACGCTCTGTCGCTCGTCGACCAGGCGAACAATCTGCGATCGGCTCAATGGCGCCATCGAGTGTTTGACCAAACCAGCACATCCCGACGCGGCCGATGAGTAGACGACTCCTTTCCAAAGGCTGATCGAACTGGCCACTCGGTATAGATCGCTCGTGGTCTGACCGTCAGACCCTTGCCAACCGCGACGAAATTCAGCCGCGCATGATCGCGCCTCCGCCGGAAAGTTGAAACAACATGTCACGCGACCTAAGACGTCCTGAGATCAAGCGGGTGCATGCGGGACGTTACGGTACGTTGAGACATCGAAAACGCTGCATCGCGGGTGACTATCGCGCTGCGAAGTCTATCGGCACCATGCGCACATGCGGATGCCGTGGAACAAACCAAAGTCGACGCAACTGGAGTTGCTCGATGCCGATCCCGTTGATCCCGACCGGGCTGGTCCTTACATTGAGACCTTGTCGTCAAAGGCCTGGACGAGATCGACCCGGGCGACGCACGCATCGCATGAGCAGCAGGCAGATTCGGCCGCATTTGCGAATAGCGGAAAGCCTCTGCTGGTTGCGCTGGACCGCCTGATCGAAGACCCGAACAACCCACGCACCGAATTTCCCGAGCACGAGATCGTCGAACTGAGCGCAGACATCGCGCTGCGCGGTGTTCTTCAGCCCATCGTCGTTCATCCCGCTGATGCTGACGGCCGGTACCGCATTCACTTCGGCGCCAAACGGCTGCGCGCCGCTCGCTTTGCCGGATTGAGCGAAGTGCCCGTGGTGGTGCGCGACGCGCCATCGAACCCGTATGCCCAGGTCGCCGAGAACCAGAAGCGCCATGGCTTGTCCCCGCTGGACATGGCGCGCTTCATTCGCAGCCGTGTCGATGCCGGCGACACAAACACCGCCATCGCCAAAGAGCTGGGCATGAACCTGACGACGGTCGCGCATCACCTGTCGCTGCTCGAACTGCCCACCGACCTCGACGCTGCCTTGCAGTCCGGCCGCTGCACTTCACCGCGCACCCTGCACGAGTTGAGCAAGCTGCGCGACGAACAGCCTGAGACGGTTCACGCGCTAATTGCCAGCGATGCACCGATCACTCGTGCTGCGCTATCCACCCTGCGCGTGAAGTCCAAAGCCGTCGAACCCGCAGCAGCTGAGCACGCTGTCAAACCGTTTGACAAACTTGTCACCCGCGCTCATGTGGCGTGTAAACACCTCGAGCGCACGCTGGATCGCCTCGAGCAGGCGGGTACCGCCGAGGACGTCACGGGAAACCTTAAGGCCTTGCGCCAACGCGTGATCGCGCTCGCGGACCGTTGGCCTCAGGGGTCTGACCGTCAGACCCCGACGACTTGAAGCCGTTCGAGAGCCGCACGGAACCATGGCAACAAGACGAGAAGATCGAAAAGAGGTTGAGTGCAGGATAGGCTCGCCGCCGCGTTCTGTGGGGTCGGCGCTGACAACATCATTCGACCGTGATGTCATCCGCTAAACGCGAATACTTCACCTTCGACCTGCGCGGCCTGCGAGCCGCGCTTGCCGCGCACGCTGCGGCCGACGGATTGACTGAATCCGACGTGGTGAGAAGTGCGTTGGCGGTCACCCTCGGCAAGGATCAGGGCCTGCTCGAACAGCCGCCGACGGTCAACAACGACCGGCCACCGCCGTCCACCCAGGTCAAGCTGTCGGTGCGCATTGCCCGTCACAGCGCCTTCCAACTCGACCGCAATGCACGGGTTGCAGGTCTGTCGCGTGGCGCCTACCTCAGCCGGCTGATCGCCGGTGCACCAACGGTGCTCGCAGCCGCCGATCGAGCTGCCGCTTCCAGCGCGCTGAGCGCATCGTCGGCGGAACTCGCGCTGCTCAGTCGCGACCTCTACCACCTGACGCAGCTGCTTCGGCAAGGCGATGTACAAGCCGCCCGTGCGTACCGCGAGCGACTAGACAGCGTCAACGACGAAGTGCAGATGCACCTGGACAAGGCTGCAGCGGTCTTGGCCCAACTGATACCCGGGAAGGCCGGATCCGGCCGATTGCCGTCACCGTTCTTCCACAGCAGGAGCGATTGATGAGTTCAGACCCCAACATCGACGGCGTGCTCATCCAGTGGGGCGAGCGCCTGTTCTATCCAAGCAACCGCATCGTCAAGTCCAACATGCCGCGCCTGCGAACCCCGCAACAGCGCGCAGCGATGATTCGCACGCGCATCGAAGACACCGTGCGTCGCGCACCGCAGGTGATGGTCAAGGTGACGGGCGGCGGTCGCGGCATGGCGGCCATCGCCGCGCATTTCCGCTACATCAGCCAGAACGGCCGATTGGACATCGAAGACGACCGCGGCGCCATCGAGCGCGGCAAGGACGCGCGGCACGGCATCGAGCGCCAATGGCAGTTCGGCGGCGCCTACATCGGCCAGGAGGGCCAACGCCGCGAAGCCTTCAACATCATGCTGTCGATGCCGCGTGGCACCGCCGCGGTGACACTGCAGAAGGCCGCACGCGAGTTTGCGAAGATCGAATTCCCCGACCACCGCTACATGATGGTGCTGCACACACACCAGGCCAACCCGCATGTGCACCTGAGCGTGAAGGCCGAATCGAAGCGCGGCAAGCGGCTGAACCCGCGCAAGGCCGACCTGCACCGTTGGCGCGAGACCTTCGCTGAGCAGTTGCGCGAGCGCGGTGTCGAGGCCGAGGCGACGCGACAGGCCACGCGTGGAGAAATTCGCAGCCGCACCAATCTGTGGCAGATCAACGCCAAGAGGGAAGGGCGACTGCATACGAGCCAACCGCAGAACAGAGCCGGCAAGGCCGCGATGGGCAACCGCAAGGAAGCGCTCAATGCCTGGATACAGATCGCCAGGGCGCTGGAAGGCTCGAACGTCGGCGCCGATCGAGAGTTGGCCAAGCAGATCGTGGGGTTCCTCAGGTCCACACCGGTGATGCAATTGGCTAAACCGTCGCCTCAGCAGGCCCAGCGTCCTGGCATCGAGCAAGATCGCAACTCCCGCCAGCGACAACTGCCCATCGTCGAACGCTCCCGGCCTGGCCCCGATTGGGAGCGCTGAATGCCCACCCCTATCCCCGCCCGAGGGCGGGGCAGTCCTCGCCGCCGGACGGGCTCGGGGGCTGGCGCCATGCAACGCCAGCCCGAACCCGAAAGCGTTTGCCGCTCGCCGCCGCGTCAAGGGGAGCTGCGCCGGGCTGAAGCCCGCCCTTGACTCGGCGGCCGCGCTGACATTGGAGCCGTGATATTCGCGAGATGCGCGTCGGGGCTATCGGAGCCGACGCCGGCGAATGCTCCTCTTCGGCCACGACTTGCGGCTCGACGTAGCGGTCTGAAGGGCAGTTCCAGACGACGGCGGCCGGTCACCTCCGGTCGGTTTCGGATCTCCAGCGCCACAAGAATCAGATGCCCGTCAGCTGTCGTTCGTGTCGGCCGGCAATCGACCCAAACCAGCCGGACGAAATGAAGGTTTCGAGTGCCGGAAGCCGCCGTTGGCGACGCTCAGTGAGAACTGCAGCGCGTCGGCCGCGTCAAGCGGCGTCAACACCTCAAGGCCGCTGCGCGCCATGCCTGCGTCGCAGGACGCGTTGGCATCTGTACGCAGGTCGTATGACGCCGCACTTCGCGGCCCGGGCAGCCCGGTTCGTCGCTGCAGGCCTACACGCCAGCGAGATTCGGGGTCGCCCGGCGCGCGCGTCGACGAAACCGACGATCTCGCCCAGCACCACCGTTCCCTCGGGTAGTACAACAGGCTGTGCAGCGCGCCGTCGTAGATGACTAGGGTCTGTTGACATTCAGGTCAACAATACGGCTCAAACCCATTGCTTGGGTTGGAGGCGCGATGCGGAAGCAGCTTGCAGATGCACAGTGGAAGCGAATCGAGGACCTTCTGCCTGGCAAGGTTGGCGATCCCGGGCGCAGCGGGGAAAACAACCGCATGTTCGTCGAGGCGGTGCTGTGGATTGCTCGCACAGGCAGTCCCTGGCGTGACCTGCCACCAGAGTTCGGCTCGTGGAATAGCACGTACCAACGCTTTGCGCGCTGGTCTCGCGCCGGCGTCTGGCATCGAGTCTTCGCCTCGCTGGCGCGAGAGCGCCGATTTCGCGAGGTCTTCATCGACTCCACCATCGTTCGAGCCCACCAGCATGCCGCCGGTGCCTCCAAAAAAACGGCGCTCAGGCGCTCGGGCGATCCCGAGGCGGTCTGACGACGAAGATCCATGTCGTGGTCGATGCCATCGGGCGGCTCATCCAGGGTCGAGTCTCGGCCGGCCAGATGCACGACGTCACCCAGGCCGGCGCACTGCTCGAGGGCGTTCCGGCCAAGTGCGTCGTGGCCGACAAGGCGTACGACGCCATGGCGCTGCGCGAGCAGATCGCAGCCATGCCTGCCAAGGCGGTGATTCCGCCGC
>Ga0209079_10000469_pt1 | contig 16251 bp, 15 predicted proteins | sample PPLLaktember2015_2_FD_187259 | JGI IMG/M metagenome (GOLD analysis project Ga0209079, IMG submission 187259) | Freshwater sediment microbial communities from Prairie Pothole Lake near Jamestown, North Dakota, USA - PPLs Lake P7 Core (6) Depth... | ecosystem: Environmental > Aquatic > Freshwater... | reverse complement strand
CAATAATCTGCACTACTGCTGATACCGTGACAATTAGTAAAACTAAAAAAAAGACCGGAAATTTATCTTTCAATAAATTTTTTCAGCTCGCTCTTCATGTATTTTTCAACTTCCTGGATAACCTCGAGTTTTCCCCGGAACGCGAGGAGTTCCCGCTCATCACCCTCCATATTTGCGAATTTAAGTTTTTCCTTGCGCTCCACAACTTTTACCTTGAATTTTGTCGGGATCTCGATGATCAGTTTCTGTGGCACCCCCGGTGGGATGAGCACATCATAGAGCTGTTCTTCGGGCGCGGTTTCGTCAGTCATGATACACCAGATTCACTTTCCTATTTTGATCCGCCGGCTCATAATACATGGGCCCCCGCGGACTCCGCCAATGGGATTTTTTGGCCTGCCGAGCGAGTTCATACACCGCCCCATCAGGGCAGCGCCACGGGCAAGACCATCGTCTACGAAGACAAGGTGGTCGACAGGATCATCAAAGAGCTTACGCTCGGTGATCCCTTCGAGGATATACTCCGGTTTTCTCCCGGATATGGCGGCCCTTCCGGTGAACCCTATCGAGGAGTTTTTGAGAACAAGCCCCTGGTCAACCGCAACGTCGATGAGGCGCAGCGCCATCTTTGCACAGACCCGGTCCACCACTTCATTCAGGGTTGCGAGGTTGTAATTCTTGTGGATCTCCGCACCAATCTCGAGCAGTTTGTCGAGTTCACTTGAGTTCTCCCCGCAGTCGCATCCGATCATGGCGATACCGGATTCAAGGGCCAGTTTTGCATTGACCGGGACACGCCCGAACCGGTCGCGTTCGGCAGGAACGATACGGATGTCAATATGGTTGTGGCACCGCTCGACAAAGTCATCGATAACCCTGCGGTTTCCTCCGGAAAAGAATCCCCCGGTAATACTGTGCTCTCCAAAGATGTCCAGCGCTGTGCCGGTCCTGGCCTGGACGAGGCCGGTTCCGCGTACGATTGCATCCGGGATCGCACCGGCGAGTCCGCAGAAATTTCCAACGGTCCTGGCAAACGGGTTTTCGGCATCCCTGGCCACATCACTGGTAATCCTGCCGTCAAGGGTCGTACCAAAGTCCACTGATACACACGGGTTGCGGAAATCAACCGGCGTCCACATTGCTCCTTCCTTGATGCCGGCCATGGCAAGTTCACCCTCCATCTCGTTTGCCACCATCTCGACACCCGTAGACCCGACCGGCGGGATAACGCCCGCGACTGCACCTACAAATACGACCTTGTCGGCAAAACTGTATGGCTGGAGTTTTGCGGACTGGTTCTCTTTGGACATAGGCGGAGTCATCTTGCGGGGAGGGACACCGGCGATAAGACAGCCATTGGCAAGCGCAATAACGAAATCCCCCACCTGATCCGGCGATTCCATCTCGGCAACCACTCCGGTACTCCGGACAACGAAATCAAGTTCTTTCTGGATATCAAGGTGAGCATCCTTATGGCACTTGAGCAGTGTGTCCCGGACCAGTTCGGTCACCGCCTCCCGTGTCAGTTGTGTTCCGTCCAGCGTTGCCCCGAAGATCGTCTCGCCGGGTTTCGGGGGACGGATGTCACGGCTCATGCTTACCGTCTTGTGGATAACGTACGACATGCCTGTTTCCAGATTAACCCCGGTGAGGATGCACTTGGTTGTGGTATTTCCCATCTCAACAGAGGCAACAATGAAATAGGGTTTATTTTTGTATTCGGGTATCTGCATGCCAGGTCCGTGCATGAGGGAGGGCGGCGGTGGGCTTTCAACAATATGGGGTTTTTGTTTTGTGAAGCGGGAAAAAAAGCTGGCGCACATGTAATCCGTTTCTCACCTTATCAATCCTTATAATTTTCGATTTTAACACCGGCAATGTTTTCTGCCTTTTTTTTGATGATATTCAAACGAGTCTGCAGAATCGAAAAGTTGGTATCCGGCTTCATGGCCGGTTCCTGCCCCCCTGCCGATCGCCAAGGTTTCAGGCCACAGAACCACACAACTATCCGCATGGGAAAAAGAGAGAAACGTCCGCGGTACCTGCCCGTCGTTGCCGGACTAAAAACAGGGAATAGTGTCATTCCAACGACTCATTTTTCCTGGAATGCACAGGATACGCGACTCATTCAGACACTCCAGGGGGCTTTGCCACAGGCTCGCCCCCGCCATTGTGATGACCCCCATAGTGCGATAGGACGATCACACTGGTTTGGACCAGGGATCAAATCCGTCTGCATTTTCCGCACTTTTTCTCCCAATGGTTTGGTTCAATTTTTTTATCAAATTTTTACGTCTGAATTCTATTTTTGTGGTTTACCAATGACTATACCCAAAAAAATTATCTGGTCTTCTTTTTCTGCAGCTGTTTTACCATCCGTGCCTGGAGACCAAAGTAATGCGAAACACCGATGGCATGGCACTGGTCGATGGAAGTGCTGTCAAAGGAGACAAGGTCGCTTGAGTAGATTGCACACGGGGAACTCCTGCCCAGTACCCGTACACTTCCCTTGAAGAGTTCCAGGTCCACCTTCCCGTTCACCCGCTGCTGGGTTGTATCGATAAAGGCGTTCAGGGCACGGTAAAGCGGTTCGTACACGAGCCCTTTATAGGCAAGCTCGGACCATTTGTCATCGACCATACGCTTGAAGACCAGTTCCTGCCGGGTAAGGACAAGTGCTTCAAGGTCATGGTGGGCGGCAAGGATGACCGTTGCAGCGGGGTGCTCGTAGTTCTCGCGTGCCTTCAGGCCAAGGATACGGTCTTCGATCATATCGTTCCGCCCGATACCGTGTTCTCCGGCTAGCTGGTTCAGTTTCTGTATCAGTGCGTAACCCGGCATTTTCTTACCGTTGAGTGCAACCGGGATTCCTTCCTTAAATTCTATGTTCAGTTTTTCGGGCTTGGCCGGGGCTTTTTCCGGCGATACGGTCCAGAGATAGATCTCTTCCGGCGGGTGATACGCGGGGTCTTCAAGTTCGCCCCCCTCAATGCTCCGGCTCCAGCAGTTCTCATCCATGCTCCATGGCTTGTCTTTTTTAACCGGGACCGGTATCTTATGTTTTTTCGCGTAATCGATCTCCCAGTCCCGGGTGAGGTTGAGTTCGCGGATCGGTGCAACGACTTCAAGCCCGGCCCCGCGGATAATAACATCAAAACGGAGCTGATCGTTTCCCTTGCCGGTGCAGCCATGACCAATTGCGGTTGCTCCCTCTTTCTTTGCCACCTTCACCACTTCTTCTGCAATGAGCGGGCGTGCAAGGGACGTTCCCATGGGATAGCCTTCATACGATCCGTTCGCCTTTATTGCCGGAAAAATATGCTCTTTGACAAATTTTTCCCGGGCATCGATGGTGTAATGGCGGTCGGCAAGTTTCTTTCCTTTTTCTGTCGCAACGTCTATCTCTTCGTCGCGCTGGCCAACATTGACGGCAACCGTCACAACGCGATCATAGTTATACCGTTCCTTTAAGAGCGGAATGCATATTGAAGTGTCAAGCCCTCCGGAATATGCAAGAACAATAGTACCTTTTCCCATAATCTTCCTCCCGTTGAATGATTCCTGTCTAGTAGTATGCCGTATCACCATATATTTTCAGAGGAAAGGCCTCCCTGAGGGAGATGCAGAAAACGGCTTTCTTCTTTAAGACCACTATGCTTTTTGAAAGAACAAAAAAAGGTTGTTCAGGCAGATTATCCTGAACGGCTGGGTATTGGTTCTTTACTTGGTGACAATAACTACTCCAACTGTTTCCGGCTGGAATACCGTCTTATAACTGTAGTAACCCTCTTTGTCAAAGGTGACTTCCAGGGGAGTGCCGTAGGGTATCGTCATCGTGTCCATGCCGCCGAAGTACTTCGCGGACTGAACGTCAACTGCCTGAATTGCATGGGGGTAGCGTGGATCATTGTTATTCCAGACGACCTTCCCGCCGACCGGGATATACACAGTCGTTCCGGGCGAAATTGTCAGGTCGGAGTTGAACGTGATGTTGATTGAGGGCTGGACGGTTGGTTTTGGTGTCGGTGTTGCGTTCGGGGTGGTATTAACTACAACCACAACAACTTCCGTTGTCGGAATCGGGGTGGGGACCATGGTTTCAATGGTCGTTGGAACCGCTGTGGGTACAGGTGTTGGCGTGGCAACAGGTGCTGCAGGCTGGGATGTGCATCCCGCGAGCAGAATCCCGATAAACAGGATTGCGAGAACAACAAAAACTTTCTTCATGCATCTTTTTTTGTTATTTCGGTATATAAGCATATTCAATTATTTTGTACCCGGATCACTGGATAAATGGTTCAGTAGTTCCGTGTATTGGCCGTTTCCGAACCCGGAAAAAGGGGATATTCAAATTTTTACGTCGTAATCACTTCAGATAATGGCTGATTGGCTCCAGCGTGACCTTCTCGCGCTTGATCGCATCGATCGCAAGCGCTGCTGCCCGCGCTGCCTGAAGCGTGGTAATATAGGGAATTTGGAAGTCTACTGCCGCACGCATGATCTGGTAGTGGTCCTGCCGGGACTGCTTGTCCTGCGGAGTATTAATAATGAGCCGTATTTCCCCGTGCCTCATCATGTCCAGAACATTCGGGGAGCCTTCCTGCACCTTGCGGACAAGGTGAGCTTCAATTCCTGCTTCGGACAGGTAATCAACCGTACCTTCTGTGCCGTACAGAACGAGCCCGAGATCCTTAAGTTTCCGCGCGATAGGTACCACTTCATCTTTCTGCTCCATATTCACGGATATGAAAATGTTGCCCTTGAGCGGAAGTTCATTGTCTGCCGAGATGCAGGCCTTATAGAATGCGAGCCCGAAATCATAGTCAATACCCATCACTTCACCGGTACTCTTCATCTCCGGGCCAAGCATGGTATCAACACCGGCAAGCTTGTTGAACGGGAGCAGCACTTCTTTTACAGCCACATGCTTGATCTCACGTTCTTTGTACCCGAGATCCCTCAGTTTCCTGCCGACCATTACCTTTGCCGCGATTTTTGCAATGGGAATGCCGGTTGCCTTGGATACGAAAGGAACGGTGCGGCTCGCCCTCGGGTTTGCTTCGAGAATATAGACGACATTGTCCTTGACTGCCATCTGGAAATTGACGAGACCGATTACCCCGAGCCCCAGTGCAAGTTTCCGGGTATAAACCCTGACGGTGTCAACAACTTGTGGGGAAAGTGACTGGGTCGGTATGACACACGCGGAATCTCCGGAATGAATGCCCGCCTGTTCGATATGCTCCATGATGCCACCGATCAGCACCTCCTCGCCATCGCATACTGCATCGACATCAAGTTCGATTGCGTTCTGGAGGTAGGAATCAATCAGAACCGGGTGGTTCCTGCTGACACGGACGGCCTCTTTCATATATGTTTCGAGCTCACGCTCGTCATGGACGATCTCCATTGCCCGTCCGCCAAGGACATAGGACGGCCGCACGAGCACCGGGTAACCGATCTGTCCGGCCTTTGACTTTGCCTCGGCTTCTGAATACGCCGAACTGTTTGCCGGGCAGGGGATGCCGAGTTTTGTCAGGAGCATACTGAACCGATCGCGATCCTCCGCAATATCCATGGCATCGGGACTTGTACCAAGGATGCGGGTCGGAAGGCCGATTCGCCTGATCTCGTCCTCGATGGGAACGGCAAGGTTGACGGCATTCTGCCCTCCGAACTGGACCATGACCCCGTAATACCGATCCTTTTTTAAGATGTTGATAACATCCTCAAGCTGCATGGGCTCGAAGAAGAGGCGGTCGGAAGTATCGAAGTCCGTGGACACGGTCTCCGGGTTATTATTAACGATGTGGACCTCCACCCCCTCCTCCTCCCGGAGTGCCTGCACGGCATGGACGGTGCAGTAATCAAATTCTATACCCTGACCGATCCGGATCGGTCCGGATCCCAGGATCAGCACTTTTTTTGTGTCTGTCGGAACGATCTCGCAGTCGGGTTCACAGGTAGAGTAGAAATACGGGGTATTTGCCGGGAACTCGGCGGCACAGGTATCTACCATCTTGTAGGAGGGAGCATTGACAAGACCCTCAATTTCGTGGGGGGCTTTCCCGGTGATCTGGGCGATCTCGGCGTTCGAGAATCCGTATCTTTTCGCCCGGATAATCTCATCCTTCGTACATATCTTCTGTGCGAGACGGTTTTCCTGGTCTACGATGTTTTTGATCTTCTCCAGAAAGAACGGGGTGATCGATGTCAGCAAAGCGATCTCGTCAACCGTAAATCCCTGGCGGAACGCGTCGAAGAGGCAGTGGAACCGCTCGTCCGTGGGCCTTGATAAGATCATGCGGATCTCGCTTGGGCTCGTATGCGGCTGGACATCAGTATCAAGCGACCGCTTCGCTTTCATGAAGGCTTCCTCGATTGTCCTCCCGATAGCCATGACCTCCCCGGTGCTCTTCATGGAAGTGGAAAGGGTTCTGTCTGCACCCTTGAACTTGTCAAACGGCCAGCGGGGGACCTTGACAACAATGTAATCGATCGCGGGTTCAAAGGATGCCGGTGTACAGCCGGTGACGGTATTGGTTATCTCATCGAGGCGCAACCCTATTGCGATCTTTGCTGCTACCCGTGCAATGGGGTACCCGGTGGCCTTGGATGCAAGAGCTGATGAGCGGGAGACGCGGGGGTTAACCTCGATGACACGATATTCGCCGTTCCGGAATGCGAACTGGACATTGCATCCTCCCTGGACATCGAGCGCCCGGATGATCTTGATCGCCGCACTGCGCAGCATCTGGAATTCATCATCACGCAGGGTGAGGATCGGTGCGACAACGACACTTTCCCCCGTATGGATCCCCATCGGGTCCACGTTTTCCATCCCGCAGATGATGATGCAGGTATCGGCCGAATCGCGCATGACCTCGAACTCAATCTCTTTCCAGCCGAGCACACTCTCTTCGATGAGGACCTGGTGGATGCGGGAACGCGAGAGCCCCAGTTCCACGATACGATGCAGTTCCTCCCGGGTCCGGGCGATTCCCCCCCCGGCACCTCCCAGCGTGTAGGCCGGCCTGACAACCGCCGGAAGCCCGATCGCTGCGATGGCCTCCTCGATCTGGTTCAGGCCGGTCAGGATGATGCTTTTTGGCACCGGTTCACCGATCTCAACCATGAGGTTCCGGAACTTCTCACGGTCCTCTCCTTTGTAGATCGCTTCTAGCGGTGTGCCGAGTATCTCGACATTCTTCAATGCCCCCTTCTCGGCCAGTTCCGCCGTCATGTTGAGGCCGGTCTGGCCACCCATCCCGGAGAGGATACCGTCGGGTTTCTCCTTCTCGATAATCCTCGCGATGATATCTGCTCGGAGAGGCTCGATATAGACCGCATCTGCCATATCAGGGTCCGTCTGAATGGTTGCCGGGTTCGAATTGACGAGGACGACTCCTACACCCTCCTCCCGCATGGCACGGCATGCCTGGCTTCCCGAGAAGTCGAACTCCGCAGCCTGACCGATCTGGATCGGGCCGGACCCGATGATCAGGACTTTTTTTATCTGGGCTTTCTTCGGCATTATCCGATCCTCCGGAAGAGTCCGTCAAAATAGTGACATTCAGTATCCATAGGACCGGCGTGAGCCTCAGGGTGGAACTGGACACAGTTGATCTTCAGGTCCTCGTTCTCGAATCCTTCCACGGTCCCGTCGTTTGCATTGACAAACGTGACCTCACAGCCTTCCGGCAGCGAATCCCCATCCACGGCAAAGCCGTGGTTCTGGGTCGTGATGAAGATCCTGCCGTCATGGTACTTGACCGGCTGATTGGCCCCGCGGTGCCCGAACTTGAGCTTATAGGTATCGCCTCCGAGGGCGAGCGCCGCAAGCTGGTTGCCCATGCAGATCCCGAAGACTGGCAGTTCACCGATGCATTTTCTGATGGTCGCAATGGCTTCTTTTGCCTGCTTGGGGTCCCCGGGCCCGTTGGTGATGAAGAGGCAGTCGGGTTCACACCCGAATATGTCGTCATGGGTTGCGTTGTGGGGGAAGATATAGAGGTCGCCTTTTCTCCGGGTCAGGCTCGTAAGCATATTGGTCTTGAGACCGAGGTCAATTATGGCCACCCGTTTGCCTTTCCCGGGTATACGGTAGGGTGCCTTGCAGGAAACGGACGGGATCAGGTTGCATTGCGATATCGTCGGGGTCCTTTTTGCGAGGTTCACGGCATATTCGCCATCATCGCTGCCGACAACAAGGGCTGCACGCATCGTGCCGTGGACCCGGGTCTTGATGGTGAGGCTGCGGGTGTCCACCCCGGACATCCCGAGCAGTTTCTTCTGCTCGAAATATTCACGGATCGTTGGTTTTACGTCAGGTACCTCGCAGATCTCGCGGCAGACGGCCCCGAGTACCTTCGTACCCTGGCTCTGCATGTTCTGCACATCGGCACCGTAGTTCCCGATGGTCGGGAACGTGAACATCAGGATCTGGCCGGCATAACTGGGGTCGGAGAGCGCCTCCATGTACCCGGTCATCAGGGTGTTGAAGACAAGCTCCCCGGAACATTCGCCTTCAACACCGAATCCATCTCCTGTAACAAACTGACCATCCTCAAGACCCAGAACCGCTTTCATGTTTCCATAGTAGATTTGCGTGAATGGTTATTAACGATAGTACAGGGACACCACGGGCCCGGTTTATGGCAGGATATATTCTCCATTCATCCAGCCGCGTGCAGGCAATCTTCCACTACAGAGAACCGTTCATGGTCTGCCGGCACGGATATACATATATCAGTTCGCGGTCGATATTCAGTTGTCAGTCAACTCGGTTGACGGTGAAAACCATGGGAACACTAGGACGAAAGATAGTCGGCACTGATGTAAAGGATCTCGTGAACCTGCTCAACAAGGCCTATTCCGATGAATGGCTTGCCTATTACCAGTACTGGATCGGTTCAAAGGTTGTCAGGGGGCCTAACAAGGAAGCGGTAATTGCCGAGCTGACCCTCCATGCAACGGAGGAGCTCGCCCATGCAACCCTCCTGACAACCCGGATCATCCAGCTTGGCGGGACGCCCGTTACGAAGCCGGCGGACTGGTACAAGCTCACCAACTGCGGCTACGAAGCGCCTGACGATCCGTTCATCGTCAAGGTGCTGGAGCAGAATATCAAGGGTGAACAGTGTGCCATCAAGACCTATAACGCCCTCCTGAAAAAGACAAAAGACAAGGATCCGGTCAGCTACAATATGTTCCTCACCATCCTCTCGCAGGAAGTGGAGCATGAAGAAGATCTCCAGGCCCTTCTCGAGGACGTGGAGATTATTATGAAGAACAAGTAATCATTTTTCTGCTCTGCAGAAACGGGCCATGAACGAAGAGTTCACACCCGAACTATGAAAACGGACATGATGCCGGAGGGCTACAAGCATACAGACACATGAAAATGGCGAAGCCATTTTCATATTAAATCACAGATATGAGGGCTCCCCGCCTCAGGGCCTCTCCGGGGCACGGCGGGGCAGTTCCCTTTTTTCCAAAATGCTCCCGGTTATTGATCCGCCGCGGAGGCGCCCCTTCGGGGGCGGCGGCGTTCATCACAAATAGTTGAGAGAGTAAAAAAACCTACATCACATTTGTTTAGTGTAATTTTTCATGGGAAATCCATTGATTATGCAATCTGACGCTCCCAATGGCTTTGCCCCCGCTGCTGCGGCACCCCCCATTGAGGTTTACGCCATATTACCTGTACACAATAAGTGTTGTGTTTTTTAGGTAATACCGAGGCATTATAAACGCCCCCGCCCCCAACGGGGGCAGGGTTGGCGCAAGGGGGGTGATAATGTCAGGAAAAAGGGGGTTTTCTCCAGAGCTCATTTTTCTTCTTTTTTACTGCTACGTTCATCAGATTTCAAAGAGAATCCGTTGTATCTGGAGAGGTCTTGCGGAGTCGCTCATGCTCTTTCCTCCATCCCCATTTATAAATAGTATTTATAGCAATCTCCATGCAGAGCACGGAATGTGATTATATGGTTATTGAACACGTTGCCGGGAAAAACCGGGGGACGGTCATGCTGTACGCACTGAGCACCTGTGGCTGGTGCGCGAGGACAAAGGACCTGTTGAAGGAACTTGGCGTTGAATTTGATTTTGCCTTTGTTGACCTGCTTGACAACAAGGAGCAGGATGATGCGATGGACCAGGTAGAGAAATGGAATCCCAGTGGTTCGTTCCCGACACTTGTTATCGATAATAAAAAATCCATTGTCGGTTTCAAAGAACAGGAGATCCGGGAGGCATTCCGGGTATGAACTCTCCCCCTCTGGGTGAAGCTGATGTCGACCGCGTGTACCTCACGCTGAAAAAGGAGGCAGAAGACGGGGGTTACCGGTTCAATCCGGATGTGGAATTTACCAAAAACCTGATCCGCGGGCTTCTGAAAAATGAGCAGCGGTACGGGTACCGGGCCTGTCCCTGCCGGCTTGCGTCCGGAAAAAAAGAGGATGATACCGATATTATCTGCCCGTGTGATTACCGCGATCCTGACCTGAGCGATTTTAGCGCCTGCTACTGCGCGCTCTATGTCAGTGATGCGGTTATCCTTGGACAAAAAAAGGTAGCACCGGTCCCCGAACGACGCCCCCCCCGTTCCCTGCGGAAGACCGCCGGCGCTGTGCAGACGGTTTCTGCAAACACCGTGCCGGTCTTCCCTTTTCCGGTCTGGCGCTGCAAGGTCTGCGGGTACCTCTGTGCCCGTAATCAGCCACCGGATATCTGCCCGATCTGCAAAGTGAAGAAGGACCGGTTCGAACGCTTCGCGTGAGACCGAAGTTCCCTCAGGGAACCACGGGCTGGAGAAGAACGTGGAAGCGTTCTTCGACTGATCGAACGTTTTCCCCGACCGCCGGTTTTAGAACGACGCGGAAGCATTCTTCGACCAGACGGCATCGAAGAATCCTGATGAATCCTTCTCACCCTCGCGTTTCGGATGAGCCATCCCCCATCCTGAAGAGCACCGCAGACGGGAGAAATGCCAGCGGGCTCTTCGATCCGCTCCAATATAATTCCCGCTTCCAAAAAATTCCATTTTCGCGGGTTGTCGCGTACCGAATCCTCAAATATTCCGTCTGCCAACAGTACTGGCATGACCGGTACCGTCCATGTCGAAATAGTTGGCCTGAAAAATTCGGAATGCTCTCCGTTTCCCTGCGACGAGAACCGCACCTGCGGCCTCTCTGAATGCTATCTTTCGGGCAAACTGAACGATGCGTTCAATGAACTGAAAAAAGTGCTGCAGGATATCTACGGGACGCGTGTTGATCTGAAGCTTACGCTCATCGATGAAGGTGTTCCTGACCATATCCGTATTATTATTGAGCGCGACTACCCCCCTCTCCCTATGGTGCTCGTAAATGGCCGGCTTACACCGATTGGAAGGATCTCCCTTGACCGGATAAAAAAAGAGATTGAAAAAGAACTCTGAATCAGGCAATTTTTTTCAGTTCACCGGTTGCCAGATCATAATAGAGGCCGTGGACCTCCACCTGTTTTTCATCCACCGCCTTTTTCAGGAGCGGGTATGTGTAGAGGTGTTCGATCTGGAGCCGTACATTTTCCAGTTCTATCATCCGGTAACGTTCGTCCTTTTCCTGCACGGTCTTCGGGGGACTGATCTTGCTGTCCACGCGGGTTTTGGCCTCGCGGGCATTATTCAGCCAGAGCGGGATGTATGAGTCGGTACTTTCCTTGTCAAGGGCACGGATTGCACCGCAGTTGGAATGCCCGCAGACCACCACATCCTTGACCTTCAAATGTACCACGGCATATTCGAGAACGGTGGCAAAATTCCAGTCATGGATCGGGACGATGTTCCCGATATTCCGCTGGATGAACAATTCTCCGGCCCTTGCCTGGGTGATGTGGCCGGTCTGGAGGCGGGAGTCGGAACATCCTATCCAGAGGGTCTCCGGGTGCTGGCTCGATGCCAGTTCCCGGTAATAATCAATATTCGGTGTAAAATCGGTTTCCCTGAACCGGTAGTTTCCTAGTAACAGCTTGTCGATCACTCGCAACACACCTCGTATTATGTTCAAAAGCAGGTGTCTTGCAACCCGCTTTCTCTATATTCTAACTGGTACCGCCGTTCAAAAAACCTTTCGATATCTGCATACCTGTTACTGAGCAACCCTCACGGCCCTGCGGCGGGCTGCATGCACCTGCTCACGAACGCAGCTGAATTTTTGAATTTTTCGCAGCTGAAAAACAAATCTTCCGGCGGCCGGTCATGCGCGCACTGATAAAAAAATTCAAAATTCCGGCGTATTTATGGAAATACAATGATTTACAAGGAAATTAAATGAGGGACACTCAAAATAATGGCTCTCTTGTTTTAAAAAACCTGGCAGGTTCGCGGGTATTCTGTCCGGATTCCCAGGATACTATTTATGTGGGGAAAAACAACCGCTGTAGATTATCTTATTAACCAGCTCTCCCGTGATGATATTCATGAAAGAAAATGTTCCTCTTTTTCTCTTACTCCGGAATCCCCGGGTGGAGGTGCCGGATGCCAACCCTGTCCGCAAATACTGACGTGGAATCTACGGGTGAAGACCAGACACTCCTGACCCTCTATGCTCTGGCCGGAGAGGAAAGCGGGGGTTTTATTACATTCCGGCCGCATTTCATCCATGAAATCGGGAAATCGTTCTTTTCGTCCGGTCCAGTCTCCGGACAAGTCACGCTTAAAGAGGATGTTGTGGTCAGGGAACTCAGTGTTGCAGAGATGGAACGAGCTGAACGGGAACTCTGGATCCATTACCACCAGCAGAAGGCTGACCGGGAACGCGACCGGCTCTTCGCGGTGTTCACCGGGTCAAAGATCATTGGTGTCACCCGCTGTGCCCGTCATTCTGACGGGCTTGAGGTTGACAGTGTGTACGTCCTCGATGAGTTCCGGCTCCATGGCTTTGCCCGCTCTGTCATGAAACTGCTTATTGAAGAGTGCGGGCGCAATGAAACCCTGTATATGCATTCAAAGATCGAACTCATGGATTTCTACGGGAGTCTCGGCTTTCACCCGATACGGGAAGCAGAGCTGCCAAAAACAATCCGCGACCGGTTTGATTTCTGTCTTGGGGAGCTCAAGGGAATCGATGTCTGCCCCATGAAACGTGACCCCGGCTATACCTCCGGAAAAAATACCTGAAGCGATCGTCATGAAATTCCGTTCCCAGAAAATTATTGCCGTCCTAACCCCCGGGGATCTTCACCCGGTTCTATCATGGCGGGTATCGCTGCATTTACCGGAGCTGCTCTGATGGAGGCGGGACTCTTTCTTACTGCTGTCGGGCTCCTCGCAGCAGGTTTTATTATTCCCCTTGCTCTTTATGGCCACGATTTAAGGTCTGTCAGGACACTGGCGTTATCCTGTACGATCCTGGCCTCGGTACTTCTTGGCATAGCATCTGTTCTCATCCTCCTCGGTGGGGCTATACCTGCATTCACCGCATTTCAGCCATTTGCAGTAGTTTCCCTTTCGTTTGTCATAGACCGGCTGGCTGCATTTTTTCTCCTGATCATTGCTGCCGTGTCCGCGTGCGTTGCCCTGTATGCAACCGAATATGGCGAACATCTTGGCGGGGGATGCCGCAGGAACCTCCTCGCCGGTTGCACGAATCTGTTTATCCTTGCGATGGTGCTTGTCGTAGCGTCGGCAAACACGCTCTCGTTCTTCTTTTTCTGGGAACTGATGGCAGCGAGCTCATTCATCCTCGTGATGTACGAATACGACAGCCCCGGGACACGAAAGGCCGGCATCTTCTATTTCATCATGACCCAGATGTCCACGATCTTCGTCCTCTTCGGGATCCTGGCTCTCTATGGCCAGACAGGATCGTTCTCGTTCTCTTTTGCCGGTTCTGCGATAACCCCGCTGCTTGTCATCGCATTCCTCTCGCTCTTCCTCGGTTTTTCCATCAAGGGCGGGATCATACCGTTCCACAAGTGGCTCCCGTACGCCCATCCGGCGAGTCCCACACCCGTTTCAGCGCTCATGTCCGGTGTCATGCTCAAGATTGCGGTGTACGGGCTCGTCCGGTTTCTGCTGGATGTCTTTTCTTTGGACCTGTGGTGGGGCATCCTGATACTCCTCGCCGGCGCGCTCTCCGCTGTCCTCGGGGTCATCTACGCGCTGAAGGAACATGATATCAAAGGGATGCTGGCATATTCGAGCATCGAGAATATCGGCATCATCTATATGGGAATCGGTCTCTTTGTCATCTTCTCTGTGACAAACCTCCCCCTGCTTGCTTCCCTGAGCCTGCTCGGGGCGCTCTTCCACTCCCTGAACCATGCCCTGTTCAAGAGCCTGCTCTTCCTCTCCGCAGGCTCGGTGGTTCATGCAACACATACCCGTGACATTGAGCACATGGGCGGCATTGCCCGACGGATGCCATGGACTTCAGCCCTCTTCTTCATTGGGGCTGTCGCCATCGCAGCCCTCCCGCCCCTGAACGGGTTTGCAAGCGAGATCCTGATCTTTATATCGTTCTTCTCTGCTGTTGCGGTAGTCGACCCGCTGCTCAAGGTTCTCCTCCTGGTCTGTCTTGCCCTGTTTGCGCTCACGAGTGCACTCTCTGCGGCATGTTTTGTCAAGGCATTCGGGTCGGTATTCCTTGCACTCCCGAGGTCCGCCGGGAGTGCGGGTGCAGAGGAAGTGCCCCCCGCGATGCTCGCAGGCCCCGGCATACTTGCACTTGCCTGTATCTTCCTTGGCCTCTTTGCATACCAGCTGTTCCTGCTCGCCGGCTACGCTGTCCCGCTTCCTGACATGTTGTTTATCGGGCTTCTCCTTCTCCTTATGGCCGCACTGACCCTTGTATTCCTGTACTTTGGTGCATCCCGTGCTGAACGGACCAGCGACACCTGGGGCTGCGGAACCCGTATCCAGGAAGCGTCGGCTGAATATTCCGGGCATGGTTTCTCCGAACCTCTCGATATCATATTCTCGTCGATATACCGCACCCGGATCCGGAACGAGCGGGTGTTCTTTGACAAAAAAAATATCATCTTCAAAGAGGGGACTGCTGAGATCCGGCTCATGAAGGTGTTTGAAGAGTATCTCTACCTCCCGCTTGCCCGGTTCACCCTCCGATCTGCAATCCGCATTTCCCGGTTCCAGAACGGGTGCCTTGATACCTATCTCCTCTATGTCTTTGTCACCGTGATACTTGTGATCGTATTCCTCGGGTGGTTCTGAAATGACGTACGACTTCTTCCTGTACCTTGCCATCAATACGATAGTCGTCCTCGCAACTGCCCCTCTCTTTGTCAGTCTGATAAAAAAGGTAAAGGCATGGACGCAGGGGAGGCAGGGGCCGTCGGTCTTCCAGACCTACTACACTATTGCCAAGCTCCTGAAAAAGGAAGTGATCTATTCCTCATGTTCGACCCGGATCATGCGGGTCACACCCCTCGTGAATATCGCCGCGATGCTGGTTGCCGCCCTGTTCGTGCCTCTGGTCTTTGTGCCGGAACCTCTGGGCGGGATCGGGAACATCATCCTCTTCCTCTACCTTTTAGCCCTTGCAAAATTCTTCATGGCCCTTGCCGGCCTCGATGCCGGCAGTTCCTTTGGCGGGATGGGCAGTTCCCGCGAGATGAGCATCTCGGCAATCATTGAGCCGACTACCATTATCGTATTTGCCGCACTGGCGTTTGTCTTCAAAACCCTGAATATCTTTGACATGTTTGCCTTATCCGCGGCAAGCGGGACCATCACCACCCCGGTCCTCATTCTTATCGGGATCTCCTTGTTTATCATTCTCATCGTCGAAACATCGCGGATACCGGTAGACAACCCGGAGACCCACCTGGAACTGACTATGATCCACGAGGGGATGATCCTCGAGCAGTCCGGCCGGAACCTTGCCCTCATTGAACTCTCTGCAGCCATCAGGCTGACACTGCTCATGGCTCTCCTTGTCAACCTCATCCTGCCGTTCGGCCTTGCTACTACGCTGAGCATGACCGGCCTTCTCATTGCCTTAGTTCTCTTTGTTGTGAAAGGCGTCGTCCTCTCGGGTATCATCGGTCTCTTTGAGTCATCCATGGCAAAGATGCGGTTCTTTCAGCTCCCGAGCCTGTTTGCCATGGCATTCTTCTTCTCGACACTGATCATCATCATCGAGGTTTTCGCATGATCGACACGTCCATTATTCCGGGTATCATCAGGATCCTGCTTGTCTGCGTGATCATCACGGCGGCTTGCATCATCTCGACCCGTAACCTCCTCTC
>Ga0209079_10000465_pt1 | contig 16294 bp, 13 predicted proteins | sample PPLLaktember2015_2_FD_187259 | JGI IMG/M metagenome (GOLD analysis project Ga0209079, IMG submission 187259) | Freshwater sediment microbial communities from Prairie Pothole Lake near Jamestown, North Dakota, USA - PPLs Lake P7 Core (6) Depth... | ecosystem: Environmental > Aquatic > Freshwater... | reverse complement strand
GAGGAACTCGTCGACCCAACCCAGAGCGTGGTCGTTCGGTTGCCCCACGCCGCCGAAGTAGCCGGTGATCGTGGCGGGTCCGCCGAGGTGGATGTTCGAGCCGTCTGTCCCTTTGGTGTCCAGGGTCTCGACGTAGCTCGCTCCGACGATTTGCATGGCGGCGGCGACGGCGAGCGTGTCCCCATGGTCGGCAACCTGCTCGGCCATCGTCCGCACACGGATGTACCTGCCCGGCATCACTTCGTGCCGGTCGATCGCCTGCTTCGCCTCGGCGATGAGCCACGGGAAGTACTGGAGCGCGCTGATCTCGAGCGTGACGGCGTGGGCGTCGTCGAACGACATCTTCTCGGCCTTGGCGCCGACGATGCGGCGGCGGAAGTCGGCGACCGACACGAACGCTCCTCGATCTCGCTCGTGGGTCAGCCACTCGATGTCCTTCATGTACGGCGAACCGGACTCGCGGAGGCGCCGCAGCAGGTTCGGCAGCTCACGGGCCTTCGCCGCCTTGCGGTTGATCTCTTCCGGCCCGCCGTGCTTCTCGACGACCGCGAGAAAGTCGCGCACGACGGCGGACTTCGGATCGAGCAAGAGCTTGTTGATCGCTTCGAGGTGATCAGCGGGGATCGCCAGTCGTCGCTGTAGGTCGCTCATCGGTTCCTCCTCGGCCGGTCCGATTCGAACTCCTTCAGAAGCTCGGGGAAGCGCGGGGCCTCCTCTTTCAGCATGTGGTAGCAGTGCTCGTCGGCGGGGAACGCCCCGGCCTTGACGTCGGCGACGTACTGCGTCATGGCTTGCGTCACGACGGTGGCGACGTCGCAGTACTTCTTCACGAACTTCGGTGTGAACGCCTGGAATTGGCCGATCAGGTCGGACACGATGAGCAGTTGTCCGTCGCACAGAGGGCCCGCTCCGATGCTTAGAACGGGGATTCCAAGATTCTTGGCGATGAACCCGGCCACCTCCGGCGGGACGGCCTCGAGCAGGAGGAGCTGGGCCCCGACCTCTTCGATGGCGAGAGCGTCCTGGATCAGCAGGCGTGCAGAGTCGATCGTGCGCCCCTGGGCCTTGTGACCGCCAAGCTGCCCGGAGCTCTGCGGTGTCAGGCCGATGTGCCCGCAGACGACAATGCCCGCGTCGAGAATGGCCTGGATGCGCGACAGAACCCGCTTTCCGCCCTCGAGCTTCACGGCGTCGACCCCGGCCTCCTTCAGAAAGCGGCCGGCGTTGCGGACGGCGTCTTCGTCGCTCACCTGATAGCTCATGAACGGCATGTCGCCGACGACGAACGTGTTCGGCGCGGCGCGGCGAACGGCTTCGCTGTGGACGATGCACTGGTCCATCGTGACGGGAACGGTTCCCTCGTAGCCGTAGACGCACATGCCGAGCGAGTCTCCGACGAGGATCATGTCCATGCCGGCCGCCTCGGCGAACGACGCCGTGGGGTAGTCGTACGACGTGAGCCAGGCGATCTTCTCGCCCTTCGCCTTCATCTCTCGCAGCGTGTGGATGCTGTGCTTCTTCTTCTCCGTCACCGCGCACTCCTTTGCTCGTCGGCTTGTTGCCGTCGGCACGAAACGCTACACGCCCACCCCCACCTCTCGCAACAGGAGGGCGAGACGGCAGAGCGGAAGGCCCATGACGTTGTAGTAGTCTCCACAGATTCGGTCGACGAAGATCGCGGCGCGCCCCTGGATTCCATAGGCCCCCGCCTTGTCCGCGTACTCGCCGGACGATACGTAGGCGTCGATCTCGCTCGGAAGGAGGACACGAAAGCGAACCGTGGTGCTCTCGACGCCCGTGCGCTCGGCGGGAGGATCCGTTCGCAGGATGCAAAGGCCCGTGATCACTTCGTGCTCGCGCCCCGAGAGGCGTTGGAGCATGTCTCGGGCCTCGGCGGCAGAGGCAGGCTTGCCGAGGATACGCCCTTCCGTGACGACGATCGTGTCGGCGCCGATGATGACTCCGCGGCGCGTCCGCGCAACCTCCCGCGCCTTGGCTCGCGCGACGGCGAGCGCTCCCTGTTCGGCGGGACCGTCAAAGGCCTCGTCCGCCCCGCTCGGCACAACCTCGAACCGGTCGAGGATTCGCGACAGGAGGTCGGCACGGCGCGGCGAGCCCGACGCCAGGATGACGGTCGGCGGAGCATTGGGAGCACGGTCCCCGTTGTGGGAGCGCGGTGAGACGCTCAGGGGAAGCTCACTCCCGAGGTGCCGTAGTAGATCGAGAAGGGGGCCGACGCGTCGACCCTCTTGGGAAGCCGGATGACGCCCGCGATGACGGCGCCTGGAGACAAGGCGGTGGTCTTGAGGAACCCCTGGGTCAGCTCGACGAACGACGCGGAGCTGAAGAACACGTGGTTCGTCCCGCCCTGCTGGACGTAGAAGCTCCAGGGCGAGAACGCCGTCCCTGTTGAGGACGCGGCCCAAACCATGACCGCGCCGGTCCCGATGATGGGGTCAAGCCGCTGCAGCAAGTCCGCGCCGAGGGATCCCGAACGAACCGCATCGGTGAGATGAACGAACACGAGGCGAAGCGCCAGGCCGCGCTCGCGCGTGTCGAGAATGCGGACGAGGGATCGGTCGAGTCCGAGGAGTCCGGCCATGCTCTCGGACGTCACGGAGTCGAGCGCCAGCAGCTGCTCGATAGTGCTGACGTCCGTAAGAACGGGAACCGAGATCGGCTCGTGGGAAGACGTGACCGAACGTGCTGTCGAGGCGAGCGGCGCCGTTGCGGACACCTGGAATCGAACGCGCTGGCCGGCGAGCACGACCTCGAACGGCTGCGTCGGGTCGATCGAATCGCCGAGGACGAGGATGCCTTCGCTTCCCGACCCCTGCGACGGTCCGGCGGGGTTCACCTGGAACAGGCCGTTCATGAAGCCGGGAGTGATCTCGATCCACGAGGCGGCGGAGGGCCAGAGCAGCGCGCCGCCCACGGGCTGAACCGCGATGGCGAGCGGGTTGAAGTCGAACGAGGGGACGACGCTCTTGATGCTTGGATTGACGTAGAGCGCGTTTTGCCCGACGAACGGAAGAAGGGTCTGCCGAAGGGTCGGGTCCACCTTGCTCGCGAGCGCCCGGTCGTTGATGAAGACGAAGACGACGGTCAGCTCCGTACCGCCAACGTCGACCTTCAGGATGTTGATGAGGTCGGCGTCCAGGCCGGTTTCGCGCGCAAACTCCTCACGCGGCTCCGCGAAGACGCAAACGGCCGGCAGGCAAAGAAGAAGGGAAGAGACGACGAGCGCTCTTCCCCAGTCAGACAGCCTCATCCGGCCACCCACCGTTTTGTCGCACGAAGCGGCTAGCAACCGCCGCCGCACCACCAACCCGCGAACGCGAAGACCCAGAATGCCCAGAAGAACGCGAGAAGCATTCCAGCCGTGATCTCGATGGTAATGATCGGCATTGGTCACCTCCTTCTTCCTGACTGGAGCATAGCACGGCGCCTGACCCATGACAATGGCCCAATGGCGAAAAGCCACATCCGGACATGTGTCGTCGCGGGCTACGCTGGCGCGCCGGCGTTCCGGAAGCTCCGCCGAGTTCGAGGGGAGCCGGGCCTCGAGTTCGGGGCGCCGAATCATCCGTTCCCTTCGCCATCGGCGATTCCGGGAAGCCCGCGACCCCGGTGCAGACAAACTGTGGCGTGCATTACGGTCACGTGTCCCTGCCGCTCCGCCGGTTCCCGGTCGGCTGACAACATGGACGGAGTCAGCTACCATCCGCGACGAATCAGAGCGGCAAGGAAGGGACAAACCATGGCATCCCGAGCGTTACCGCCGACGTACGCGCCTCTCGACAGGGAACTCGCACGGCATGAGGTCGTGATCGACCGCGCTGTCGAGGCCTTTGGCCTCCCGCTTCACTTGATCTTCAAGGACGAGATCGCGCGGAGCGCCGCCGGGTACAAGGAGGTCCTCGGCCGGCTCTACCCGAACTCCTTGGTCCTGTTCGCGGTCAAGTCGAATCCGTGCCGGGGGGCCGTCCGGACCGCCGCGCACCTCGGCCTCGGCGCCGACGCCGCCTCCGAGCACGAGCTGCGCGCGGCGGTTGAGGAGGACATCCCGGCGGAGCGGATCGTTGCGAACGGGAACGCGAAGACGTCGCAGTACGTCGAGGCGATCGTGAGCTCGGGCGCTCTCGCATCCGTCGACAACGCCGACGAGCTCGAGGAGCTGTCACGAACGGCGATGAAACGGCACGCACGGGTTCCAATCCTGGTCCGCTTCCGAGGCATGCCCCTCTCCGGGTTCACCGCCGACGACCAGACGACCGCGGCGGCGTGGACGAAGTTCGGCTTCTCGATCGACGAGGCCGGCGAAGTGTTCGCGCACGTGGCGCGGGCGCCGGGGCTTCGCTTTGTCGGAATCTCAGCGCATGTCGGGACACAGATTGCGGACCCCGTCGCGTACGAGCGCCTCGCCGTACACATGGTCGCTTTGGCGCGGCGGGCACTGGCGTTCGGTCTTCCTCTCTCGGCCATCGACCTGGGCGGCGGGTATCCTGTCTCGTTCGTCACAGAGGCGGAGTGGGTTGCCTTTCGGGCGAGATTGCTCGACTGCCTTCGGGCTCCGGCACGTCCGGGAGCGTCCGTAACGTGGACCGACCTCCCGATGGGGTACGGCGGAGCCGAGCCGGAAGCCGAGTCTCCGACGTGGGTTGGCAAGGCGTATTGGTCGGCGCACCCCGCTTCGGCCATGCTCGAACACGTCCTTGCGTTCTGTCACCCGGACGGCAAGAGCACTGTCCAGCACCTTACGGACCTGGGCTCGCCGACCCTGATCGTGGAGCCGGGGAGAAGCCTCATGGCGACGTCGGGCGTAACGCTCGCCGAGGTCCGCGGAACGAAGAGCGTGCTTGGCAACCCTGTGGTGTCGCTCGACCTTGGGATCACAAACCACGGAACGAACTTGATCACGAACGACATCTTCCCCATCGCCATCCTGCCGCGGAAGGCGGACGACGTTCCGATCGACGCCTTCCTCGCCGGGAGGCTTTGCTTCTCGGGCGACATGATCAGCAAGGTCAAGGTGCGGCTGAACCGCGCCCCGCACTCCGGAGAGCGCGCGGTTGTCTACCTCACTGGGGCGTACTCCGCGGACCACTTCGCGTCGAACAGCTGCGGCTTCCCGCTCCCGGCCAAGGTGGCCGTCGACGGCGCCGGGCGGCTCGAGGTTTGGCGGCGCCCGCAGAGGTTCGAGGACGTCTTCGGCCCCGTCGGCGAGGCCTAGGCGCGCGTCCTCCGCGGCCACCGCTGGAATGTCAGTGCGTTGGCCACGAAGAACCATGCCGTGACGAGGATGGTGAGGGTCGTGGCCTTCCACATCGTTCCGCGCGGGTAGGCGACGGCCTCCATGCCGGCCGGCCCGCCGGAGGCCCGCTCCGGCTCGTACGCGACGCCGCGAACGAGCACGCCGGGCGTCATCTCGGTCGTCTGGCCCATGACAAGTCCGGCCGTGGCGGCCACCGAGTCCACGATGACGTCGACGCCGCCGGAGCGCGGAACTCCGAACAGGTCGTCGCTGAACGTGAGACGGGTGACGGGATCCATTCCAGCGTAGCCGATGGCGACGTCGTTCGAACCGATCCTGCCGAGCTTCGCGGCGGTGTCGGTGATGATGACGGCCGCGTCGACGCCGAACTGCTCGGCGAGTTCGGCTCGAATGCGCGCGGCCGTGGCGCACGGGTCCTTCGGCAGGATCGTCACGACCCCGTCCGGGACGTTGGAGTAGTCGATGCCGCCGTCGTCGAAGTAGGTGCCGTGGGCGTTGACCATGAGGACGAAGGCGTTGTTGCGCGCGAACGCGCGGCGCATGGCCTCCGGGTTCGTAGACGTCTCCTGCATGGCGCGTCGTATCGCGGGAATTCCGAAGATCCAGCGCATCGGAATAGCGACCGCGACGCGTCCGGTCTCCAGGATGAGTTGGAGCTTCCGCGGATCCTTGCGGAACAGCCGCCCCAAGACGCGCGCCTTCCACGACGCACGGACGTCGGCGAGGCGGACGGCGCATCCTTCGTGGAAGGCCGTCACCTTGGAGCTCACGACGAGGATGTCTCCATCCCGCGGAGCCAAGCCGTTCCGGCGCAGGAGGTCGGCGTAGTAAGCGCCGGCCGTACGTCCCGAAGCCACGGCAGGATCGACGATCTCGTCGGTTCGGAGCGGTAGGAGCTGGACCGCGCGGTCATCCGGTGTGACGTTCCTAGGAGCTTCCATCGACTCACTCTCCGTGTGTGGTGTGCATCGTAGCCCGACGCAACGCCCTCCGCGATGCGACCGACTCACTTCCAGCGCGTCACGATCGACTCTCGTCCGAACAGGCGAACGGCGCCCCGAAGCAGGACCGCATCGACGGCGAAGAACGCGAGGGAGAGGAGCAGCGTCCGCACGGGGGTGAACTCGACGAGGCCGGTGACCTGAACGGCAATCAGGGCGAAGATCGGGAAGATGACGAGCACCGCCAAGTTCTGCGCTTCTTTGGCGTCGCGTGCCCGCGACGAGCCGATGACTCCGAGGATGAAGCTCAGCAGCGACACGGCGGGCATCAGGAGGAGGACGTCAAGGAAGAACGTCGCCGTGAGGACCAAGCGCAGTTGGGATCCCCATCCCAGGGCGTGTCCGACCGCCACGAACAACGCCGCGCTCACCCAGGCCACGAGGAGTCCGGGCACGGCGCCGGAGAGGATCTTCCCGACGAGCAGCTCCCAGGTGCGCACGGGCGTGGCAAGCAGCGGTTCGAGCGTACGCGAGACCTTCTCTTCGACGATCCCGAGCGTGGCGAACACGTTGGCGACCATCGCCGGGATGAGCAGGACGAAGAACGGGAACTGCCGGAGAATCAGAAGTCGAAGCGCGCTCGCGTCGGCGGCCGTCGGTCCGAGGATCGCCGGGTTGACGAAGCGCGGCACGATCCAGGACAAGAGAAGCGCCTGGGCCACCAGGATGAGGGGAATGACGACGAGGAAGAGAAGGCTCGAGGGCGTCGCCGCCATTCCCGCCCACTCCATTCGCACGACGTTCCAGATCCGGCGCTTCACGTTTCCTCCTCACGGACCAGGCTAAGGTAGACGTCCTCGAGCGGCCGCTCGTCCTCGCGCACCTCGAGGATCTGCCCCCCGGCCTGAACGATGCGGCTCACGAGTCGCGGACGGTCGCTGTCCGGATCTGCGAGGAGCACGGTGAGAACTCCGTCCTCTTCGACGCGAGCCTCCCGGACATACGGCTCCTCGCGCAACGCGGCAAGGGACGGAGCCACTCCGTCGGCGAGGCGCACGCGGAGTCGCCGCTCGAATTGGCGCTCCCGCAAGGCTCTCGGCGTGTCGATCGCGAGGAGACGCGTGCGAAACACGGCGATGCGATCACTCAGCTCCTCCGCCTCGGAGAGGTTGTGGGTCGACAAGAGAACCGTGCAGCCGTGCTCCCTCAGCGAGACGATGAGCTCGCGCAGGTTCCGCGCTGCCTCAGGATCGAGTCCCGCCGTGGGCTCGTCGAGGAAGAGGATGCGCGGCCCGTGAAGGAGGACGCGGGCGAGGGCGAGCCTCTGCTTCATCCCCTTCGAGAACGTCCCGACCTTGTCCCGAGCGCGATCGGCGAGCCCCAGTCGCGCGAGTTCCCGGGCGGCCGCGGCCTTGGCGTCGACCCCTCCGTAGAACGCCGCGAAGTAGGCGAGGTTGCGCTCGGCCGACAGGCGCTCATAGAAGCCCGGCGACTCCGTGAGGAAGCCGATCGACTCGTGCACCTTCTCCGGCTCCGAGGCCGGATCCCGCCCGTCCACAACGGCGCGGCCGGCGCTCGGGGCGATGATCCCCGCCAGCATTCTGAGGGTGGTCGTCTTCCCTGCTCCGTTGGGACCAAGCAGGCCGACGATCTCGCCTCCGCACACGGCGACGGTCAGGGCGTCGACGGCGACACGGTCGCCGAAGCGCTTGGAGAGGCCCTCCGTCGAGATCACGGTGTGGTCAATCATGACCCCAGTCCCCCCCCATCGGGCTTGGGTAGACGTCCGCCCGGACAAGGCGGCGGATCTCGTCTCGCGCCCAGGCCAGGTCCTCCCGGTGGGTTACGCCAAGCCATGTTGCCTGAGTCGGAAGGACGTGAACTTCCCCCTCGTCTGTCTTGAGAATCGCCGCCACGACCGTCGGAAGGCCGAACTCGTCATCCGCTGCGGGAGCCGACCCAAGGAAGCGGCCGAATTCTCGCCCGAAGGCCGGGAACACGTCCGGCGCGAAGCCCCAGAAGTTCATCGAGGCGACGGTGTCGCCGCCCAGCGGATGCCACGCACCCCGATCGGAGTACCCGATCCCGGGTCCGCGGCGTTCGACGCCGTGGCGTTCGGAGATCGCGACAAGACGGCCGACCTTGTCGACCTCGCAGACTCCCCGCGAGACGGCGCCGTGCGGCGTGAGGGTGGCGCCGAGCGCGTAGCCCACGAGGGCTACCTGGAGCGGGGCGCGGCGGCCGACGTCGCGGAGGAACTGCGCCATGGACGCGAAGGCGGCGGCCCCGTAGAAGTCGTCGGCGTTCACAACGGCGAACGGTTCCTCGACGGCATGGCGGCACGCCCACACCGCGTGCCCCGTTCCCCACGGCCGCTCACGGCCCGCAGGCGCGGCGTGACCGGCCGGAACGTCGTCCAGCCTCTGCTCGACGTATTCGATCTCACAGCGGGACGAGAGCGCTTCGAACCGGCGCTGCAGCACCACCCTGACGTCCTCTCGAACGACGAACACGAGCCGCGAGAAGCCGGCGCGCAGGGCATCGAAGACCGAGTAGTCGAGGAGGATCTCACCGCTCGGTCCTACGCTCTCGATCTGCTTCGGGCCTCCGAACCGCCTTCCCAGGCCCGCCGCGAGCACGACCAGGGCCATCCTGCTGCTCCCCATGTCACTCACCTTTCGCCGACACCACGGGCACCGTACACCTAGATCGGACCGCCGTCCACCACCGGGGACCGTGCCTCCGGCTTGGGCGTGCCTGCCCCGCGACCGTGGAACGGGAAGCGTTCCCCGAGGACGACGAGGAATCCGAGCCCCGCGACGCCCGCCATGGTGAGGAACATCCCCGCAAATCCCACGAGCGGGACAATGGCTCCGGCGAGGAGCGGCCCGAGAAGTCCCCCGAGGCCTCGAGCCATCTCGAACAGCCCCAGCATGGTTCCTTGCCGCTCGAGCGGGACCCGATCGCCGATGTGGGCGGTCGATCCGATGTAGAGCGAGCTGAATGAGATGCCGAGGACGATGTAGGAGAGCGCCATCATCGGGACGTTTCGCGACACGGCGAGGACGCACGGCAGCAGGGTCGACATCGCAAACCCGAGGAGAAAGACCTTCCTCCGCCCAATGCGGTCGGCGATCCAGCCGAATCCCACGAGCGCGACGACCTGGGTCACGGTGTTCAGGGAGCTTACGGTGCCCATCAGGATCGGCGAGATCCCCAGATCGTCCATGTAGACGTAGAGAAGGGCGAAGGCGCCGTTCGCTGAGAACTGGCGCAGGATGGTGCCGAGGTAGAGGCGCGTCAGTCCCGCCTCTCGCACCGCGTGCCATGGGAGTTGGCGCGACGGCGCGGCCGGTCGTTCTTCCCGGGGGAGCCGGAGGATGAAGAGAACGGCCACCAAGGGGAGAAGAGCCATGACCAGAAAGCCGTTCCGGTAGCCGAGCTTCTCGAGCACGACGCCGGCTCCCATGGCCCCAAGCGCGAAGCCGAGCGAGCGCGCCGAGGAGTTGTAGGACATCCCGCGCGCACGGGTCGTGCTCTGGCTTGCGGCCGAGATCATCGCCAGGCTCATGGAGGCGAAGCCGACATCCATGAAGGCGCGCGCAAACGACGTGGCGACCACCACGCCGCTCCCGGGAAGCGGTATCAGGACGGCAATCGCGGCGCCGACCCCCACGGCCGTGACGATCAGGAACACCCGACGGCCCGAGCGATCGGAGAGCTTGCCCCAGAAGTAGCTTCCGACGAGGACACCGACAGAACCGAGACTCGAGGCCGCGCTGATGAGGAAGACGGACGCTCCCCGCTCCTTAAGGAACAGCTGCACAAGGAGCCCAAGACCGCCGCTCGCGATCGCGACCAAGACCGCCGCGGAAGCAAGCGGCAGCGTCACTCGAGGCCGCCGGCCGGCCGCATCCCCCTCCGTGCCAGTCATGCGGCAAGGGTACGCCGTTTGCGAGACCCTTGCCAGCGAGCGCCGTGCGCGTCGCGCCGCGGGAAGTCGACTGGAAGGGGAGCACGTCGGCGCCGCCGGACGGCTCGGACCGGTCGGGGACGGTGGCTATACTCGCCCCATGGCGATCCGCGTCCTCCTTCTCGACAACACCCTCCACTCCAGGCTGTTTCCCCTCGGCAGACGCTGGGCGGCGCACCTCGCGAGCGCCGCACGCGTCGATGTGGTGCACGCTCCGACCGCGCCGGCGCTCCCGGACGTACGAGACTACACGCACCTCATTCTGACCGGCTCCGAAGCCTCGGTCCAGAAGCCGCAGAGATGGATTCACCGCGAGGCGGAACTCGTGCGGGCCGCTGCAGGCGGCGTCGCGATCCTCGGGTCATGCTTCGGGCACGAGCTTCTGGTCTTTGCTCTCTCCGGTCCGGAGTACGTGACTCGAGCCAGAAGACCGGAGTTCGGTTGGACGTCGGTCGACATCGTCGAGCGGGACTCCCTGCTCTGGGACGTTCCATCGCCCTGGACCGTCTTCGCGTTCCACGTCATCGAGGTCGTTTCGCCGCCGCCGCCATGGCGAGTGCTCGCGACGTCGCGACGGTGCGCGACGCACGTCTTGCGCTACGGGGAGGAGCCCATCTGGGGCATCCAGGCTCATCCCGAGATCACGCGGCGCTCCTGGGAGTTCGCCCTGCGGGCTCATCTTCTCGTAACCCAGCGCCGAGGCGGCCTGCCGCGAACGACGTGGCGCCGCGTTCCCGCCGACCCTTCGGCTTTCTCCGGCCTCTTGACCCGCTTCCTCGCGTCCGGACGGGACGCCTAGCGTCGCGTACCGTTGGTGGCTGCACGGAAGAGCCTGAAGCGATTCCGCCATTCTGCTTAGCCTATCGACATCATCGTCCGTAGAGCGAGTTCCAGGACGCGACACTAGGCAGATCGCCGCTGGCACTTCGGACAGAGGTAACTCGCCGTGGATCCCGTCTTGATCTTGGCGATCGCCGTCCCGCACGCAGGGCAAGGCTTCCCTTCACGATAGCCGACGAGGAGATCGGTGCCGAGGAACCCGCCGGGGCGACCGTGCAGGTCCATTTCGTAGAACGCTCCTCCCTTGTCGATCGAGCGCCGCAGCTCCGTTCGTATGGCTGTGTGGAGGCGGCGGACGGCCTCGGGTGAGAGCCGGGAGATCGCCTCGAGGGGGTGCAGTCTGGCGCGAAAGAGGATGTCGTGGATGTACGCGTTGCCGATTCCCGCGAGTCTCGATTGATCGAGGAGGAACGACTTCACGGCGCCGCGTCGGCCGGAGAGCAGTTCTCGGAGCTCGGCGAGGGAAACGTCAAGCGCGTTCGGTCCAAGACAGGCCGACATGGTGTGCTCGCTCAGCTCGCCCGGGGGAACGTAGTGCGCGTACCCAAACCACCAGAAGTTCACGGCCAGGGACTGACCGCCATCGAGGTCGAAGCGGACGCGCCACTTCTCGGGAAGCCGCTTGGATGGGACAAGGAGGATCTCCCCGCCCATTCCAAGGTTGAGGAGCAGGTGTCCTCTGGACGTCTCCAAGAACAGCCACTTGCCGCGGTGCGAGACCCGACCGAGCTTCGCTCCAGAGAGCCCGCGCTCAAACGCCGCGACGGGCACGTTGAGGCACTTCGGCTGCGTCACGGCGATTCCGCGGATGATGCGGCCTCTGAGCGCCTCGTTCATCTCTCGGGCCCGACACGCGATCTCCGGCAATTCCGGCATCGCCGGCCTCCTTTTCCACCCTCGCGGACGCTGTCCGCCATCCTACCCAGGCTGGGGTCTCGGGAGCGTCTCCGCCGGCCGGCCGTTCGGCTTCCTCGACGGCCTGCGACCGTGGTAGTCTGGAAGAGGGGAAGAACAAGGAGGGCGCAGATGACGCGACGAGTGTTCGTTCTTGCGGCAGTTCTCGCGGGCACGGCCGGCCTGGCGTGCGGGTGCGACTGGTTCGCGCCATCCGAACCGGCGGCCGTGACGGCAGTTCCGGGAAGCGGGTGTGTGGGCGCACAGGTCACGATTGTCGGAGCGGGGTTTGGCGCCTCGCAAGGAGCGAGCACGATCACGTTCGACGGAGAGCCGGCGTCGATTGAGACGTGGAGCGATGCAGCGATTGCCGCTCGCGTCCCTCTCTTGCCCACGCCGGGCGGGGCGTCGCGCGACGCGACCGTCGTCGTGACGGTGGACGGCGTCGTCGTCGGCCGCGGGGTGTTCTCGGTCGTGCGCGGCATTCTGTACTTCGCCAAGCGCGGCGACGATTACGTGCTCTGTCTGATGAACCCGGACGGCTCGGACGCAACCGACATCGCCTCCGGCATGGGAGCCTGGACATGTGCGGCCTGGTCGCCCGACGGGACGCAGATCGCGTTCTCGCGGGTCGTCGAAGCGACCGCAGGCGTGTACGTCATCAAGGCAGATGGGAGCGGCGAGGAGCAACTGACGGACCACGCGAGCTTCGACCTCTTTCCTACGTGGTCGCCGGACGGCGAGACGATCGCGTTTCAGACCCTGACGGACGGGAACCTCGAGGTGTACGTGGTCGATGCCGACGGCGGCGGGGAGGCGAACCTCACGCGCTTCCCGCTCGAGGACGGCTGGCCGTCATGGTCGCCGGACGGAGAGAAGATCCTCTTCTACTCACGCCGCGGAGGCATCATCATTCTGGGGGAAGACCAGCCGAGACTGTCGCTCAGCAATACCGAGATCGTTGTGATGAATCCGGACGGCAGCGACGTGACAAACCTGACGAACAACGCCGCCATCGACTGGTTCCCGTCTTGGTCGCCCGACGGCACGAGAATTGCGTTCCAGAGCGATCGGGACGGAGTCGGCGAGATCTTCACGATGTCGAGCGACGGATCCGACCCGATCAACGTCACGAACAACCCGAACCTTGACGGCTGGGCCTCGTGGTCGCCGGACGGGGAGAGAATCGCGTTCGTCAGCGACCGCGACGGGAACTACGAGATCTACGTCATGAACGCCGACGGAACAGGACAGGTCCGCCTTACGAACAACACGGACTGGGACGCAGGACCGACGTGGTCTCCGGACGGGACTCGAATTGCCTTCGAATCGCACCGCGACGGGGAGTATCGGATCTACGTCATGGACGCTGATGGGACGGACCAGACGATGCTGACGCGCGAGTCGAGCGGCTATCCCGTCTGGCTCGAGTCGCGGTGGGTGGCCGTACGCCCTTAGCGGCCGGGCTCGGGTGAGGCCGCACGGCGTCATCCCATGAGAGGGAGGGCGCCCCGTTCGAAGAGGCGCTTGCACGCCGCGACGACCTCCGCGTCGTACAGGGTTCCCGCGGCTCGCGCGACGTCTTCCACGGCGGCCGCCATCGGGCGAGCCGGGCGGTAGGGGCGGTGGGAGACGATGGCCTCGACGACGTCGGCGACGCCGAGGATCCTCGCCTCGAGGAGGATCGCGTCGTCCCGGATCCCCTTCGGGTATCCCGAGCCGTCCATACGTTCGTGGTGCTGCAGGACGATCTCCGCAACCGGCCACGGGAAGTGGATTGCGCGGAGGATCTCGTACCCGGACTCGGGGTGGATCTTCACAAGCCCGAACTCCGTTGGAGTCAGGACCGTGGGCTTGCTCAGGATCTCGGCCGGTACGGAGACCTTGCCGACGTCGTGCAGAATCCCTGCGACCCGCAGCCCCTCGAGCCGATCTTCGGAGAGCCCCATCTCCTGTCCGATGGCGCACGCCAGTTGCGTCACGCGCTCCTGGTGCCCCGCCGTGTACGGGTCGCGCATCTCCGTCGTCACGGCGAGCGCATGGATCGTCTCAGAGAGGGCATTCTGGACCCGACGCGCCGCCTCGACCCGCTCGCTGATATCGATCAGGATGCCGCGGATGCCGGCAGGGCGTCCATCCTTCACGATGGCGCGCGAAGAGATCAAGGCCGGGAACGTGGAGCCGTCCTTTCGAATCGCCGTGTACTCCCCGGTGGGGACAGAGCCGCTCCCGAGCGCCTGCCCGAACGTCCTCACGGCGCGGTCGCGCTGCTCCGCGGCGACCATGTCGAAAACCGTCGTTCCGGTTTCGATCTCCTGCGCCGAGTACCCAAACCAATCAAGTCCGGTGCGATTGGCGAAGGTGAGGCGGCCTTCCGGGTCGGCCTCGAACACGCACGTCGGCAGGTCGTTGGCCAGCTCGCGGTAACGCCTCTCGCGATCGACAAGCTCGGCTTCTACGCTCTTCCGCGTCGTGATGTCCTCGATCATGCCGACGAAGTGGAGAAACCGCCCATGGGCGTCGCGGAGGGCGGAAACCACGGTCGAGGCCCACAGCACGCCCCCGTCCTTGCGGACGTAGCGCTTCTCGGTTCGATAGAGGGGGATCTCCCCTCGAAGAAGCCTTGTCACGGACTCGATGTCGCCGGCCACGTGGTCGGGGTGGGTGATGTCGGCGAACGAGCGGGAGAGGAGTTCGTCCTCGGCGTACCCAAGCATGTGGCAGAACGCTCGATTGACGCGCGTGAACCGGAAGCCGCTGTCGCAGGAGACAACCCCCAGCGGGCTCTCGGCGAAGATCTTCCGGAACCGCTCCTCGCTCTCCTCGAGGGCCTCTTCCGCAAGGGTCCGCTCGGTGATGTCGGTGACGAAGTTGAGCGTTGCGGGCCGGCCGTCCCACTCGAGGCGGACGGCGTTGAGTTCGACCCAGCGCACCGTCCCGTCCGCATGGAGCACTCGGAACGCGTATCCCGTCTCGACGTTCTCGCCCGCCAGGCGGCGGGCGTGGCGTTCGGAGACCATCGCTCGGTCGTCGGGGTGGATGAACTCAGGAAACGGCCGGGACGAGACCTCCTCGAGCGAGCGCCCCAGGATCTTCGCCGTCGCGGGGTTGGCAAACTTGAGGACGCCGTCCTGTGCGACGAAGACGGCCTCGCTCGCGGTCTCGACGAGGAGCCGGTACTTCAGCTCGCTCTCGCGGATGGCGGCCTCTGCCCGCCGACGCTCGGTGATGTCCTCGCCCGAGCTGAGCGTCCCGACAACCTTGCCCTCGGAGTCGTAGAGAAGGGCGTTGTGCCAGGCCATCTCCCGCAGCTGCCCGGACTTCGTGACCACACGGTTCTCGTGGTGTTCGACCGGTTCGACGTCACCCGCGATCATCCCGCGAAACACGGTCTGCGCATCGCCGACGGCGTCCGAGGGGACGCACGTCTCGAACCAGTCTTTGCCGATCAGCGCCTCCGGTCCTTCGTACCCGAGAAGCCGGCACCCCTTCCGGTTGATGAGCGCGACGCGCCCCTCCGGGTCGAGCGCGACCAGCATGACCTCTGCGATGTCCAAGTAGACGCGAGCGCGGTCGCGCTCATGTCGCAAAGCCTCGCTCGCCTCCCAGTACGCGGTGATGTCTCGGTGAGTGCCTACAAACCGGAGCGCCTTCCCGCTCTCGTCCCGCTGGACAACCTTCCCGCGGCTCTGGATGTGCCGCCACCCGCCGGCCTTCGTCCGCAGGCGGAACTCCGTTTCCGCCTCGTCGACCTCCCCGCTGAGGCAGCGCGCGAGTATCTCGCGGGCACGCGCCCTGTCGTCCGGGTGCAGCAGGCTCTCCCACGCGTCGTCGCTCGGCGCGAACTCGCCCGGGGCGAATCCGAGCATGGTGTAGTACCCGGGGCTGTAGTGGGTCTCTCCGGTGACGAGGTCGACGTCGTATACGCCGTCGCTTGCCGCGCCCAGAGCCAGGGACAGACGCTCTTCGCTCGCGCGGAGGGCGGCCTCGGACGCCTTTCGGTCGGTGATGTCGCGGGTCGATCCCCACCCGCCGACGAGGTTGCCGCGTTCGACCATTCCGAGAACGTTGTTCAGCGTCCAGACGGTTCGACCTTGCTTGTCCAGCGTCACAGACTCGGCGTCGAGGATGCGATATCCCGACTCGATGGACTGCGCGATGAACCGAACCTGCTCGTCGTGCGAGCCGGCCAGCAGCTTGGAGAGCGGGAGGCCGAGCATGTCCTCCGGACGCGCGAAGCCATGCAGGCGTGCGAACGCAGCATTGCAGTCGACGAGAGCCGACCGCTCGAGGATGGCCTCGGCTTGCTTCTCGGGAGGCCCGCTCGTGCGGACGGCGGGGCGGACCTCGTAGCGCCAGATGCCCTCCGTG
>Ga0209079_10000464_pt1 | contig 16298 bp, 14 predicted proteins | sample PPLLaktember2015_2_FD_187259 | JGI IMG/M metagenome (GOLD analysis project Ga0209079, IMG submission 187259) | Freshwater sediment microbial communities from Prairie Pothole Lake near Jamestown, North Dakota, USA - PPLs Lake P7 Core (6) Depth... | ecosystem: Environmental > Aquatic > Freshwater... | reverse complement strand
GAGGAAATCGCGTGCGAGGCGGTCCTCGGTGAGCAGCACGGTGGTCGTCAGCATGGGCGTGGTCACGGTGACATTGTCGACCGATTCGCCCCTGCTTGTGCGACCACCGCGCCGTCACCCTTTCATGTTCTTCTCTTGTCCGTTCTGTTCAGGTTGATGCCGCGATCAGGAGAGGGCTAGGTGATTGACGCCCAGCGATTGCGATCCGCCCAGATCGCGAACACCACGCTCGCGCCCTGAAGGTTCGCGAACAGCGTCTTGCCGTCCGGGCTGAAGCAGGCGCCGGCCCACTCCGACCCGGTCTGGCCTGGGTAGATGTTCTCGGCGAGCTGATAGATCTGGTTGCCGCTCCGGCGCAGCAGGTGCAGGTACTCGGCGCCGCCGCCGTCCTCGCAGATGATCATGTTGTTGCCGCTCGGCGACACGCACATGTTGTCTGGCGCAGCCATCGCGGCGGCGTCGGTCGACTCGAACACCAGCTCGAGCTCCTGCACGTCGTTGTTCTCGAGGTGCAGCTCGAAGATCTGGCCGAGGCCGGCGTTGCCGCCGTTCGAGCAGGCGAAGAAGACGCTGTTGCGGCTGTACCACGCGCCTTCGCCACGGGAAAACGTGGCGCCACCCTTGGCCAACCCCTGCTGATAGGTGTAGAGGGCGTTGGTCCTGTAGACCGCCTCGTTGCTCGGGTCGTCGATGTCCACCCAGCTCACCGGCAGCTTGACCTTCACTTGCTGGTTCACGCGCGTGTCGTACTGGGGCATACCCTCGATTGCCAGCATCTGCACGCGACCCGGCTGGGTGAGATCCCCGGGCACGCTGGGTACGAAGCGGAACGTGCCACAGGGGCCGCGGTCCGACGTGATGTAGACGATGCCGGTCTTCGGGTCCACCACTGCCGCCTCGGGATAGTGCAGGCCCAGATGGCGGAGCGGCTCGGTTGGGACTTCCGTCGAGGCGAAGGCCGGCACCTCGAAGATGTAGCCGTGCTGCCGCTGGTAGGTGGACGTCGGCCCCTGGGTCGTTTCCTCGCAGGTGAGCCAGGTGCCCCACGGCGTGATGCCGCCGGCGCAGTTGCGCACGTGGCCGCTGGAGCTGACGAAGCTCTCGGTCAGCAGGCGCGTGGCCGGGTCAACGGTCAGCGTCGTGGTGCCGCCGCCGGCGCCCGGATCGTACGGGAAGCTGCCGATCGCCGGCCCGGTGCTCCGCTCGTGGCACGCGACCAGCCGCACCATGCCGTTGTAGTCGAAGGCGCCCATGCCATCGGCGTTGCTCGGGAACGGGCGGCCGTCGGACATGATGTTGCCGTTGCGGATCAGCACGTTGTACTTGAAGCCTTCCGGAAGCTTGAGCAGGGTCTCGCCGGTGTTCTCCGCCGCGGTCGGGACGAGTGGCCCGAATCCCGGGATCGTGCCGCCGAACTGCGGCACGTCGGCCTGCACGCGGCCGAATTCGGTGAGGCCCAGGCCGAGGGCGCCGCCCACGGCGGTGCCCAGCTGGATGAACATGCGTCGAGATACTGAATTGTTCTTCATGCGTTCTCCTGAGTGGCGAGGTCATCGGCTCGGACTGCCATGCATCCGACGCCGTCGTTCAGGAGTGTCGCTCCCGCACGTGTCGGACGTGCGAAGATGCCGTGAGTAACGTGTAACGATTGGGGAGTGACGATGGCGGAGCTCGGAAAGATGCTGATGGCCCTTGGCGGCATCTTGCTGATCGCGGGGGCGGTGATGACGCTCGGCGGCAGGCTGCCGTGGCTGGGCAGGCTGCCCGGCGACATCGCCATCGAGCGCGAGAACTTCCGCTTCTACTTTCCGATCGGCACGTCCATCCTCGTCAGCATCCTGCTGACGCTGATCGTCTGGCTGTTCCGCCGCTGATTCGCGCCAGATCTACAGATCTCCAGATCTCGAGGTCCAGATCACCAGCTCACCACATCACGAGTCCATCAGGTGCTGAAGCGTCACGACCCGGCTGCCGTCGTTGAGCGCGAGCTCCTGTGCTACTCCGTCCGCAGTGCGTCCAGTGGGTTGGCGCGCGAGGCGCGCCAGGCGGGCAGCAGGCACGCGAGCCCGCTGACCAGGGCGAACAGAACCGGCACGAGCAGGAACGTCAGCGTGTCGGTGGGCGCCGTTTCGTAGAGCAGCGTTCGCAGCACGCCGGTCGTGAAGTACGCGCCGATCAGGCCGGCCAGGAGACCGACGCCCGTGAGGACGAGGCCTCGGCCGAGCACCAGCGACATCACATCTCCTCCGCTGGCCCCGAGCGCCATGCGCACCCCCAGCTCGTGCCGCCGCTGGCTCACGTAGTAGGCGAGCACGCTGTAGAGCCCGATCAGGGACAGTGCGAGCGCCACCGCCGAGAACAGGCCAAGGGCCAGCGTCACGACACGGACGTCGGCCAGCGCGTCATCGACGATGGACGCCATCGAGGCGGGCTCAGCGAGGGGGATGCTCGGGTCCTTGCGTGTCAGCAGATCGCGAAGGGAAGCGACGAGGCTCGCGGGATCTCCGGCCGTGCGTACTGCCAGGAACATCGCCGGCCTCGGTGCCTGTCTCAGCGACACGTACATCGCGTGGAACGGATCGCTGCGCACGCGGCGCAGCCGGGCGTCGGCGACCACGCCCACCACCTGGTGGGGCGTGGACTCACCCAGGTCCAGGATCAGAATCTGGCCCAACGGATTCTCTCGCGGGAACATCAGCGTGGCCAACGACTGGCTGATCACGATCACGCGCGGCCGACTCGCATCGTCGGTCTCGGCGATGTCGCGGCCCGCGACCAGCGGCATCCGCATCGCGGTGAAGTAGCCTGGCAGGACCACGCGAAAGTCGGCCGAGCGATCCATCGTCGAGCGGGCCTCTTCTCCCGGCCGGCGCAGGTAGAGGTTGCCGCCCGGATGACGGATCGGCAGCTGGCTGACGAGGCCGACGTCCTCCACGCCCGGCAGCGCCTTCACGTCGTCCACGAACGACGCGAAGAACGCCGTGCGCTGCACGGTGTCCGGGTAGTCCAGTTCGGAGACGCGGACGCCGGCGGTGAGCACGTTCGCCGGCTCGAAGCCCAGGTCGACCGCCATCTGCCGCGTCAGGCTGCGGACCAGCAGGCCGGCGGCAACGAGCAGCACCACGCCGAGGGCCACCTGCACGACCACCAGACCGCCGCGCAGGCGTGTGCCGGTCCGCCCCTCGGTGGTGCGTGCGCCGGACTTGAGCTGGGCCGACGCATCGACGGCCGTTCCGCGGATCGCGGGCAGCACTCCGAATAGGAGTCCTGTGACCACGGCGAGCGTCGTCACGAAGGCGAGGACATTCAGGTCCAGGCCGTGCGTGATGCGGCCAATCCGGCTCACGGGCACGAGCTTGATCAGGAGGTCCTGAAACACGATGGCCAGCGCCAGGCCGGCCGCGCCCGAGAGGACCGCCAGCAGCAGGCTCTCGGCCAGGAACTGGCCGACCAGCGTTGCCCGCGAAGCGCCGATGGCGGTACGGATGGCCACTTCGGTCAAGCGCCGCTGGCCGCGGGCCAGCAGCAGGCCGGCGACGTTCGCGCATGCCATCAGGAGCACCAGCGTGACCGCACCCATCAGCATCCACAGGTTCGCACGCGCGTCTTCAACGAGCGCGTCGTGGAGCGCGCTGAGGCCGAGCGCCTTGTTCCTGTTCGTGTCCGGGTACTGCTGTTCGAGCTGGCGCGAGATCACGTCGACCTCGCTCTGCGCCTCGGCCAGCGACACGCTTGGCGCGAGGCGGCCGATCAGCAGCAGGTTGTGGAAGCGGCGGGCAGTGGCCAGGGGGCCATCGCGGTACGTGAGGGTCCAGACGTCCGCATCGAACATGAAGTGGAACGTGGGCGGCATCACGCCGATGATGGTGCCCGGCTTGCCGTCCACGGTGATAAGGCGATTCAGTACATCGGGCGATCCGCCGAAGCGGCGCTGCCAGTACGCGTGGCTGATGACGACGACACCGTCATGCCCGCTGGCGGCATCCTGCGGCGCGAACGGACGCCCGAGCACCGGCGCCACCCGCAGCGTTGGAAACAGGTCCCAGCTCACCAACATGCTGTTCACCCGGTCCGGCGTGCCGTCCACCAGCACGGTGGCGGGCCCGGAGTTGCCTCCCATCGACGCCAGCGACTCGAACGACCGGCTCTGCTCCCTGTAGTCGTAGTAGTCGTAACCCGAGACCGCGGGGTTGATGCGACCGCTGAACGTCGCGCGGCCGAGCACGAGCCGTTCGGGCTCGTCGAAGGGCAGGGAGTGGAGCAGCGCCTGGTTGATCAGGCTGAAGATCGCGGTGTTGGCGCCAATCGCCACGCTGAGCATCCCGACGACGGTGAGCGTGAAGCCGGGCTGCTTGATGAGGGAACGGAGAGCGACGCGCCAGTCGCGCAGCAGAGCCATGCCGGGTTTGACGAGAGGCAGGCGTGAAGCGTTGTCGTCGTGTGGTGTCCGTATGACCGCCGTCATAGGCGGTCGCGGTGGTCGTGCCTAACCTGTCCGCTGAGCGGGTGCGCATGGCCGATATGCCCTCACCTCACGAACGCGTCGCCGCCGGCCTCGACGAGTTGTGTGCCGATGCCCTCAGGCGACGGCACCGGGAGCTGCGGCGGGACGTGCGGCATGTCAGGGAGCAGCTGCGAGGCCTGGCGGGCGCCGGCTCGCCCGCGCCGGACATCGTCCAGCAGTTCGATGGTCTGGCCACGTTCCTCGAACTGCACCTCGTGAAGGAAGAGAACATCCTGTTCCCCGCGCTCGAGGCGCTGGCAGAGGCCGCGAGGGTTGGCGGGTCGCGCCCGCCGTTGCCATTCCCGTCCGTGCTCAACCCCGTCCGTCTGCTCGAGGGGGAGCACGTCCGCGTGCACGAATTGCTGGTCCGGGTCATCGAGGCGGCCAGGAAGGCCCGGCCGGAGGGCGGTGAGGAGCGGTGGGTGCCAGCCTTCGCCGCGCTCGCCGCGCTCCAGGCGACGCTCGACGAACACGTGCGATTCGAGGACGAGGTGCTCTTCCCCAAGGCGCTCGAGGTCGAACGCCAACTGTCCTGAGCGGGGCGTCGAGCGGCCATCCTCACGTATGATTTCCCCCGTGTCCGCGCCCAGCGAAGAGATCCTGCGTCGCATCCCGCTGTTCCGACGGCTGGCGCCGGAGGAGCGGGCGCGGATCGCGGAGCACGCGCGACTGAAGCAGTTCGCCCGCGGCGAGGAGCTCTTTTGCGAAGGCGACCCCGGCGACGCTCTGCTGGTCATCGTCGAAGGCCGCGTGAAGATCTTCAAGTCCACGGCCTCAGGAAAACAGATCATCCTCGAGATTTTTGGCGCCGGTGAGCCGTTGGGCGCGGTCGCCGTGTATGAAGGCGCCCAGTTCCCCGCATCGGCCCTGGCGCTCGAAGACACCACCTGCATCCGGGTGGAGGCACGGGACTTCTTCCAGCTGCTCGAACAACACCCTGTGCTGGTGCGCGGACTGCTTTCGGGGCTCTCGCTCCGGATTGCCGAACTCACGCGCCGCCTCACCGAGCTGAGCGGCGGCCGGGTTGAGACGCGCTTCGCCCGGCTGTTCCTGAAGCTGGCCGAGCAGATGGGTCGCGAGGCGCAGGGCGGCATCTTCGTGCCGATGCCGCTGCACCGGCAGGAGCTGGCCGATCTCACTGGCACCACCATCGAGACCTGCATCCGCATCATGAGCCGCTGGGAGAAGGACAACGTGGTCCACACCGGCAAGGACGGCTTCGTGATCCTGGACCGGGACGAAATCGAAGCGGTGGCGGCGTCGTAGAGGCGCGCCTTCGGCGCGTAGGGTGGGAGGCGGACCTGCGGTCCGTAGGACTGCGCCGCGGACGGCACAGTGGGATTCCCTACCGCGCGCAGCGCGGCCTGATTCTCCTACGGCGCGGAGCGCCGCCTGCCGTTCCCCACGGCGCGCAGCGCCGCCTACCGCGCGCAGCGCGCCCTACAAGTCAGTCCGTGCCAGGCGCCGTGCCGCAATCCAGGAGGGCACCGCGACCCACAGCAGCAGCGACGCGGCGATGAGGGCGGCGGTGGCGCGTTCGCCGCCGGCGAACCGCAGCAGCGCAAGCGAGGCGCCGCCGAAGGCGGAGGTCCCCTCGATGGCCATGTACGCGCCCGTCCGGCCGGCGTCGACCGGATTGACCAGTGCGGCGGTGATGAGCAGTCGCGAGGCGGCGCCCGACCGGAGCAGCGAGGCCACGCCGAGCGCAGCCAGATCGAACAGGATGACGGCGACGAACCACACCACCAGCGCCATTGCCAGGGATCGGGCCCGGCGGCCCGGCGCGCCGCTGGTGAGGGCAGCGGCCACCGCGAGGAACACTGCCGTCAGCGCCATGGCCAGCGCCACCACGACCAGAAATTGCGATCCCCCACTCGGGCCGCTATACCACTGCACGGCCAGCCCCGCTACGCCAAAGCCGAGAAGCTCCGCCGCGGCCAGCGCCAGGAAGAGGCCGATCACGCGCCCGGTGAGGATGGTCCATCGCTCGACCGGCTGCGCGTAGAGCAGCTCGGCGGCGCCACGTTCCGGCGAGAGCGCCAGCGATCCGAACACGAGCGCGGCCAGCGGCACGATGAGCAGCACCAGCTGCACGAGCGACACGGCCGTCCGGGCGAAGTCCTGCAGCCCGTACCCACCGGAGATGACGTATCCCGACGCGGCCACCAGCAGGGCGAGCCCGGCGAAGACCACCGCGAACCACTGCAGCCACCGCGACCGCGCTGCCAGCAGCAACTCATGACGCGCACAGAGCCAGATGACCCCGATCATGGACGACTTCCCGTGAGCGCTGATGCCTGGTACGGGTGGCCACCGCGCGACGCGGGGTCGCGATCCCGGTCGGCGGTCGTGCGGTGGGCGATGAGGCCCGACCCCATCGGGGTCTGCAGTCCAGGGACTTCGGTCAGCACCGCATCCTCCACCTTCAGCCAGTCGCCAGTCAGATGATCCGCGACGACGATGACCGTCCCCGCCGATGGCGCCGCCCGCTCGAGGTCACTGCGCAGGCAACCGAGGTCGTCGAAGAGCCGCGGCTCCTCTCCAGGCGTCAGCAGCTGGGCAGCGGTCGCGCGCGACGAGATCACCATGCGGCAGTGCGCGCACACGTCGTTCGCAAGGTCGATCGTGACCGGCGTCGGCACGCCGGATGAGCATGCCGACATGGCCAGTGCGAGTGTGATGAAGCGAAGCCACGTCATCGTGCGCCTCCGACGATGGAGCGGTAGAACTGATCCAGGCGTCCCTCGTCGGCGCTCAGGCCCTCGATGACGCCGCCGGCGGCGCGGATGGCGTCGAGCGCGCCCAGGCGCAGGGACGTGGGGCCAGGCACGACCAGGTCGTCCCCAATCCACCGGGCGCCGGGCGCGATCTTCTGCACGCGCTCGACCAGTCCCGGCGGGCGTTGCGCCAGGCGCACTCGCATGACGCCGCGGTCTGCCAGGCGCGCGGCCAGTTCGCCGGCCGTGAGCGTGGCCGACAGCTTGCCGTCGATGAGGACAATGATGAGGTCCGCCAGCCGCTCGACGTCACCCAGCTGGTGCGAGCTGAAGAAGACGGTGCGACCGGCGCGTCGACGAGCCTCGATGAGTGCATAGAACGCGCACAGGCCGTCCGGGTCGAGGGCCGCGGTGGGCTCGTCGAGCAGCAGCACCTCGGCATCGGGCAGCATCGCCACGGCCAGGCCGAGGCGCTGCGTCATGCCTCCGGAGTAGGTGCCGACGGCGCGGCTGCCTGCCCCGTTGAGCGAGGCGAACTTCATGACGCGATCGGTCGCGTCGCCGGGCACGCCGCGAAGCCGGCGATAGAACTCCACCACCTCGCGTCCCGTCAAGGCGTCGGGAAACGACACGCGCTGCGGCAGGAACGAGCAGAGGCGCCGCGCCGCGGCGTCGGTCGCCGGGAGGCCCTGAGGGCCGAGCCGCACATCGCCGGCGGTGGGCCGCACCAGACCGGCCGCGGCCTTGATGGACGTGGTCTTGCCGGAACCGTTCGGTCCGAGCAGCGCGACGACGCTGCCGGCGGGCACGTCGACACTGAGCGCGTTCACCGCGGTGTGCGCGGCGTAGACCTTGGTGAAGGCCGCGTAGCGGATCACGCCGCACCTCCTCGAGGTCGGCGACGCGCGCCGCGAGGCGAGCGGCCGCCCGCGAGCAGGACCGACGCGCCACCCATCACCATCACCGCCGGCCAGAAGGGCGCGGCGCCGGACCTCCCTGCGGGGATGGGCTCGAGAGCGACGGGCGGCACGTCCACCAGCCGAGGCATGCGTGCCAGCGGGCGCTCGTCGACCACCGGCACGGCATCGAGCACCGGGAACGCTCGCTCGGCCACGCCCAGCGCACGGGCCGCCAGGCCCTGGGCGAACAGGTCCGCCGCGGTGAGGTTGCCTCGCAGGTGATCGAAGACGTTCGACAGCTGGTAGGGACGCTCCGCGACGCCGTCGCCGTCCAGGTCGGGCTCCCCGTGATCGGACCAGTAGTTGCCCGCGAACCGCGTGTCGGTGCGACGCCCGACCAGAGAAAGGGGCGAGAGGTTGCCGACAAAGGCGTTGCCCTCGAACACGTTGCCGCCGCTCGAGTCGTAGATGACCAGCGCCATGTCCGACATGGCCACGATGTTGCGGCGGAACGTGTTGCGGTACGACCCTTCGAGGAAGATGCCCCGCGCATTGTCGGCAATGAGGTTGTCCTCGGCCAGCACCTCGTCGCAGGCCTTGAACAGCAGGCCCACCGAGGCGAAGCCGCGATTCCTGAGGAACCGGTTCCGGCGGAAGGTGATGCGCTTCGAGTACATCAGCGCGGTGCCGGCCGCACCGGTCTCGAACGAGTTGTCCTCGAACAGGTTGTCGTCGGAGAACATGTAGTGCAGACCGTAGCGCAGGTCGCGCGCGCGATTGCCGCGCACGACGCCGTTCGACGAGGACTGGATGTACATGCCGTCGCGCGCGCCGACGATCTGGTTGCCGGTCAGCGTGAAGCGCTGGCTGTTCCAGACGTGGATGCCGCTGCCAACCTCTCCAGGTGGCCGATCGGGAATGCCCGTGATGGTCGTCCCCTCGACCACGGCATCGTCCGACTCGCGGAGGTAGATCCCGAAGAGCGCGTCGCGGACGCGGCAGTCGCGGATGGTGACCCTGGCGGCGGCGACGTGGATCCCCGCGGTGTCGCGTCCCAGGTCCCCGCCCCGCCCGCCGTCGATGTCGAACCCCTCGATGGTGACACCCGGGGCGCGCACGCGCACCACGCTGCCGTCGCCAGACCCGAGCAGGACAGGGCGGCCGCTGCCAGCCAGCGTGACCGGCTTGTCGAGGATGATGTCTCCCCGGTAGGTGCCGGCGGGCACGTCGATGCGGTCGCCGGCGTGCGCGCGGTCGATGAGCGCCTGCAGCGGGGAGGTCTGCGCCGGGCTCGGCCGGCCTTCGATCGAGCCCGATGCCGGCGGCAGCGCATCGTCGGCCTGGCCTGCCGCGGCGTGACCGGTAGCGCCCGCCTGCAGCACAGCGGCCGCCAGGAACAGCGTCGCCATCTTCATGGCGCCACCCGAACGGCGGCTTCGTCGTGCGACGCGGTCCTCCGCGTGCGCCACCACGTCCATCCGAGTGCGGCCAGCAGGAGCACGAGGGATGCGGCCATGGCAAAGGATGCCGCCCGAGGATAGGAGTAGACCTCGAAGTTCGCGATCTGCTGGTAGCCGAACATCGGCGGCATGAACGGCTGCACCTGCATCGCCGCCGTCGGCGACAGGTCGTGCCCGTAGCGATACAGCTTGTAGCCGAACGACCAGAGCGAGAACGCGCCGAAATAGAGGAACAGCATCGTCGCATCCACGAGCGAGACCACCGTGGCGTGGACCACGGCGCGGAGCAGCAGCAATCCGAGGGCGCCGATCACGAACGGCATCCACTGGAACTCGGTGAACTCCGCGTTCACGAGATCCCGCATGCCGATGTAGTGGTTCAGGACGTTGATCTCCTTGATGTCCTGCCCGTCGTTCCCGCCAACCAGCGTGTAGGAGTAGATGTCGAGCCGCAGCCCGTCCTGGTACTGCGGCGCGAACATCGTCAGGTTCCACAACGGGAGGACGTAGGTGGCCGCCAGCAGGACGGCCGCGACCAGCACCACCAGGCGCGCCCGGGCGTCGATCGGCTGATCGAGAAACCGTGCTCCGCGCGGGCGTTCGGTTGTCATGACAGGCTCCGGTATCCGACATCCGGGACCCGGTACCCGGACACCGGATACCGGACACTGGAAAGCGTTCTTGTTACTTGACGACCATGTACCCCTGCATCTCCTGATGCAGCGCCGAGCAGAAGTTGGTGCAGTAGTAGGCGAAGACGCCGGACTTCTTCGCGGTGAACGTCACGGTCTTCGTCTCACCCGGGTCGATGACGATGTTGATGTTGTAGTCGAGCAGGCCGAAGCCGTGCAGTTCGTCGGTGGTCTGCTCGATGTTGGTGATCGCCACGGTCACCTGGTCACCGGCATTCACTTCGAAGTCGGTGGGGGTGAGGGTCGAGCGCACGGCCACCATCTTCACCAGCACGTTCTTGCCGTTGCGCGTGACGCCCGCGTCCTTGATGTCCCAGATCGCCATCGGGTGCTTGTTCTCGGCCTGCGGGTAGACCTCGATCGGCTTCACCTTGTCGGCCTTGATGATCTGCGCGTAGTGCGGCTCGGGTTCGGTGAAGGCGTCGTAGAGGAGCTTCATCTTCTCCTCGGTGATATCGACGAGCTGCGACGACTCCGGCTGCGATGGCCCGACCGAGAGGTGCCGGCCGTGCGACAGCTTGTTGAGGCCGACCAGGTAGTTCCCATCCGGGCTGACCGTGTCGCCCTCGGCCGCGGCGAGGTGGCCGATCGAGTAGGACATCGGCGCCTTGTCCACCACTTCCCACGTGCCCAGCTTCCACTTGGCGATGGCGGAATCGACGAACAGCGAGGTGTAGGCCCAGCCGTCGGTGCCGAACTGCGTGTGCAGGGGGCCGAGGCCGACCGGCACTTCCGCGTCCTTGATCGACTCGTACTTCAACACCGGGATGCCGTCTTCCTCGCCGGTGAAGTCCTTGTTCCTGATCGCCGTCTGGATCTTCTCGAAGTTGAAGACGGTGGTCACACCCTGCAGCTTGCCCGAGCCGACAATCCAGTTGCCGTCGGGTGCGACGTCGACGCCGTGCGGTGACTTGCCGCAGGGCATCAGGTAGACCAGTCCAGGCACCTTCTTCGGGTCGAGCACCCGCACCCCGTCGATGACGTCGCCCTGCCCGGCCGCGATGGCCTTTTCGGCGGCGCGCCAGTCGACCGCCGCGATGTAATCACGATCGCGCTGCGAGGCCGTCACCTCCAGCTTGCCGGTGGCGCGCTCGGTGTTGTAGGACGTGAAGAACATCCAGCCGTCCGAGGCCAGCTTGCCGGCGTCGCCGAGGTCGTAGTCGAAGGGCGGCATCAGGATCTGCCATGCCAGCGACATGTCGCCGCTGGTCGGGTCGATCTTCACGCCGGCGATGATGCCCTTGTACTCCGTGGCGTACTTGTCGACGCCCACCGGTCGCTGCGGTACCGGTCTCGAGAAGCGCGAGGCCATCATGGCATACTCGCTGTTGGGCGTGACGAACGACGAGGCGTGATTGCCGTGCAGGTTGGGTACCGGTCCCAGGATCTGCTTGGTCTTGAAGTCGCGCAGATCGATGCGCGCCAGCCTGCCGTTCATCTCGTTGATGAACAGCCACCGGCCGTCGTAATCGCCCTTGGTCTCGGACAGGGCTGGGTGGTGCGCGTCCCCCCAGGTGAGCTCGCCCAGCATCTTCTTCGAGTCGTCGTCGAAGCCGTAGCCCGTCGCAGGGTAGGGCGCAAACACCGGAATCGTCGAGAGGTGCCGCATCGACGGCAGTCCGTAGACGTAGATTTGTCCGGAGTGGCCGCCCGACGAGAACATGTAGTACTCGTCGAGGTCACCGGGCGCCACGTAGGTCTTCTGCGCCGCGATGGCAAGGTCCGACTGGGCGCCGCCGGCGGCACGCCGTGACGCGGGCTGGCTGGGCGTGCACTGGCTGGCCGCGGCCGCGAGCGCGGCAACGGTGAGCACGCGTGCCCATACGAGACGACGTGGTCTGATCATGATGATGGCCTCCTATTGAGTGCGGGTTGGGTTCTCGGCGGAGGCGCGCTGCCGCTGGTACTCGGCGAAGGCCTCGCGCAATTTCTCGACGGCCGTCTTCTTCTGCTCCGGCGTCAGGATGATCTGGCGCGAGAGGACGACGCTCATCGTGCCGGTGGGGTTGGCGAGGAACGCGTCGATGGTCACGCCGAAGCGGCTCTGCACATCTTCGACCGCGTTGGAGAGGTCCGGACCGATCTGGGCTGGGCTCTTCACGCCCAGCGCCGAGATCGAGTGGCAGACGAAGCACCCCGTGTCCACGAACCACCGGCCCGGTCCCGTCTTCATCGCCTCCTCGGCCGCCAGTTCTTCCGGGCTCCGGGGATCGATGCGCGGCGCCCCCGCCAGGTAGCGTGCCGGCACGTCGTGGCGGCGCCAGGACAGGGCCAGCATCGACAGCGCCTGCGCCTGTTCGGTGCTGAAGTTGAAGTTGGGCATCACCGTCCCTTCCGCCAGCGCGCGCGGATCCTTGAAGTGCGCGACGTGCCAGGCGAAGGCTGTCTTCTGGCCGGAGAGGCGGCTGAAGTCGTACTGCTCGGGCGCCTTCTCGCCGACCTCCGTCAGGTCGGGCCCGATGGTGCCGCCAAAGCCGTTGATCACGTGACACGCGCGGCAGCCCTTCTCGTTGACGAGGCGCTTGGCGAGGTTGATCGCCGTCGCCCCGGCGGTCTCGCGGTCGTAGCGATGGCAGGTGTTGCAGTTCATCTGCATCAGCGCGTTCTTGTCGCCGGCGAGGGTGTAGTCCTCGCCGAGGGAGCGGCTGAGGAGCGGTTCCTCCCAGTGCGCGACCTGGCCGTGCGCCGCCGCGGTGTCGATGGCCCAGCCCTGCCCGCCGTGGCACGAGGTGCAGCCGAAGTCTTCCACCTGGTGCGTCTTCAGCGGCGCCGCGGGGTGGGTGCGGTACGGATGCTCGGCCTTCTCGAAGCCCTTCCAGCTGATCGCCTGATGGCAGGTCGTGCAGCGATCCGCGCGCTCGAGGTCGGCGACCCAGATCTGCTGGAGCCCGGTCGGGACATCGGCAGCCTTCTCTTCGCCGAACTGCTCGGCCACCATGCGCGTGAACTCCATCTGGTAGTAGCGCCAGTCGTGCGCGCGGTCGCTCCACATGAACAGCGCGGTGCCGATGACGAGCACCACCCCGACCAGCGCCATCACGGGCCGGTCGATGGACGGATACGGGGAGTTGGTACGTTTCTCCATGTCAGATCCTTGCCGGGATGTCCGGCCAGGCCTCCCACGGCCAGTAGAAGTTCCAGTAGGGACCGCGGAGCGCCATCCCGATGAAGGTCAGGATCAGGATGCCGAGCACCACGAGCAGGAACACGATGTTCTGCCGCGCACGGACCCGCGGCAGCCACACGCCCGCAGCCAGGTGCGGCGAGCGATCCAGCCAGGGCCATGCCGTCAGCAAGCCGATCAGCAGTCCGGGCAGGATCACCCCGCCCACGAACGCGCCGTTCAGCGTGAACGAGCCGATCCGGATGGTCGTGTCGGTGACAATCTCCTGGAGCCACAGGAAGTACCACGGCGCCTTGGCCGGATTGGGCGTGACCAGGGCGTTCGCCGGCTCCTCGAGCGGGGATGCGATGAACACCGCCATGATGCCGACCACGGCGATGGTGCCCAGCGTGGCGATCGCCGCGCGCCGCAGCAGGTCCGGCACGGCGTTGACGGTCGTGTCTGGCGCCTCGATGGACTGAGCGCGGATCACCGGCGCCTGTCCCCGGGCCACGCCAAGCAGCGTGTAGGTCTTGGTGGCCACGACCGGGGCGTCGATCGGTCGTTCGGCGACGGCATCGTGCTCCGCGCGCGCCAGGCCGCCGTCCTTGCGGATGCGCCACATGTGATAGGCGAAGAGCACGCCCAGGCCGAGCGGCAGCACCACGACGTGGAGCACGTAGAAGCGGATCAGCGTGGCCTGCTCGATGGTGCGTCCGCCGATCAGCAGCTCACGTACGCTCGGCCCGACCCCGGGGATGGCCGACGCGATGTTGGTGCCCACCGTCACCGCCCAGAACGCGAGCTGGTCCCAGGGCAGCAGGTAGCCGGTGAACGACAGGAACAGCGTCAGCAACAGCATCACGACGCCGAGCACCCAGTTCCACTCGCGGTGCTGGCCCCGGCCCGCGCCGTTCTTGTAGGCGCCGGTCAGGAACACGCGCACCAGGTGGAGGAACACCGCGATCACCATGCCGTGCGCGGCGATGCGGTGGACCGCGCGGATCCACGAGCCGAAGGTGATGACGAACTCGATGTCCTTCACCGACTGATACGCCCGCTCGACCGACGGCACGTAGAGGAACAGCAGCGGCAGGCCCGAGAGGATCAGCAGGAAGAAGAGTGCGGCGGAGATGGTGCCGAGCCAGAACGAGTAGCTCCACGCCATCGAGGCCTTGCTGACCTTGGCCGGAAAGGCATGGAACATGAAGTTCGACGTCACGGCGTCGCCCGCCTCGCGGTCGGAACGCGGTCGCCAGCTCCACAGCGGCTGGGGATGGACGCCCGGGGCGTCGGGCTCGGCCTTGCGTGCGTGAAGGGTCAGTCGCATGGCGTCACCCCAACGTCAGTCGGAATTCGGTGTCGACCTGGTCGGCCAGGTCCACGATCAACTGCCCGTCATCCGGTGCGACGGAGAGCCGGTACCACGCGAGCGGCGTGGGCGCGGGGCCGGACACGTTCGATCCGTCGCCCTTGTATTCGGAGCCGTGGCAGGGACAGAGAAAACGGTGGGTGAGCCGGAGCTCGGCGCCAGGGGCGCCAGCGGTCTGGGCATTGGCCAGGGCCTCGGCGCGGACCGTGCATCCCAGGTGCGTGCACACCGCCGAGATCGCGTGGAAGGTGTTGCCTTGACGGAACACATACAGCCGTTCGTCTGGCAGGAACTTGATCCCGTCGGGGAAGTCGGTGGGCGGTCCGAGCCGCACCGTGGTGGGCGAGTCGTACGACACGTTGGGCACCAGCGATCGCAGCGAGGCGGCGGCCTGCGCCGTCAGCGCCGCGACTCCGGCGCCGGTGCCGAGCTTGAGCAGGAAATCGCGCCTGTCGGTTGGCTTCTTCTCGTGTGAGTCACTCATGGGTCCATCGCTCCGTGATGCTGAAGCGCTCCATCGTCATGGCATCGGTCGGGCAGCGAATCGCGCACAACCCGCACCGGATGCACCGGTCGTCGTCTTTCACCATCGCCGCCAGCGGGAAGCCGCCGGCTTCGGCTCGCGCCGTGAGCGTTGCCCGCAACTCGGGATCGATGTCGAGCGTGTCGAACGGCACAATCGCCAGGCAGTACTCGGGGCAGACGTCGACGCAGCGGTTGCAGAGCACGCACTTCTCGGGGTCGTAGATGGTCTGGACGTGGCACACCAGGCAGCGCGCCGCCTGGCGAGCGGCGCCGTCGGGGTCGTAGCCGGTCTCGACCTCGGCGATGCCGGTGCGCCGTCCGATGTTCAAGGTCGGAGGCGTCTCGCGGTCGAGTCGCTCGAAACCCGCCAGCATCTCGTACTGCGGCGTGGGGATCTTCTCGACGACGATCGTGGTCTCCAGCCGGGCGCGGTCGCCGGCCAGGTGCTCGTGAATCGAGCGCGCCGCACGCTTGCCGTTGGCGACGGCCTCGATCAGGTTGCGGGGGCCGAAGGCGACGTCGCCACCGGCGTAGATTCCGGGCGCCGAGGTGGCCAGCGTCGCGGGATCGATCTTGATCGTCCCCCCTGGCCCCAACGCCACGCCGTCCTGCGCCGTGAGGAACGACAGGTCCGCCTGCTGGCCAATCGCCAGCACGCAGGCGTCGGCCTCGAGGGTCATGACGTCCTGGTCGTTGTATTGCGGCGCGAACCGGCCGTTGGCGTCGAACACGCTGGTCACGCCGCGCAGCTCGAGGGCGGTCAGATGGCCGTTGCCGATCAGGCGTTGCGGCCCGCGCCGCGTGATGAAGCGGACGCCCTCGCGGGCGGCTTCCTCGAACTCTTCGTGCCCCTGCGTCGTGCGGAGAACGGGCATCTCGTCGAGGCTCTCGAGCGACACCACCGTCACCTCGGTGGCGCCTCCTCTCAGCGCGGCTCGAGCCGAGTCCATGGCTTCCTTCAGCCGTGCGTCCGTCTCGGCCCCCAGCTCGGCCTCGGTCGCCTCCGGCACCGCCTCGCGGCCCGCT
>Ga0209079_10000463_pt1 | contig 16303 bp, 13 predicted proteins | sample PPLLaktember2015_2_FD_187259 | JGI IMG/M metagenome (GOLD analysis project Ga0209079, IMG submission 187259) | Freshwater sediment microbial communities from Prairie Pothole Lake near Jamestown, North Dakota, USA - PPLs Lake P7 Core (6) Depth... | ecosystem: Environmental > Aquatic > Freshwater... | reverse complement strand
CGTGTCGGGCCCGTAATCCCTGAACTGCGAGAGGACGAGTGCGGTGGGGTCGAGGGTGTTGTGTTTCTTTCGCAGGGCGTTGTAGCTTCCGACGATGAGCCGGTCCGACCACTCCTCGCGAAACTCGGAGGAGTAGCGCTCGATTGATTCAAAGGTGACGGAACACTGGGCCTGGATCGCCGATACGCCCTTGCCGGTGTGGAAGGTTTTCGTTTCGTCGGGCCGGAGCCGCCAGCAGGTGTAAACGGGGATGCCGATACGGTCCAGGGAGGTTGCATCGCGGAAGTCTCTCATGCCGAGAAGATTCCGCATGCCCTCGACGAAGTGAAGCGTGTCCACGGGCATCTTCGAGCGGTGCGTCTCGTGGATGTACACCTTTGGGCAACTCTTGAACGTGATGGCTGACATGGCCCCTCCTGCCGTCTGAAACTGCTGTAATGAACGATATTTCGGGAGGGAAAGTCAATAAAAAAAGGACCGAGGTCCGAGGAACGAGGAGCGAGGACACAAAATGGAAATCCTCGAGCCTCGATCCTCGATCCTGGGTCCTGAGGCTTGTCGCACTGACGCGCGATAAGCCTCTCCCCAAGGGTGGGGGAGAGGGTAATCAAGGAAGAAAGTTGAAAAGGGACTTAGAGATTCTTAGCGGCCCAGAGTGCCGCCTGAAGCCGGTTGGGGACGTTGATCTTCTTGAAGATGTTGTAAATGTGCGTTTTCACGGTGTGGGGGCTGATGCAGATCCGGGCGGCGATCTCTTCGTTCGTGGCCCCGGACACAACCATGCTGAGGATCTCGAGCTCGCGCTGCGTCAGGAAGATCACGTCCTTCTTCGAGGACTCGGCGCTGGAGCGCTGCGACAGGATGCACTTGGCCATGATATCGCGGGAAAGCCACATCTCACCCTTGAAAAGGGTCTGGATGCCCTTCATCATCTGATCGAGTGAATCCGTTTCGTAGAAGAAGCCACGGATGCCCCACGATACGGCCCTCTCCTCAATGCCAAGGCCGGGCCGGACGTTGAAGAGGGCTACCAGGCACTTCGACAGGACTCGCTTTCCAGCCACGGCCAGCGCCATGAAGTACTTCACGGGGTCGCGCTCGGGGCAGTCAAGGAGCACAAGGGTGGCGTGATCGGGTTCGTGCGGATTAACGGAGATCGTGCCGGGGTCGGAAGCGATCTTGCATGTAACCCCGGTACTGGCGCTCAGATAGTGGGCCATCAGATCGCACTGCAGTTTTCGGGCGCTGACGATCTGGATCGTTTTCTTGTTCAGCGACTCGGATTTTGCTGCCCTGCTTTTCATGGTGCCTAATACCGATTAGTGCCTGATTAGGGACAATCTAATACTTGAGTAGTAGTACAAGCATTTTCCGTTCCACTCGGTAAAACGGAGCACAAATAATCAGATTAACCTATGATTACAGATAGATGTAATTATTGCAGGGTGGTCTTGGGGAGGCAGGGAGGCTGGACAATAAATTGACAGGCAGGCGCGAAGCGCCTGGGATTCGGGCCTCCGGCTTCGGGAAAGAAGAGCCGCAAGCCACAAGCCGCAAGGCAAAGAAAGTGGCTGAGTGCATGAAGAAGTGGGGGAAGTGAGAAAGAAGTGCGTGAGTGCGGAAGTGGGGGAGGGAAAAGAAGGGATTCAGGAGTCAGGTTTCGGGCGTCGGGGCCAGAAAATATAAAAAATGGGTCATTGCGAGCCGAGCCTATAGAAACCTGCTACCCTATTCTCCCTCTCCCTTGACGGGTTGGGGTGAGGGTGAAGAAGAGGTACGAAGATCATTCCCCCTCACCTCTGTCCTCTCCCGCCGGGGGAGAGGAAGATCAATAAGTGTAAACCATGTGCCCGGATTAAACTGTAAACGATGATCCGGGTTGCACAAAGGTAAAGGGCTCTCACAGGGGATTGCCTAGGGCTTCAAGATAAGAAAAAGAGGGAAATCGTAGATCGCCACGGGTTTCGCCCTCGCGATGACTGACTTGCTTTTTACTCTTTATCCCGAAACCCGAGACCCGATGCCCGAATCCCGCGCGAAGCGCATTCATCCGACACCCTGTGCCTTGGTCGGGATCGGGGCGATGACGTAATCATCGCTGAAGCGGATGGCCATCCCGCCGTCCTTGCAGCGCATGACGGTCCCGAGCATCCGGATACGCGCGTTTCGCGGGTTCTTGAGTTTGGGCCGGCTGTCGTAGGAGAGTCGCAGTTCCAGCCGCACTTTCGTACCTTCCGCCAGGATGGCCTCCGTGCGGAAATAGGCGCCGCCTGCGGATACGTTCATCGTCTTGAGGGTAATTTTTCTCTTGGCGGCGGTTCTTGCCAGGGTCTCGACTATGGCCGGGACGACGAGATCGTAGCGTTCGTATTTCCTTCTCTCAACCATGAGGGTTCACTCTCGAAGTCTTGTATGAGTGCAGTCTATCGCGTAGGGGGGGAAAATCAACCCGCAAAAAAGTATGAATTTGTCTAAGAAAATATTATGAGAAAAACAGGTTAAAGTAATCTTTCAAGGATTAGACGGAGAGGGTGCAAAAACGAGAAAGTATTCCAATTTACGCGCACTTGTGCTACTGTTTCCGCGCTGCGAGTTATAGACAATAGAGACGAGTGTTACCAGTGTGACCAATGTTACCAAATCTCGGAATCAGAGTGTGGAGAGTACATTGCCGCAGAGCAGCAGCTGCGCGGCAGTAATTAGTTATTAAGTAATCAGTAATTAAGTAATTAGGAATTAGGCAGTTAGACCCAATTACTTAATCAACCAATTACTGATTACTGCCGCTTTGCGGCAAACCCGGAGGCATGATGAAGGTTGATGTAAATAAGGGTAGTCTGTCCGCGTTTCGCGGCGAGGCGATCGTGGTCTGTCATTTCGAAGATTCCCGGAAGCTCGAAGGGGCGGCGCTTAAGCTGGAAAGCAGTTCCGGCGGGTGTCTGGGCGAGTTGCTCAAAACCGGGGACTTCACCGGAAAGCACGCACAGGTCTCTGTGATCTACACGCGGGGCGCCCTGCCGGTGCGAAGAATCGTGTTGCTTGGTCTTGGAAAGAAAAAAGACTTCGACCCGGAGAAGCTCCGAAGGGCCTTCTCGAAGGCCGCCCGGACAATCCGCGAGCTTGGCATCCCCGCGTTTGCAGCCTCCCTGGATTCGGTGGACGGGCCCCGCAGCCTGGAAGATCTGACGGAAGCGGCCGTAGAGGGTGTGCTTCTCGGGCTGTACCAGTTCACGAACTTCAAGACGGTCGACAAAAAAGAAGAGCGAAAGGTCCGGACATTCACGATGCTGGCGGCAGGCGACCGTGAGGCCCGCCGGATGAAGGCTGCGGCACAAAGGGCCGAGATCGTCTCCAAGGCAGTCTGGTACGCCAGGGATCTCGTATCGACCCCGTCCAACGAAATGACGCCCACCGATATGGCCCGCAGGGCAAAGGACGCCGCGGCATCGAAGAAGGTCCGGCTGACTGTCCTCGACAACGCAAGGATGGAAAAGCTGGGGATGCATGCGCTTCTCTCCGTGGCCCGAGGCAGCATGGAGCCTGCCCGGTTCATCATTCTCGAATACGATGGGGGCAAGCGAGGCGAAAGACCTTACGTTATCGTCGGGAAGGGAATCACCTTCGACAGCGGCGGGATCTCCCTGAAGCCGCCCGACAAGATGGAGGAGATGAAGGCCGACATGTCGGGCGGGGCGGCCGTGTTCGCCGTGATCAAGGCCGCAGCCGAGTTGAAGCTCCCGCTCAACCTGGTGGGGCTCGTCCCCGCCACGGAGAATCTCCCGGGTGGGCGTGCCTACAAGCCCGGCGATGTGCTGCGCTCCATGTCCGGAAAGACCATCGAGGTGATCAGTACCGATGCCGAGGGTCGGCTTATCCTGGCTGACGCCCTGACCTACGCGGGGCGATTCAAGCCGAAGGCCATCATCGACATGGCCACCCTGACCGGAGCTTGCATCATCGCGCTTGGCGACGAGGTCATCGGCATGATGGGGACCGATGACGGCCTGAAAAATGACCTGCGCCGCGCCGCCGCGGAAACCGGTGAGAAGCTCTGGGAGCTTCCGATCTGGGACGACTATGCCGAGCTCATCAAGAGCGATGTGGCCGACATGAAGAACACGGGCGGACGGGCCGGCGGGGCCATCACGGCCGCCGTTTTCCTGGGCAAGTTCGCAGGGGATTTCCCCTGGGTGCACCTGGACATCGCGGGACCGGCCTGGCTGAGCAAGGAAAGGCACTACATCCCCCGGGGCGCCTCGGCAGTGGGCGTGCGACTCATGGTGCGGTTCCTGAGGGACAGGGCCGCTGCCGCAAAGCGGCAGTGACTGAGTAATTAAGTAACTGGGAAATCGGGAATCAGGTAGAAAGGGATTCAGACATCGTCTCTAATTACTTAATAAACCAATTACTAATTACTAAGTCCTGTTTGTCATGACTCCAATCCTGCAGATCGAAAACCTCAACACCCATTTCGAAACGGCCAGGGGCACCGTGCGGGCCGTCGATGGCGTGGACCTTCACCTCAACGAGGGAGACACTCTCGGCATTGCCGGAGAGTCGGGCTGCGGCAAGACAGTTCTTGCACTGTCCATCATGCGGCTCATCCCCAGCCCGCCCGGCCGCATCGTTTCGGGCCGGGTCCTCTTCGAGGGCACGGACCTCCTGGGGCTTACGGACGAAGAGATGCGGCGCATCCGCGGAAAGCGCATTTCCATGATTTTCCAGGAACCCATGACGTCGCTCAACCCCGTCTTCCGAATCGGCGACCAGATCGCCGAAGCCCTCGAACTGCACGAGGGGTTGACGGCCGGCGATGCCCGGGACCGTGCCGTGGAGATGCTGCGCCTCGTTGGGATCCCGGCCCCGGAAATGCGGTCCCGAGACTACCCTCACCAGATGAGCGGCGGGATGCGGCAGCGCGTTATGATTGCCATGGCCATGTCGTGCAGGCCCAGGCTGATGCTTGCCGACGAACCCACAACGGCCCTGGATGTCACGATCCAGGCGCAGATCCTCGACCTGATCCTGGCGCTCAAGAGGGAGGTTGGCACATCGGTCATTCTGATCACGCACGACCTCGGGGTCATCGCCGAGGCGGCCCAGCATGCAGCCATCATGTACACGGGGTGGGTCGTCGAGCAGGGGCCTGTGGCGGCTATCTTCTCCTCACCGCTGCACCCTTACACGGTGGGGCTCATGAACTCCATCCCCCGGATCGGCTCGGGGCATTCCCGCGGCGGCTACCTCAATGTCATCCCCGGGACGATTCCGGATCTGCTCGAGCTTCCGTCTGGATGCAAGTTCAGGGACCGCTGCCCGCGCGTCATGCCCATCTGCGCGGAAAAGGTCCCGCAACTGCTCGAGTATACACCGGGGCATTATGTGAGGTGTTGGCTGTGGGTGTGAGGCCATAAAAAGGCACGAGGTTCGAGGAACGAGGACCGAGGAAACAAAATAGAAATCCTCGAGCTTCGAGCCGCAAGGCAATGCCGCGGAGCGGCTGGAATCGGGCATCGGGATTCCGGCTTCGGGACCAGAGATATAAAAAATGAGTCATTGCGAGCCGAGCCTCGCGAGGCGTGGCAATCTACGATTGAGATAGATTGCTTCGTCGCCTCGCTCCTCGCAATGACATCTTCTGTTGCGTCATTGCGAGCCGAGCCTCTAGAAAAACACTACTCTGATCTCCCTCTCCCTTGACGGGAGAGGGTCGGGGTGAGGGTGAAAATGAGGTACAGGGATCATTCCCCCTCACCTCAATCCTCTCCCACGAAGGGGAGAGGATTGAGGTAGTTGGTCTTCACAGGTGTGGCAATCTATCTGGATACAGATTGCTTCGTCACTTCGCTCCTCGCAATGACAAATGAACGAAACAAATGAAATAAACGGTTTTCGACAGACCAGACAGACCAGATAGACCAGATAGACGGAACAGACTGGATAGACCGAGTATGACTGACGTTCTCGTAGACATTAAGGGTGTTCGCAAACATTTCCCCGTGAAGGGCGGCCCTCTCAGCGGACGGCACACCGTTGTGAAAGCCGTCGACGGGGTGGACCTCCAGGTGTTCCGGGGGGAGACGCTCGGCCTCGTGGGGGAAAGCGGCTGCGGGAAGACGACACTGGGACGGCTCATCGTAAGGCTGGATAACCCCACGGCGGGGGAGATTCTGGTCAATGGGGAAAACATCCTGGGTCACAGCGGCGAAAAGCTCAAGGCGTTCCGGCGCGAGGTCCAGATGATCTTCCAGGACCCCTACTCGTCGCTAAACCCCCGCAGGAGCGCCGGGAGCACCATCGGCGAGCCCCTTCTCATCCACGGCGTGACCTATGGGGAGAATCGGGCAGAGGACGTGGCCCGGCTCATGGAAAAGGTCGGGCTCACGCGCGAGCAAATGGACCGTTACCCCCACGAATTCAGCGGCGGCCAGCGGCAGCGCATCGGCATTGCCCGGGCACTGGCCCTGAGGCCTAAACTGATCATCGCCGACGAACCCGTTTCGGCCCTGGATGTCTCGATCCAGGCCCAGATCCTGAACCTGTTACAGAGCCTCCAGGAGGAATTCGAGCTGACCTACCTGTTCATCTCCCATGACCTCAGTGTCGTCGAGCACATGAGCGACCGCGTAGCCGTCATGTACCTGGGAAAGATCGTGGAGCTTGCCGCAAGCGGCGCTCTCTACAACAGGCCGTTACACCCCTACACGCAGGTTCTTATCTCTGCCATCCCCGTTCCCGACCCGGGCAGAAAAAAACCGCTCATTGCGGCAGGAGGGGATGTCCCGAGCCCCATCAGCCCGCCTGCAGGCTGTGCCTTTCATCCCCGCTGCCCCCGTGGCATGGATTCCTGCAAAATCTCAGCGCCCTCCCTGACCGAGGTGGAAGAGGGCCACTTCGTTGCCTGCCAACTCTACAACTGATTATTTCTTGCTTTTCCTGAAATCGGTATCAGACTATAATAATAAAAATGTTTCTGAGGGAGAATCGCCATGGCTTGTCCGAGGTCTATCCTGGCGCTTCTGGCGGCGTTGACAGTCCTGGTCGGGGGATGCGCGAGCGGGACCGTCTACCTTCAGATGAATCAGCTTCCCACCGATCAAACCCTGGACAGCAGCCTCGGGGCGGAACCATTCAATGCCGTGCGGTTCGTGACCGTCGGTCCCACCACCAGCCAGAACATCGGTTACTTTCTTTTCAGGGACCGGACGGAAGTGACCATGACCCCCGGCGTGCCGCTGGAGCGCCTTGACAGGAAGATGTCCATGCGGGAGACCGTTGCCGACTACTTCAATCAGTCGAAATCCCGGGACAACAAACGGACAAGCCCCCCCATCATCCGGGAAGTGCTCAAAGGCGAGGATGTCGTCGGTTATTCTGTGGCGGACATGAACATGGGGGTCGGCGTCTGGGATCGCCCGGGAGAAGGAGATGCGTCGAAAGTAAGTCTCGAGCTGGTGTTCGAACCGGCGGAGAGCGCCAAGAAATCCCGTTCCGTCTTTGCCCCGTGCCGGTGAGACACTACGGTTATAATATCCGGTGAAAGGAATTCGGCATGAAACGACCCCAAAGAGATCATGCATCCCGATGGGCGGCCGCAGCAATGATTCTTGCCGCGGCGCTTGCCCTGGGGGCCTGCGCTGCCGGGAATATCCTGAAATGGAACGAGGTGGACATCGGCGCCCTGATGAGGGGCGATGCGGGCAAGCAGAAGTTCAACGTGATGCGCTTTCAAACCTACGGGCCGGTGGCCGAGCAGATCTTCGGCTACTTCCTCTACAGGGACGGCATCGAGGTGATTACCGGCGGCGGTACCCCTGTGGTGAATCTGGGCAAGCTGACGCTTGCCGAAGTGGTGGACGATTACAACAGCCTCCGAAAATCAATGATGTACTCTTCCGGACGCGGCCTGATCGTGCGGGAGTTCCTGCGCGGGGATTCCGTTGCGGGCTACACCGCAGCCGACAGAAGCATTGACGTAGGCATCTGGGACATCACCCCCGGCGGGAAAGAGTCGGGAGCTGTTTTTCAGCTGGTCTACGGTGACGCGAGGGGGCAGCATGGCCAGGGCACTTACCGCGGCAGGTCCCTATCGGGCGATTAGCGTTAAGCCATTTCGGCAACCTGTCAGGTAACTCGGACAAGAAAGGAGATACCTATGAAATTGCGATCGAGGACAAGAATGGTGGGCACGTTTATTGGAATCCTCTGTATCTTCCTTGCCGCCGGCTGTGCGTCCACGGGTTCCTACCTGAAGTGGAAACAGATCGACACCGCTGCCTTCCTGGGGAGCGACCCCGGAAAGCAGGCCTACAACGCCATCCGGTTCGAAACGTTCGGGCCCAATGCCGAGCAGCTCATCGGTTATTTCCTGTACAAGGACGGCATCGAGGTCGTGACGGGCGAGGGGATTCCCGTGACGAAATTGGGCAGGAAGACCCTTGACGAGATCACGTCTGATTACTACGGGGTGAGGAAATCCAGGATGGAGACGAGCGGAAGCAACCTCGTACTGCGGGAGGTCTATCGCCGAGACGCCGTTGTGGGCTACACGGCAAGCGACCTCAACATCGACGTGCAGATCTGGGACATCACGCAGGGCGACGGCCCCGCGGTGCTGCGTCTCGTGTACAAAGACCTCCGGAAAGAGGCGGAACCCTTCGACGTGCGGAGGCACAGGAACTGGTAGAATCGGCAGGAAAGCCTGGCATAAAGGTTTGTCACCGACTCTGTGAGGCGGAAAGGGGTATTTTATGAAGAAGCCTTATGGGAACAAGCTGCGCGCAGCACTGTCGGGCATTCTGCTCGTGCTTCTCGTGTCCGGATGCATCATGACCCCCGGGGTCTACCTGAAGTGGAGTCAGGTCGACACCGCTGCCATGATGAAAAGCAGTGCGGGAGCGCAGAAGCTCAACACGGTCCGCTTCGAAACATACGGGCCCGATGCCGAGCAGCTCTTCGGTTACTTCCTGTACAAGGACGGCATCGAGGTGGTCACCGGGGAGGGCATTCCGCAGAAACGGCTCGGGAAACTTACCATCGGTGAGGTGATGGAAGATTACGCAATGGCCGTCAGGGCGAGGCAGTTCACGAGCGGAAGCAACCTCGTCGTCCGCGAGATTTTCAAGGGCGATCAAGTCGTCGGGTACACGGCGAACGACATGAACATCGACGTCAGCATCTGGGACATCACGACGGACAAGGATGCAAAAGTTGTCCTGCGGCTCGTATACAGGGACCTCAGAAAAAAAGATGGGGGCGAAAGAAGCCGGGACATGAATCCGGCGGGGAATTAGGCAGCAGTGAGAAAAGACAAGTGTCTGAGTTACAGAAACAGTGCCTAAGTGCAGAAGTGTCTAAGTGCATGAGTGAAGAGAATCAAAGACAAGGCAAGTCAAGAGAAGAAGTGTCTGAGTGTCTGAGTGAGCAGAAGTGTCTGAGTGCCTGAGTGTCTAAGTGTCTGAGTGAAGAGAAAGAGGGATTCAGGCTTCGGGCGTCGGGACCAGAAAATAGAAACAATGAGTCATTGCGAGCCGAGCCTCGCGAGGCGTGGCAATCTACGATTGAGAGAGATTGCTTCGTCGCTTCGCTCCTCGCAATGACATCTTCTTGTCGCGTCATTGCGAGCCGAACCTATAGAAACCCAGTACCTGCCCTCTCCCTTGACGGGAGATGGTCGGGGTGAGGGTGAAAATGAGGTACAGGGATCATTCCCCCTCACCTCAATCCTCTCCCACGAAGGGGAGAGGAAGATTAAGGCAACGGCTATTCACAGGCGTGGCAATCTTCGTTTGAGATTCGGATTTCGGGATTTCTGCTTCAGGATAAGAAAAAGAGGGAAATCGTAGATCGCCACGGGCTTCGCCCTCGCGATGACCATTTTTCTTTAATCTTACACCCTGTACCCGATACCCGAGACCCGATGCCCAAATCCCGCTGCGAAGCAGCTGGATTGCTTCGTCACTTTGCTCCTCGCAATGACGAAACGGACCAAATAGACGAAATAGACCAGACAGGCCAAATAGACTAGATAGACAAAAGACCCCCTCACCTCAATCCTCTCCCGCCAAGGGAGAGGAAGATCAAGGATGGGGTCTTCATAGGACGGGACAGACCAGTTTTAATCACTGTCTTTAAAATGGTCCCAGCCCCGGCGGCCTTTGAATTCCAGTGGCTTTCCACTGGAATCAAATACGGCGGGTGAAGGGGCGGACCGGAATTCACCAAGCCTTGCGAGGGGGAGATCCCTGAATGGCCAGTCGCGCCTGAGGAGCTCCTCTTTTTCTTTCGGCACGGCGAAGAGAAGCTCGTAGTCCTCGCCGTCGGTAAGGGCCTCTTCCAGGGTTGTGTCGCCGGTGCGCCTCGGAACGGTCCCCGTATCGACGAAAAGCCCCACGCCAGAGGCGCGGCATATGCGCCCCGCGTCGATCAGGAGGCCGTCGCTCACGTCGATCATGGCAGCGGCAAACCCTTTTTCGGCAAGCCACCTGCCCTCGGCGATCCTCGGTTCGAAATCGAGATGATGGCCCGTCGGGAACGAGCGGCCGAATACGCCCGTTGCCCAGAAACCTTGACCGTCCTGAGCGCCGGCACGGCGAAGGACGTGCTCTTCCCTGACTTTTCCGACGATGGTCAGGCTCGCGACCGTTTTTCCCGCGCCGCGGGCAAGATCACCCCCGATCAGGTGCGTGTCGCAGCGTCGGCAAAGCCCGAGCATGCCGTCAAAGAAGCGGTTCAACCACTCCAAGTCGTGGCGGCTGCCGAGGGCCACGGAGCTGAGGCAGTACAGCGGCTTTCCGCCCATTGCGGCGATGTCGCTGAGGTTGCGGGCCAGGAGCTTGCGGCCGACCTGACCGGGCGATGCCGCGGCGGAGCCTTCATCGAGAAAGTGGCGGCCCTCGATGACCTGGTCCACGGCGATGAGCAGCAGGCTTCCGTCGTCCATGCGAAACCCGGCGCAGTCATCCCCCGGCGGGATGACAAGCTCGCCCGGCGGGACGGGCATCCGTTTGAACAACGCCTCTATAAAATCGTCTTCAGTCATAACAATACAGGGTCCAGGGTTCGGGGTACAGGGTGTAAGATTAAAGAAAGATGGTCATCGCGAGGGCGCAACCCGTGGCGATCTACGATTTCCCTCTTTTTCTTATCCTGAAGCCGAAATACTGAAATCCGAATCTCAAAGGAAGATTGCCACACCTCGCTAGGCTCGGCTCGCAATGACACTGCTATCTAATCTCTTCACTCAGACACTTAGACACTCAGGCACTCAGACACTTCATAATTTGATTGCCTCGAAGAATGCCTCGTGAATCGCCTCGTAAGCCTTGCGCGCCTTCTTTGCATCCCCCACGACGACGACCTTTTCCGCAAGGCCCTTCAGCTTTTCCTCCAGCGGGTTCACGGGGACGGTACCGCAGGCCATCACGACAGTGTCGCAGGGGATCATCTCGCGGCCTTCCTTCTTTTCCACCCAGAGCCCTTCCGGGGTGATCTCCGTGGCCCTGGTGTGAGTCAGCACACGGATCCCGTACTTCGAAAGCTGGCGCAAGGCGATCCAGCGCGTCGTCAGGCCGATGTCGACGCCGGCACGGTCAAGCATTTCGACGATGGTGACCTTCTTTACGCCGCGGGTGGCGTATTCCCTCAGCCGCTCCGGCTCCTCGGCCTTGTTCAGGAAGAGGAACTGCAGGGTATCTGCGTCGATGGTGCCCATCTTCGCAAGGTGCATGGCCGTCTCGATGCCGACGGCGCCGCCCCCGATGACCACGATGTTTTTCCCCGTGACGGCTTTTCCTGCGAGCACGTCCCAGGCGTATTCCACGTTATCGCCCTCTATCCCGGGGATGGGCGGGCAGAGCGGCGCACCTCCCGTGGCGAGGATGACGACATCGGGCTTTTCGGACTTTACGAGATCCTCGCCGACCTCCACGCCTGCCGCGATGAAGGCGCCCGAGGCTTTTGCCTGTTCGGCAAAGGGTTTTACGAAGGTCCCCATCTCGCATCGCTCTTCCGTGGCTGCTGCAAGCGGCATCTGTCCGCCGAGAGATGTTTCCTTCTCGTACAGGGTTACCTTGTGGCCGCATTGCGCCGCGGTGCGCGCAGCCGAAAGCCCCGCCGGGCCCCCGCCGACGACCATGACCTTCTTCGGCTTTGCCGCCTTCTGCACGGGCGGGACTTCGAATTCGCGCCCAGCCCTTGGATTGACCATGCACTCGACGGGCTCCATGTTGAAAATCCGGTCGAGGCAGCCCTGGTTGCAGCCGATGCATGGGACGATCTCCTTTGCCCGTCCCGTCATGGCTTTCACGGGGAACTCGGGGTCGGCAAGAAGCGCCCGTGCAAGCCCGACGAGGTCGGCGCGGCCGTCGCGCAGGATTTCCTCGGCCAGGCCGGGGTCGTTGATGCGGTTGCAGGCGATGACGGGCTTGGTGACGGCCGCCTTCACGCCGCTGGCCATGTGGACGAAGGCCCCCCTGGGCACGTCCATGGTGATCTGGGGGATCATGGTCTCGTGCCAGCCGCCCGTGATGCTGAAAGCGTCGACGCCGTGCTGTTCCAGCATGTAGGCAAACTGGGCCGCTTCCTTGTTCGTGTTGCCCCCGGGCATGAAATCGTTTCCGGCGATGCGGAAGATGACCGTATAGTCGGGGCCCACGGCCTCGCGGATCGCCCAGGCCACCTCGATGCCAAAGCGCATGCGGGCTGAAGGGCTCCCGCCGTACCCGTCGGTCCGCTGGTTGGTGATGGGAGAGAAGAACCCAGAGATCAGGTAGCCCGTACCCGCCAGGACCTCGACGGCGTCAAAGCCCGCTTTCTTCACCCGGACAGCGGCTTCGGCGAAGTGGTAGATGGTCCGCTGGATGTCTTCCAGCGTCATTTCACGGGGCACTTCCCGGGTGATGGCCGATGCGATAGGGGAGGGGGCGATGGGCTGCCGGCCGATCATGCCGGAGCGGACGTAGCGACCGCCGTGGAACAGCTGGGCGGCAGCGAGGGCGCCATGGCGGTGCACGGCGTCGGAGATCCTCTTGAGGCCCGGTATGAAACGGTCGTCGCTCAGGCCGATCATTTCCTTCATGCTGCTTGCGTACTCATCGACAGGGCACCCGCCGATGAAAATCAGCGCCGCCCCGCCCTGCGCGCGCTCCTCGTAGAAGGACACAAGACGGTCAGTCACCTCGCTTTTGTCGTTGCAGTAACCGAGATGCATGGCCGGCATGACGATGCGATTCTTCAGGGTCAGCGATCCGACCTTGATGGGTGAAAAGAGGTATTCCATGGTCCCCTCCTTCTGAAAAAAGTGGCCAGTGGCCAGTGACCGGTGCCGCGAAGCGGCAGGAATTGGGTATTTGGGAACTGGGCATTGGGTATCGGGGCTCGGGTCTCGGGATGGAAGGAGATTCCGTTTATATAAAATAAGCTGTGGTACCTTCCCTATACCCTATACCCGAAACCCTGAACCCTTTCGTGCGAAGATGTAACAAAAATCGCCGGAAAATCCCAACGATTATTTCTCGGGATGAGCCTCAGGGCTAACGGCAGGAAAACTCCCGAACTCACGCTTCGTCAGATACAGCGCGCCGAGGAAGAGGCACGCGTTGGACACAGGCTGAGCCGCCCAGACCCCGGCGAGGCCGAACTGCATGGAAAAAAGGACCAGAAGCGGGATAAGGAGCACAATGTCGCGGAGAACCAGCAGCGACATGGAGATGACGCCCTTGCCGAGGCCGTTGAACATGCTGATCCAGGTGAAGTTGGCCCCCGCGAAGGGCAGCGACAGGGCGAAGATCCGCAGCGCCGGCACGGCGATGGCCACCACTTCGGGGTCTTTCGTGAAGATGCGGATGAGCGGGTCTGCGAAGACCTGCAGGAAGGCGCAACTGACGATCGTGAGGATCCCCGCGTATTTCACGGCCACCTTCACCGTCTCGATCAGCCGCCCGTAGAGCCGGGCGCCGTAGTTGAAGCCGACCAGCGGCATGACCCCGTGCCCGATCCCCACGAGCACCCAGATGATGAGCCCCTGGACGCGGAAGATGATGCCCAGCGTCGCCACCGCCGCTGGCCCGTAGGAGCCCAGGATGTGGTTGTAGAAGGTGAGCACGATGCTGATGACAAAGTTCATGACCATGGAAGGAAACCCGACCCGGTAAATGGCCTTGATGACGGGCAGGTTGGGCGCGAGGTGCGCACGGCGGATGTGGTAGGACGAAGTCGGCTTCATGAAAAGCCACAGGGACACGACGCACGTGACGAGTTGGGAGATGCCTGCCGACCAGGCCGCGCCGCTGATTCCCAACTCCGGGAAAGGTCCCAGGCCGAAGATCAGGAAGGGGTCCAGGACGGCCCCGAGGAGCGCCGCCGTCGTGAGCGCGTACATGGAGTAATTGGGATTTCCCTCTGCGCGGAATAGGTTTCCCGCCGAGATCATGAAGATGAGAAAGGGGGTGGTGAAGAGGTAGACGATGAAGTACTCTCTCGCAAGGGGGAGGATCTCCGCCGTGGCGCCGAAGAGCTTCAGGATCGCGTCGTGAAAGATCAGCCCGGGGGCGATGACCACGGCGCTGATGGAGATCGAAAGGAAGATGATCTGCCCGGCCGTCTGGTTTGCCTTTTCGTTATCTCCTGCGCCGAACATGCGGGCCGCGAAGGACCCCGCGCCAACGCCGGTTCCCACCCCGAAGCCGCCGAAGAGCATCTGAATGGGGAAGGCGATGGTCACGGCTGCGATGGTCTGGGGGCCGAGCCTCGAGAGCCAGAAGATATCGACAAAGTTGTAGAAAGCCATCACCAGCATCGCCGTGATGGAGGGCAGGCTCATTTTCCAGAGGAGTGAACCGACGGGTTCATTGCGCAGGTCGAGTTGTGATTTTTTCATCGGGTATTTGACGGTTCCGGCCAAAGCGGATATAAAAGGCCTGCAAAAAAACTAACACGTCAACCTCTAAAAAGCAAACGGCTGGCGGAAGCCGTGATGCTGTACCTTATGGGCTCCCTCGCCCCTGGAGGGGGAGGGTCGGGGTGAGGGGGTCTGCAGAGCGGCCGTGGAAGCAGCAAGCCGCAGCACCAAGGCGCAAGGTTCAAGCACAAAGGATTTTCCTGGAATGGGATTCCCTGTTTTTACCTTGTTGCTTGTTGCTTGATGCTTGAGCCTGTTCTGCCTTGATGCTTGTTGCTTGTGCCTATCAGCTGTAGGCTGCAAACGGAGGGTTTTTTGCAATCCCATGATTGATATCGATGGAAACTGAAAAGAAACATAACCTCATCGTGATCCTCGGGCCCACGGCGTCGGGCAAGACGAGGCTTGCGGCGAGGCTTGCCGCCCGGATCGGCGCGGAGTTGATCTCCGCCGACTCCCGCCAGGTCTATCGCGGCATGGACATCGGGACGGGAAAGGACCTGTCGGAGTACATCGTCGACGGCGTGCCCGTTCCCTACCACCTCATCGATGTGGCCGAACCCGGCCACCTGTTCAGCGTCTTCGAGTTCCAGCAGCGATTCTACGAGTGCTTCCGCGAGATCAGGGCGCGCGGCAGGATGCCCATCGCCGTGGGCGGCACGGGCCTCTACATCGAATCGGTCCTCCGAGAATACCGGATGCTCCCCGTGCCGGAAAATGCGGCCCTGAGAGAGGCAATGGAAGCGCTGAGCATGAAGGAACTGGCAGCGCGGCTCCTTCATCTGAACCCAGCCCTGCACAACACGACGGACCTCACGGGGAGAGAGCGCCTGGTTCGCGCCATCGAGATCGCCGAGCACACGTCAACGCACGGGTCGAGGGATGCGATCGAGCGGCCGGACATCGTGCCGCTGGTGATCGGGGTCCGATGGGACCGTTCGGTGCTTCGCGAGCGGATCACGAAGCGCCTGAAGGAGCGGCTCGATCAAGGCATGATCGAGGAGGTGCGGAGGCTTCGCGATGCGGGGGTCTCCTGGGAACGCCTGGACGAGATGGGCCTGGAGTACCGCTACGTGAGCCGCTACCTTCGCGGCGAGATGACCCGTGATGAAATGTTCAAAACCTTGAACATCCGCATCCACCAGTTCGCCAAGCGCCAGGACACCTGGTTCCGCGGCATGGAACGCCGGGGGATCACGATCCATTGGATAGAGGGGGCCGATGAGACTGCATTGCGTGAACTCGTAAGGTAAATGCCTCCCTCTATCCTGTATCCTGGCGGGAGAGCAACTGTGTCGTCAAGACCTATTTTGAGATAACGATCGTTCTTTGAAACTACGCAGTTTTCCAGCAGACCTGGTCTCGGATCATCGCATTGAGGATGATGAGGATCTTGTGCATGCA
>Ga0209079_10000462_pt1 | contig 16307 bp, 10 predicted proteins | sample PPLLaktember2015_2_FD_187259 | JGI IMG/M metagenome (GOLD analysis project Ga0209079, IMG submission 187259) | Freshwater sediment microbial communities from Prairie Pothole Lake near Jamestown, North Dakota, USA - PPLs Lake P7 Core (6) Depth... | ecosystem: Environmental > Aquatic > Freshwater... | reverse complement strand
ACGAGCAAGGGCAAGCGGGCGATCGACGACTTCTACAAGGAGATGGAGGAAGCATGGCCCGACGCGCCCCTGCTGGCTAAAAACAAAAGCGAGTTCGACGCCCGGTACCGCGCCCTCGCCTTCGATGCCTGGAAGGCCTTTGCCGACGGGTTTGGCGGCGGAACGCAACGCCTGAAGAACCCCAAGGACATACAGGAGGCCGCCGCCCGGATGGCCCAGGACGGCGGTCCCTGGTTTGCCCTCCTGAACCGGATCACCACCGAGCTCGAGCCCCTGGCAACGGGCGGAGAGATGCCGCCGTGGCTTGCCCAGGTCCTGCAGTTCCAGCTCATCCGCGCCCAGGGCTTCGCCCAGGAAAGCGGCACGCTGAGCAAGGCCGCCGAGAGCGGCAAGCAGCTGCTGGCCACCGTGGAGAAGAAGATCGGCCGCGACGTGGGGGCCAGGAAGCTCGAGCAGCACATGGCGGCCGCCCAGGCCTTCGGCGTCTACAAGACGTCGCTTGCGGCCATCGCTCCGGCGGCGGCCTCCCGCAACCAGGCCTACCAGCTCACGGCGCAGGTCTTCAGCGAAGACCCCGTCACCAGCAAGTCGCCCTTCTACACGGGCTACGCGGCCCTGGAGAAACTGAAAAGCGGAATCGGCGACGGGAAAGCGCCCGAGGATACCGTGGGGCGGCTGCTCTCGGGGCCGCTGGACTACCTCTGGGGCTTCGTCTGCCAGGAGACGGCAGCTCACCTGGAGGGCCAGTGGAACGAGCAGGTGCTCGCGCCTGTCTCGGGAATGAGCTCCCGCGAGGCGGCGCCCGTGCTGGTGGGCACCGACGGCCTCGTCTGGAAGTTCGTCAAGGGGCCGGCGGCCCCCTTCCTGAGCCGCAACCCCAGGAGCGGTTACTACGCCAAGGAAGCCCTCGGCGCCACGATCCCGCTCGACAAAGCCCTGTTTGCCTTCCTGAACAAGGGGGCCAAGGCCCAGGTCGAGGCGCAGGTCAAGGCCCAGACAAGGCAGCAGAACTATACCCTGGGGATCCGGGGCCTTCCGACGGAAGCCAACACCGACGCAAAGCTCCAGCCCCACGGCACGCGCCTCGAGCTTCACTGCGGCGCGAGCATGCAGTCGATCGTCAATTACAACTACCCCGTGCACAAGACCTTCAACTGGTCGCCCGATTCCTGCGGGGACGTCATCCTGCAGATCGAAGTGTCCGACATGGTTCTCACGAAACGATACATGGGGCCGCAGGCCTTCCCCGAGTTCCTGAAGAACTTCCGGGGCGGCCAGCGGACCCTGTCCCTGAATGAATTCCCCGGGGAGAGGGCCGCCTTGAGCCGGCAGGGAATCAAGTGGATCAAGGTCCATTACCAGTTCTTCGGCAGCGAACCGATCATCCAGACCCTCACGTCCACCGTGCCGGGGCAGGCGCCGGGAAGAATAGGGAAAAAATGAGCGCACCGGACACAAGCCAGACCTGGCGTTTCGCCGCCGAGGGAAAGCACCCCGTGGCCAAGGATTTCATCCGTCTCGGTCAGACGGGCCCCTTTGCCGAGGGGTTTGCCGGCTGGGTGGAAGGAGGCTACACGGCTCTGACCTCGAAGGCCGGCCCCTCGCCCGAGTTCTGCTCGTGGCGTTTCTGGACGAAGGGCGCAGGCAGGGACTCGCTTATCTGCGGCGTCATCCGCGAAAACAGCGACAGCGTGGGGCGCCCCTACCCCTTCTTCATCATCGGCAGCGGCCCGCTGCGGGACTGGGAGGAGCATTGGGACCTCCTGCCCTTTGCCTGCGAGAACACGTGGTGCCAGCTCGAATACCTGGCCACGCACCGGTTCGACGACGTGAAGAAGCTCGAGGCCGAGCTGGCCCAAATCCGGCCGCCGTCCGGCGCCTGGGAGGCGCACGAGGCCAAGCGCAAGAGCCTCAACGAGATCGGCTCGCCCCTCGATCCCTACGCCTCGTTCCTGGACCTGGAGAAGCTCAAGAAGCAGGCCAGTGGGCTCGCGGACCAGACCGAGCTCTTCGTCAGCCTCGAGCGGGGGACCTCCGCCGACAAAATCCTGCAGATCAGCCTCTGGCACCACCTCTTCCGGGAGGCCCTGAAGGCCGCCCCCGGCGCCCTGTTCCTGGGCGGCACGCTGGAGAAGGCCTGGCTGGCCGCCTTCAAGCGCTCGCTTGCGGCCCCCGACTTCGTCCAGCTCTGGTCCGTCTCATCGGCGGGGCTGTGGAAGAACACGATCGGGGCGGAGTACTCGATGGACCTCTCGTCGCTGGGCAAGGAGCCCGTGTCGGCCGAGAGGCCCTGCGGCTCCGATATCCGCTACGACCCCGCCTTCGAGGAGCTGCAGGCCGAGGTGGACAGGCTCTCGTCGCCCACGGTGTCGGGTACCGTGAACTGGGAGAAGATCGTCCGCTTCGCCTCGGACATCCTGGCGCACAAGTCCAAGGATCTCGTCGTCGCGAGCTACCTGGCCGTGGCGCTGATCTACACGCGTCAGCACGAGGGCTTCTCCATCGGCGTGAAGCTCCTGGCCGACCTCGTGGGCAAGTACTGGGAGGATCTCCACCCCGCGAAGGAGCGGATGCGCGGGCGGCTCCGCTCGATGGAGTGGTGGGCGGAAAAGAGCGAGGCCGCCCTCAGGCAGCTCCCGCAGGACTCCGTCCCGCCGGCCCAGGCGGCGCTGCTGAGAGAGTACACGGAGCGGCTCGACCGGCTCATGCGGCAGCACCTCGACGGGCCGCCGTCGCTTGCCGCGATCCGGGAATGGGTCGGCGCCCTCGCCACGGAGTCCGGGGCCAGGCCGGAGGCCCCGCAGCAGGAGCCCGTCCCGGTGCAACCGGCACCCGCCCCGGAGCCGAAGCCCGCGCCCCCGGCCGCCCCGGTGAGCTACGCCGACACGCCGGTGCAGCACGCCATCGCGTCCCCGCAGGGCGCGCAGCGGATGCTGGAGAATCACCTGCAGCGCCTGCGCGAGATCGCCGGCTACCTGCGGCAGCAGGACTCGGCCAACCCGCTCGTGTACCGGCTCAACCGCAAGTCCCTCTGGTTCACCGTGGAGGATCTGCCGCCTGCCGTGAGCGGCCGGACCCGGATTGCGGCCCCGGACAACCAGCTGATCAAGATGCTCTTCGACCTGCGCAACGCCGGCAATGCCGAGGCCCTGCTGAAGGCAGCTGAGGGAAGGCTCGCCCTGTTCATCTTCTGGCTGGATCTGAACCGGCTCGTCGCCGAGGCCCTGATCCGTCTCGGGAACCGGCACCAGAAGGCCCACGACGCCGTCTGCCAGGAGACGGCTTTCCTGCTCCACCGCCTGCCCGGGCTGGAGGAGCTCTCGTTTTCCGACGGGACGCCCTTTGCCAATCCCGATACCCGCAACTGGCTCAAGGGCATCGCCTTCAATTCGATGCCTTCCGCGGGGGCAAATACCACCATGGCGCCCTATTCGGCTTCGGCGGAAGACCGCATCGCCCGCGATGTCGCCGACGCCCAGGCCCTGATCCGCAAGGGGAGGCTCCTGGAGGCCACGGAGATGCTCCAGCGGAAGCTCAACCACGCACCATCGTGCCGCGAGAAGGTCCTCTGGCGGCTGGCCATATCCCGGATGCTGATCGACGCGAAACAGGTGAGGCTTGCCCTGCCGCACCTCGAGCAGATCCTCCGCGATATCGACGCCTACTGCCTGGAGGAGTACGAGCCGGCCCTGACGCTCGAGGGGCTCAAGCTGATCCTGACGGGGCTGGAGACCCAGACGGATGCGTCGTTCCGAGTGAAAACGGCCGATGTTTTATACCGGATCGCCCGGCTGGACATGTCCGAGGCGGTGCGACTGGGGAATAATTGAAAACAAATGGAAATGGAATAAAACCGAGGAGGACATCATGGCCAAGGACCCGTCTATCGCGCCGAAGGAAAGAGTCAACATCGTGTATCGCCCCGCGATCGGCGATGCAAAGGAGGAGGTCGAGCTGCCCCTGAAGATGCTCGTCATGGGCGACTTCACCGGGCGGACCGACGATCGCCCCCTGGAGCGGCGAGAACCCGTCAACATCGACAAGGACAACTTCAACGAGGTGCTGAAGGCCCAGGAGATCCGTCTTGCCATCAGCGTGCCCAACCGGCTCTCCGGCAACGCCGACGACGCCATGGACCTGAGCCTCAAGATCGAATCGATGAAGGACTTCGGCCCCGAGGCGATCGTGGAGCAGGTCCCGGAGCTCAAGCGCCTGCTCGAGCTTCGCGAGGCCCTGAGGGCCTTGAAAGGTCCCCTGTCGAACGTTCCGGAGTTCCGCAAGAAGATCCAGGAACTGCTCAAGGATGAAAACGCCAGCGCAAAGCTTCTCGCCGAGATCGGCATCGAAGAATAGGGAGGGAAAACAATGAGCACGTCAAAACAACTGGAAAAAACGGCTGCGGCCCGGAGTGCCGGCGAGTCGTCGCTGCTGGAGGAGATCGTGCAGGCCACGAGGCTTCAGCCCTCCGACGAGGCCTATTCGATCACCCGCAAAGGGGTCGAGGCGCTGCTCGCGCAGATGCTGACGCCGGCCCGCAAGGCGACCAAGGTGTCGAGGGCCGTCGTGGACGACATGATCGCCGAGATCGACCGCAAGCTCGGCATGCAGCTCGACGAGGTGCTTCACCACAAGGACTTCCAGAAGCTCGAGTCGGGCTGGCGGTCCCTGAAGTTCCTCGTGGACCGGACGGACTTCCGGGAAAACATCAAGATCGAGATGCTCAACGTCTCTAAGAGCGATCTGCTGGAGGACTTCGAGGACGCCCCCGAGATTCCCAAGTCGGGGCTCTACAAGACGATCTACACGAGCGAGTACGGCCAGTTCGGCGGTCAGCCCTACGGGGTGCTCGTGGGCAATTACGAGTTCGGCCCGGGGCCCCAGGACATGAAGCTGCTGCAGTACGTGGCCAGTGTCGCCGGGATGGCCCATGCGCCGTTCTTTGCCGCCATGAGCCCGGCCTTCTTCGGCTACAACGACTTCAGCGCGCTGCCGAACCTCAAGGACATCAAGTCGATCCTCGAGGGACCGCAGTACATCAAGTGGCAGTCCTTCAGGGAGACGGAGGATGCGCGCTACGTAGGGCTCACGCTGCCGCGCTTCCTGCTTCGACTGCCCTATGACCCGGAAAACGCCCCGGTGAAGAGCTTCAACTACCGGGAGAACGTCTCGGAGAGCCACGGCAGCTACGCCTGGGGAAACACCGCCTTCGCCCTGGCGAGCCGGATCACGGACAGCTTCGCCCAGTACCGCTGGTGCGCCAACATCATCGGCCCCCAGGGGGGCGGCGCCGTCAACGATTTGCCGCTGCACCAGTTCGAGGCCATGGGCTCGATCCAGACCAAGATCCCCACGGAGGTCCTCGTGTCGGAACGCAGGGAGTTCGAACTGGCCGAGGAGGGGTTCATCGCCCTGACGATGCGCAAGGGAAGCGACAACGCCGCCTTCTTCTCCGCCAACTCGGCCCAGAAGCCGAAGTACTTCGGGATCAGCAAGGAGGGCAAGGAATCCGAGCGCAACTACAAGCTCGGGCTGCAGCTGCCGTACATGTTCATCATCAGCCGGCTGGCCCACTACCTCAAGGTCATCCAGCGCGAGAACATCGGCACCTGGAAGGAGCGGGCCGACCTGGAAACCGAGCTCAACAACTGGATCCGCCAGTACGTGGCCGACATGGACAGCCCCATGCCCGGCGTTCGCAGCCGCAGGCCATTGCGCCAGGCCCAGGTGGGCGTCGAGGAAGTGGAGGGCGAGCCCGGCTGGTACCGCGTGTCCCTGAGGGTGAGGCCCCACTTCAAGTACATGGGCGCCTACTTCACCCTGTCGCTCGTGGGGAAGCTCGACAAGGAGTAAGGATTCAGGACATCAGGAGTTCTCCATATTATTGCTGCGGCCCTCGAATATGTCAGAGACGTCACGCCGGACTCGATCCGGCATCCAGTCCCTTCTGGATTCCCGCTTCCGTGGGAATGACGGGACTGAGGGTTTTCGTTGCCGGTCGACAAATGGGGTTATCGGATTTGAAGCCGGATAAACCATAAAACACTATTACAGAAAGGGAGGGTTGAATCTATGCCGATGCCAGCACACTTGACCATGCAGGGAGAGAAACAGGGGAAGATCGACGGGTCCTGCGACATGCAGGGGCGCGAGGGGACGATCCTGGTCTACTCCATGAATCACGACGTCCACATTCCCCGTGACCCCCAGTCGGGCCTCGGGAGCGGCAAGCGGATCCATGGGCCGCTGACGATCGTGAAGGAATACGACAAGAGCTCGCCGAAGATCTACCAGGCGCTCTGCACGGGCGAGCACCTCAAGAACGTCACCATCAAGTGGTACCGGATCAACAAGCAGGGCAGCGAGGAGCACTACTTTACGCACACCCTCGAAGATGCTATCGTCGTCTCCGTGAAGCCCAGCACGCCCCTGGTCTTCCTGGCCGAGAACGAACCCTACCGGCACATGGAGGAAGTATCCTTCACGTACAAGAAGATCAAATGGACCTGGGAGCCCGATGGCATCGAAGCCGAGGATTCCTGGGCCGTGCCTCGCTAAATGCAAATGACCGGTTAATACGCTGTCGCAGGGCCCTCCCCGCAATCGGGGAGGGCACATCCACATTAAAATTCCTCGCTCTCCGGGGACACGGACATCAACTAGCGGGAGTGAAGCGTGGAATTCGTCAACCATACACCGTTTCCCGCAATGGCCTACCAGGCGCTGGACCAGCACGAGCAGCGCTTCCACGTGGTCGCCCTGCGCACGACCTCGGAGGTCAAGACGTACGGCGCGCTTCAGTTCATCCCGGAGCAGGCGCCCCTTGCCGTCACCGACGAGTATTTCGGCGAGATGAACAGGAGCAGCGTCAGGCAGGAAGGCGATCTCGCACCGTTCAAGTCCCGATGCGATGTGATCGTCAATGGGAAGGCCTATGCCCCGGCCGGAAGGCCCGCGCGGAGATTTACGGCGGGAATCCGGATTGCCGGGCCGAAGCAGCCGCGTCCGCTGCCGCCCCGGCCCCAGGGCCTCAATCCCACCATGCCGCCGTCGCCGGCTGCCGTTGCCGCCTGGCAGAGGGAAGTGATAGAGGCCCGGGCAAACCCGCTCCCGGGTCCCGTCATCCTGGACAGGCAGCTTGCCGTTTGCGGCCCGCGATACTGGGAGAAGGGATCGTTTGGCGGGTGGGCCCTGACCAGCCCCGATCCGATTGTGTCCCTCCCTTTGCAGTACGAATACGCCTATGGCGGCGAATGCCGCATCGGCCCCGAAGACCCTGCAGGCAGGCACGTCGAGCCGAAATACCAGCTCACAGCCGATGAGCGCCGGGAGCATCCCGACGGACCGGACAGGGCCCCCATCGCCCACAGGGCCTGCGAAAGCAACCCGGTCGGGATGGGGTTTGCCGAGGAGTGGTACCTGAAGGCAAAAAAGATCAAGCGGGTACGGGCCCCGCAGATCGACCTGCCGGACGACCCGGTGCGGGAGTTCGGCAAGACCTACCCCGCCCAGGGCTTCGGCGTCATCGCCAAGGCCTGGCTGCCGCGCCGCAAGCTCTGCGGCACCATCGATGACGCCTTCATCCAAAGCGGCAAACCTCTGCCCGGCAACTTCGATTTTTCCTTCTGGAATGGGGCGCACCCCGACCTCCAGGTGCCCTGGCTGGCAGGCAACGAAGAGATCACCCTCACCAATCTCTGCCCGCACAGCATGACGGGGGCAGTACGGGACAAGAGCGGCAACACCCTTCTGCGCTTTTCCCTCCCCGGCCATCAGCCCTACGTGCTGGTGCGCTACGAGGAAGGGACCATCGAACCTGCGCGGCTCGAGCTCGACACCCTGGTGATCGAGCCCGATGAAAGGAAGGTGTCCTGCGTCTGGCGCCTTCGCCTGCCCGTGGAGCCCGCCGTGCGGGTGCTGGAGGCCCGACTGATTTTCAAGGACCCGCAAAAAAGCGAACCCAATGAAATCACTACGGGCGGCATCGTCGAAGGCCGGCCGCGGTCTGGTGTCAAACGGGGGACTGGCCATGGCTGAAAAACTCGGCGCCCGCAAGAATTCCAGCTGGAAGGCAATCGGCACGGCCCCCGACTTCTGCAAGACGCCCGTCGGCTCGAGCACCCCGCCGATCCCCTACCAGGTGATCGCGGATCTGGGGCAGAGCGAGAACTGCGTACCGAGAGTCCGGTTCAACGGGGATCCCTGCAAGGTGCTGGACCAAAGCGTCGTGCCCAGGTGCACGGGGGATGAGCCCGGCACCGCAAAGGGCGTGAAATCAGGCACTGTGGCAGACAAGGTTGAACCCCGCCGTGCAAGCTTGACGGTTCGCGCAGGCGGCAAGCACGTGGTACGCGAGGGCGATCCCTGTACCCTCAACAGCGGCAACTGCCCGGGCATTTACGTGACTCAGCCCGCCCCCGGTGGGGTCATTGGAGCGGGCGGCAGGCCGAGGCCCGACGCCAATCCCCTCGTCGAGCAGGACAAAAAAGAGAAAGGCCGCCTGGAGCGACTGGCCTCGTGGTGGGATCAGAAGAAGGCGGAGATGGACGCGGCTGCCGAGAGTCCCGGCCAGGGCTCCATCGGAGCGCTCAAGGACACGGCCAACACGGTCCCGGAACTAGGGGAGATGATCGCGCGTGGTTCCGGTCACCTGCAGGCGGCCCGTCTGGAGCAGTCGGCCAAGCTGGCCAGATTTCTCGGCATGAAACAGACGGCGGACAACCTGCAGGCGGAAGCCGGTATCATGCGCCAGATCGCAGACAAGATCAGTCTGCCCAAGTTCGAGATGAGCAACGCCGCCCAGGCGGGCGGCGCCACCATCGCCCAGGGGCTGCAGCTGGCGACCGGCCTGGCGGGCCTGGCGAAAGGGGCCGCCAAGGTCGGGGTCAAGGCCCTGGCAAAAAGCGGAGGCAGGGCCCTTGCCGGTAAGGCGGATGACGCCGCGAGGATCGTGACAAAGGAATCTGCCAGGGCCGCCGATGCAGCAGGCGATACGGCGAAGACCGGGCAGGCAATTACAAGGGCAGGTGGACAGTTAGACAAAGCAGGGGATGCCGGCAGAACAGCCGCCGGAAGCGGAGGGGTCAGAATCGCCAAGATGAGCAAGGGCTACAGGTATGAACTGGATGAACTCGGCCGAGTGAGGAAAGTCGAGGGCGAACTCAAGCGCAATTCCGCCCAGGGCCGAAACAAGAGAGCACAGCGAGAAGCCGGGGGCACGGACAGGCTTCCGACGGACGAGGGCGGGCATTATGCGGGCCGGCGTTTCGACGGGCCCATGGATGACTTCAACCATTTTGCGCAAGACCAGAACTTCAATCGTGGGGCATACAAATCTCTTGAAAACAAGTGGGATGCTGCACTAAAGAGTGGTAAAAGTGTCAAGGTCGAAATCGCACCGAATTACATGGGCAATTCCCTGAGGCCCAATAGTCTGAATGTTAAATATTGGATTGATGGAAAGCCGGCCATGAAAGTCTTTTTCAACAGACCTGGAGGATAATTCTTCCAGACCGTACAATTCCTATGGTGGTTTCTATGAATGCAAAAATGGACGAGATTATCAGTGACATTGGCAATCTTATGATTGATGCGGCGGATGTCGAATTTGCTAAAGCATGGCTCTATGTCGAAGCGGAAGAAGGCGCCATTGCCCCTGACTTGTTCTACAGGACCCGCGACAATAGACACGTATTCCGATTCGCCGATAATGAATTAGTCAACAAAATTTATGAGCTCTACACGGAGTTCCAGTCCCTCGGAAAGCAGCCGTGGACCACTTTTTCATACATGCTCGGACAGGATGACAAGTTCAGTATCGACTTCGGCTACGACGATATCAAGCCCGATGACGAAGACAGTGATGCGCGAAAAGCGTTGTGGATCCAGGAGCACCTCGGCAATGTTGAAATAGAGTACCCGGAATAATTTGTGCTTCAGGGCGTGCGGTCTTTCCATGCCGTTGTCGGGTTGGTTCGATGATAGACGTTTGCCCCCTCCCGAACGTCGATGATCGAGCCGACCCCGTTGCTATCTGCTATTGCTCTTCGATTCCGGGTTAAGGGAGGGGGTATTCATGTCTGTCAGTTTCTGCAAGTTCGATTCGTGGAAAAGATCCGTTTGCGTTGCCTCGGCTGTCATGTCTTTCCTGCTGATTGCCGCCTCCTCCGCCTTCGCAATGGGCCCAACCTATCTCACCATCTGGATGGACCCCGTTGCCGCCAACCCTTCCGGGCAGGTCCTGCTGCGCACCTTCTACCGGTCGAATCAGTCGGACGGCCAGCCCCTCCCGGGCTCTGAAATCCGGTTCGGGTGGCTCATCGTCTCGGCCCAGGGCGGCCTCTGGAAGGAATACGGGCATTTCTCCATGAAGGAGACGGAAGACGGCTCCTCCGAGGACAAGCTCCAGGGGGAGATGTTCAACCGCCATTTGAACGAATTCGAGTCGCCCTTCGACTGGGCGAACCCCCCGGCCAGCGTTCAGCCGATCCTCAAGACCTACCACTTCAGCAAGGCCCACGCCGTCGACTCCAAACTGGGAAGGGGCACGGTCAAGTGGACGCCCAGGGGCGTTGCCTCGAAGGGCAAGATGCAGGAGCGCGACGCGAGCCAGTTGACTCTCGGAAAGATTTCATCCCTGAAAAACGCCGGAGCGGAGATCGATGCCGCGTTCTTCACGAGGGGGGTGGCACTCTTCCGCAACGAGAGCAAGCCGGAGACGGAGAGAAGAGGGGCAATCCGCGGGGCGAAGGGGGCCGTGTTCAGGCTGGCGAGCACTGCACCCGGGGGCAAGAATCCCGGAACTTGGGAATCAGGGGTCGACGTCTGGGAGGTGGACGGTATCTGCCTGCTGAAAACGCCGCAGAAAACAAAAAAGAAGCCTCAGAGAAAAAAAGGCAAGGCCCGAAGATAGGTGGAAGCCCCACCCTACCCCGCAAAGCGGATGAGGAACGCACCGTCCTGTATTTCCAGGAAGACCTCCGAGGGCATGGATTCCTCGCCGAGGCGGGTCAGGATCTCCCGCGAGAGCTGCGGGAGGATCGTCCCGCGCATGATGTGGTCGATGTTGCGGGCGCCCGTTTCCACCTCGGTGCACCTCGCCGCGATCTGCTCGACCACCCCGGGCGAACAGGTCAGCTTCATCCTGTTGTTCTCGGCCATGCGGGCAACAAGCCTGTCGAGCTTGAGGGCGACGATCTGCCGCATGAAGGAGGGGTCGAGGGTGTAGTACGGCACGATCGTCATGCGGGCCAGCAGGGCCGGCTTGAAATGTTTCGACAGGATTGGCCGGATGGCCTCGACGAGCGCCTCGGCCGAGGGCCTCTTTGCTCCGGCGCAAAGCCGCGTGATCACGTCGGAGGCCAGGTTGCTCGTCAGGAAGAGGATCGTGTTCTTGAAGTCGATGACGCGGCCTTCGCCGTCGGCGAGCGTCCCCTTGTCGAAGACCTGGTAGAAGAGATTGATCACATCCAGGTGGGCCTTCTCGACCTCGTCGATCAGGATGACCGAGTAGGGGCGCTGTCTGACCGCCTCGGTCAGCACGCCGCCCTCACCGAACCCCACGTAGCCGGGGGGAGAGCCGATCAGGCGGCTCACCGTGTGCCCCTCCTGGAACTCGCTCATGTTGATCGTCGTGAGAAAGCGGTCGCCCCCGAAGAGCAGATCGGCCACCGCCAAGCCCGTTTCGGTCTTCCCCACGCCGCTGGGGCCGACCAGGAGAAAGATCCCCAGGGGCTGGCGGGGGTCGGAGAGCCCGGCCTTTGACGCCTTGATGATCTCACCGATTGCGCCGATCGCCTCGTCCTGCCCCTTGATCCGCAGGCGCAGATTCTCCTCCAGGTTGACCACGTTGCGGACCTGGTCGCGCAGTACCCGGCCCAGGGGAATACCCGTCCAGTCGGAGACGACCTTGGCGACCACGTCCGGGTCCACCTCGATGCGAACAAGCGGCGAGCCCGCCTGGATCGCCTCGAGCTCCCGCATCGCCGCGGCAATGTCGGCCTTCAGCGCCTGCCGCTTTTCCGTCTCGCGCCCTTCGCCCACGAGCACATGGAGTTCCTCGCGGAGTGCAACCAGCCGGTGGGCGGCATCCTTTTCTTTTCCCCAGCGCTCCCTGAGCGTCTCCGTCTCCTTGCCCAGTCGCTCGAGCTCCTCCTCGATCCGACGCGGCCGCTCCTCGTCGACGGCGATGCCGTGCAGGCGGTCGCGCTCGAGTGCCTTCTTCTCGCGCTCCAGGGCCTGCATGGAGCGCTCGCGGTCCTCGACGGCGTCAGGCTTGGCCGTCAGCAGGATCTTCACGCGGGCGGCGCTCGTATCCAGCAGATCGACGGCCTTGTCGGGCAGCTGCCTGCCGGAGATGTATCGGCCCGAGAGCTCCGCCGCGGCCACGATCGCGTCGTCGCGCACCGCCACACCGTGGGCCCCTTCGTACTTGTCCTTCAGCCCGCGCAGGATCAGGACGGCCGTCTCCACGTCGGGCTCGTCGAGCTTCACGAGCTGAAAGCGCCGGGCCAGGGCGGCGTCCTTCTCGAAAACCTTCTTGTATTCGGACCAGGTCGTCGCGGCAATGGTGCGCAGCTCGCCCCGGGCAAGCGCCGGCTTCAGCAGGTTGGCCGCGTCGCTCCCGCCGGCCTGGCCGCCTGCCCCAATCAGGGTGTGGGCCTCGTCGACAAACAGGATGATCGGCGTCGGCGATGCCTTGATCTCGCTGATGACGGACTTCAGGCGGTTTTCGAACTCCCCCTTGACCCCGGCCCCGGCCTGCAGCAGGCCCATGTCCAGCCCGAGGATGGAGACCCCCTTGAGCAGATCGGGCACGTCGTCATCGACGATGCGGACGGCGAGCCCCTCCACGACGGCCGTCTTCCCCACGCCCGCCTCGCCCACGACGATGGGGTTGTTCTTGCGCCTGCGGGCCAGGATGTCGATCATCTGGGAGATCTCCCGGTCGCGGCCGAAGACGGGATCGATCACGCCCTCCCGGGCCTTGCCGGTGAAATCGGTGCAGTAGCGCTGGATGGCCGTGGTCCCCGCCGGGGCGGCCGATTCGGCGCGCTGCGGCGCTTCCTCGCGCGAGGCCTTCTCGATGGACGCGTTCGCGACGGCGGCGAGCTGGGTGTACAGGGCATCGCGCCTGACGGATTTGAGGATGTCGGTGTAGCGTCCCTCGGCGAGCCGGTAGAGCCTGTTCACCAGCGCACAGAGCAGGGCGCCCGAACGGATCCGCTGCTCCTGCAAATCGATGGAGGACACGAGCCACGCCTCCTCGAGCCATTCGACGAGCAGGGGCGAAAAGACGGGCTTGCCGGAGTTTCCGGTGCGCAGCGCCTCGATCCCCTCGTCGACGCCCTGCTTCAGCGCATGGGCATCCACGCCGAGCTGTCTGAGCAGAAGCGGGATATCCGACCGGGACTCCTCGAGAAGCCTGCTCAGGTAGTGCTCGACGGTCACCTCGTAGTGGGTGCGTGCAACGCAGGCGCCCGCCGCACCTTCGAGGGCATGGGTGCAGTAGGCGTTCATCCGGTTCAGCAGGGACTTGATGTCTACGGTAATCATTGTTGCTGTTATCGCTCGGTTCTATTCGCTTGAGGCGTCTTCGTCGCCCTTAGACTATCGAACGGGTTCCTCGCCGGAAACATCCCCCGTGATTCCCCTCCCTTGACGGGAGGGATAAAGGGGAGGGCGAGCGAGGATCAGCCCCCCTCACCCCTGCCCTCTCCCGCCAGGGGAGAGGGGGAATGAGAGATCCTGTGCACGCTGCTCGCAGCGTTGAAACAGCGGCCGCAATGCGGCTTCTACTGCAGCGGGAAGGCGGCGCTTGTCTCCCCGATGTGCTCTCCCGCGAAAATCCACGTGTCCAGTCCCAGCCTCGACATGGTCGCCTCCCCGAGGCGCGCCGTGCGAGCCTGCCTCGCGGCAAGCACCAGCTCCGCGTCGAAGTCGAGGGAGTCCTGGAGGTACAGGCGCGTCAGCACGGCCAGCCTCTCGTATCCGGGGCTCCCCGGCAGCAGGCCCTGGAAGGTCGCGCGATCCACAGGTCCGATGCGGAGGCGGATCTTGCCCGTGCGGTCCCCGATCTCTTCCCCGAGGACACTGTCGAGTCCGAGACGGTTTCCCGCCTGCCCGAGACACAGGCGCTGGTCGGGCGGGATTCTCACGCGCCTCCTGAAGCACTGGATGACTCCGACCGGGACGCCGCGGAAGGCATCCTGCAGCATGGTCTCCAGTCCCCAAGCGCTGTGGGGGTGCTGGGTCATGATGCCGGTGTAGCGCGACAGGGAGTAGGCACGGGGGATCTCCCCGCGCAGGCCGGGCTCGCCGAGGCCGAGCAGGCAGAAGAGCCTTTCCTGGTCTCCCGCGTTTCGCTCCTCGAGCACCTGGAAGAACAGGCGATACTTCATGCAGCAGCGGAAGAAAAGGGTGAAGAGGCGGTGGTTGAAGATGTCCAGGAACTCCCGGGTCACAGGCTCGTCGGTGGTTTCGTCCTCCAGGAGGTCTTCCGTGTAGAACGTGGGAAGCGGCGAAGCGTGCCCGTAGAGGCCCAGGAAAGTCGCCGTCACCCGGAAGCCCGGCTCTTCGCCGGCGGTCTTCTCGATTGCGGCGATGTCCGCCGCGGGGAAGGCAAGCGAATTGTCCGGGCGGATCCTCAGGGTCCGATTCGCAGGGACTGGCGCTGCGGGGTCCTCGGGGGTCTCCGCGGCATGGCCCAGAAGGCGCATCAGACGCAGGACCTGGAGGAACGAGAATGCATGACCTTTCTTGAGCAGTTCCGCCGTCAGATCAGCGGGTGGTTGCCCAGCCTGGCCGGCCATCGATAGGTGTCTCCTCTCATCACTTCGTGGATGATCAGGTTCGTGAACGAGTTGACGGAGGCGTAGCCCCCGAGAAAACGATCCAGGACGGAGCCGAAGAGGAACAGATCCCCCGCCGAGACATAATGATCCTGGCGGAGCTTCATCGTCACTTCACGCCCCCGCACCGGCATCCCGCTGACGAGGCGGTCCGACGGCCTGTCCTCCAGGTGCTCGATGCCGCCGATGCGCTTCTTGTTGGCCAGGATGGCCGACTGATCGCGCGACTCCGGGAAAATGTAGAGATCCAGGAGCGCCCGGAGATGTTCCTTCCTGGCCAGGGACAGATAGTTCAGCGACAAGTGCGAGATCAGCCGCCACAGGACGTTGTGCCCCAGCGGCGGGAACACCGTCGGGGTCAGCGGCTTGATGTTGCGGAAGGTCGCGTACTCCGGGGATGCCCCGGTGGCCACACATATGTCCCCGATGCGCAGGCTCTCCGGCAGCGTGCCGTTGGTGCACGTCAGCGCGGCGGAAAGGGTCTCGGGCCGGGGCGTGCCCCCCTCCGGCGGATAGGCCACGGACAGAAACACATCCGCCCCGGGTTTGACGGGAGATCGCCGGTGAGTTGTGTGATAGACGGGTGTTGTGCGGAAGTCGGGGTTGAAATGCTCGAAGGGCTGGTAGTGCCTCTCCTCGGCGGTCCCCTGGATAAACCCCGTCACCTCATCCACGGAATAGACCTGGTAGTGATCGGCATTGGAGCCTGCCGGGCGGACCAGGTACCACGGCCGGCGGTGGTCCAGCGCTATGGGGTCCGCCTCGTGCGGAAAGAGGTTGATGACGGGCGTTGCGAAAAGAACGAAATAGTCCCGGGTCACCCGGGGGGGACGTACGGGAAGGGAATCCAGCTCGAAGCGAATCTCGAATCTCGACCCGCTTCCCCTGCCCCGCCACTGCTCCCAGCCGGTCAGATCCACGTACAGAAACTTCTCCGGCGAGAAAAAGTACTCCTGGAGGACACGGTAGCCCGGGAAGGCGTGTGGCGGATAGGGAATGAGGGCCCCGCCGTCGGCAAAGCCCGCCTCATTGAGGCATTCAGCAGGCAGCACGACCGCCTCTCCGCCGTCAAGCGGCCTGAGGACGATTCGTTTGAGATGCCGCATGAGGAGGAAATAGAGATCGGCGGCGCCCGCATAGTCGCCGACAAGGAAGAAGCGCAGGGACTTCGGGCGCCAGTCGGTCAGCTTCAGCCCGGCAAGCTCCATTACCAGCCTGACCTGCGGCGGCTGGCCCGAGGGCTGCTCGAAGAGGCCCTCCACGATCGAAAGGGGATGGATCTCGACCTCGCTGCACGTCCGGAACAGGCACGAGGTCCCCTCGACGGCAACCGAGGCCAGGGGAGTACCCGCGGGAATCGTCGCGGGCTGCCGAAGCGTGGGCTTCGGGGCGAAGGCAACCGTCGACGTGGAAGGGATCGGCCGCAGATAGTGCGGCCAGATGATCCGGATCATCTGGCCG
>Ga0209079_10000459_pt1 | contig 16402 bp, 29 predicted proteins | sample PPLLaktember2015_2_FD_187259 | JGI IMG/M metagenome (GOLD analysis project Ga0209079, IMG submission 187259) | Freshwater sediment microbial communities from Prairie Pothole Lake near Jamestown, North Dakota, USA - PPLs Lake P7 Core (6) Depth... | ecosystem: Environmental > Aquatic > Freshwater... | reverse complement strand
TTAAATCATCCAATTCTGTAAAATCTAGCACATGAAAAAATTCTTGCCTCATGTTATAATTCCTCCAGTAATTTAAATGCATGATTTACAATATGGGTTATTCCATAAAGAGATATTGTCATTTTACATCTCCTCAATTTTTCTAATATCTGATGATGTTATATAACTAAATACTCCCCTCGCACTTTTTAAAAATATTACATCGTATGATGATTTGTGTGGAGTATTTACTTTTTCTTTTTCAACTTCAGTAGTTAGTCTAAGGAATGGTTTATAATATGTAGTATAAGTTACTGTACCAAATCCAATTATTATTTTAGGAGCTTTTCTTCCATCATAAAAATAAGCTAAGTCTCCTATTTTAGGATTAAACTCATAACTTGCATTGTACGATTTCCACCTCTTTTGAGTTTTTCCAAAAGTTGTTTTTTCTTTATCAATATCATATAAAATAAAAGTATCATTTGAATAATTTCCAGTTTTAGTAATGGCTATTGGAAATCCAGTACTACGCACTCTCTTATTATTTTCTATAAGAGTTAATGATGTAAACTTTCCACAAATTAAATAAAGATGTTCTAGAGCGACATTCTTATCTTCAAATTCTTGAGGTAGAAAGCTTCTATGTGTATTATCATATATGTAAAACACTCACTAGCCTCCTTGTGAACTAGAGTTTTTATCGTCGGTTAAAATATTTACAGTATCAGTATCCCAATCATTCGGCCCAGACATTTTATTTATTCTCCTATAGTAGAAAAATAGCCATTAATATTATATATAGTAGCATAGTCTATAGATATATATTTCCAAGAAAATATTTTATATGTATATCTATCTAAAGTAAGACAAGGTTCTACGTTTCCCATTTTATCCAATGATTTAATTACAGTACCTTTCCAAGCAAAATATCCATACATTCCGTCCTTAAAAGTATTAATAACAATAAAACAAGTGTCTTTATTAGAGGATAGTTCTTTGAAAATAATATCATATAACTTTTTAGATATATTGCGTTTCATTTATTCTCCTATTATAAAAATTGGAATTCCAAACATTATAGAAACAAGTGATATGAAATATGCAAATTCAAAATTTGCATCTGATAAAACCGTATCTGCTACAGATACAACTAATATCCAGAAGGCGAACGTTATAATTACTAAGCCAAACTTGGCAGTTCTTTTCATTTATTCCATATCTCCGCTTGAGAAGTAATAAAAGAGCCCAATACAATAATTGCAGAAACTAAAGCTGCAATTAAACCAATGATTAATTCTTTAGGGAAAATCTTCCTCACCATATACTCCACTATCTAAGTCTCTATTAAAGGCATCTAAGGATTTATTAAAATATTCAAAATATTCTGGCAAAATTTTATCTCCTATATCTTTACTGTATGGGTCTTGAAACCAATCTATCCAATCAATAAGTACATCTAGTATTTCCCTATCGACTCTGTTATAAAAAGTAGGATTTTTAATATCTAACATCCTACCTTTTATTATTGAAGCACTTTTCTTCAATCTTTCTATCTTAACTTCTTTACTAAGAGCCATTATTTCCTCTTTTCTTTTTAGGTCTGCTTAATAGAATAGGTTTTTCATCAAACCCCACTTTAAAAACTTCATCATTTACCTTTATAAACTCTCCTGGTTTTACTCCTCTCCTCTTTAATAAAAATTCATGCCAGGCATCTAAGAAATGCGGTGCTGATATCTCTAAATTATTTATTTTGAATAGAGGCATATCCTACTCCGCTAAAAAATCCTATTAAAAATAGAATTAAGAGAAATAAAAAATCTAATGGTGACATTTTAATTCATACTTTCAATAAATAGAAGAATAAAGGCAGTAACTCCGCCTCCAGCAAAAAATATTAGAATACAGAATAACCAAATAGGAATTGTAATCATTTTATTTATCCTTTTTACTTTCTACAGGTCTTTCTCCTTTTTTAATTACTCCACAAACAGTACATCTATAACCACCACTTTTATTATTAGCCGATCTTGCCCAATTATGAACTCTCATATTTTTTCCATGTAATTCATCTTGTGCTTTGTGTGTGCAAGTGCAAGGTAAAATCATTTTTTATTTTCCTCTTGACATAGTTTGTACTGATTTAATTTTAAATGGATTAGTAGCTACATAATCCCAAACAGCTTTTACAATCGCTCTATCTCTATCTATCATATTTTTATATTTGATATTAATTTCTAGAGTTACCTCTTCTTCCACTTTAGTATTAGGGAAGTCTATATATTTTATTACTATTTTTTCTTTTATCATATTAACCTGCTTTTATAATTCTCCACAAGATAAACTTCTTTCACATCTGGAAAGTTATTTCTAATAAATCTTCCCAATTTTAAATTAGACATATTAGAAAACAATTTGAAATTATGATGCTCAGAGTCGTATTTTAAAATACTTGGATAGTAATCAGTAGATACTGAGCCAAAATCATTTTCTATCCAAACTAAAGAATGATCTTGTAGAATTAAAATCATTGTTTTTCCATTGATTTTATCTTCTATTGTAGGCGTATATACAGGAACTTTTGTACCTAAGAATTTTTCCATTCCACTATCAAAATCAAACATTTATTAATCCTCCTTTCTTATAAGATTCCAATTATTATTTATACATCAATAATTAATTCAGAAATTAATTATTCAAATTTAAATAATAATCTGGGGGAGGATTTCTCCTCCCCCTATTCAGTTGTAAATTAATTTACTCCATACTTTTCAAGAAACTTTTCCCAGATTGCAGTTCGTTGTTCTTTTGTAAAGCCCGCCGTTTGTAGTGCATTTTCCAGAGCATGTTTTCTACCAGCCTTTTTATTAAATACATCCCCACATTTTTTATTTACTTTTGCCATAGCCATAGTAAAAGGCTGTTTGTCAAGACTTAGAAAACAAATTGTCCGCCGTTGTCTTTGGATAGGTTCATGTTTATCAGGAAAAGCAAATAAAACTCTTACATCAGCATTAACATCGCAAGGGAGTTCAATTGTAGTATGAAACATTTTAATTTATCCTTTTATTTAGATACCTAAAGTTTTATAATAAGCTCTTTTTTTATTCCACTCTTTTAGAGTGGTAGGAATTATATAAGTTGGGCTTATTTTAAATGTACTTCCCCTATATCCTGGGGATTTTATTTGATCCTCAACTTGTACCATAATTCCATCATCCAATCTTCCAACAATTTTTAGCAGGGAATATTCATTTGTCACTCCATATATTTTCCAACTATCCTTCTTTCCAGTATAGAAATTTTTATCCTTTTTAATGGGCTTAGCATTTTTCTTGATAAATTCTTTTGCATCATTATCAGTAATATTTAACAGTTCAACACCATCTAAAAATGATGATATGGATAAAGTCATTGTCATATTATTACCTAAAGAATTAAATAATATGACCCATGCCCTTCCTCCATTTTCCAACTTATCAATTTTTCCTAAGCCTATAAGATCAGTACCAAGTGCAAAAAATTTATTAGGAATTTTATCTAAGTCAAACGAGAAATATTTCCCTTCCAATTCTTTTAATCTTTTACTTTTTAAATTAGTAATGATAGCTGTTTGTTTTATTCTTGAGTCTCCATAAACTTCTGAACCTATATATTTAATAGCTGTTTTATCATCTAATAAAGTAAAATCCTCCAGAGTAACCTTAATTTCTGTAAGACTTCTATAGACCATATCGAGATAGTTACCACTTATTTTTGGTTTCCAATCAATTATTCTATTTGCTAGATTTAAAGTAAATTCTACATAATTTTCTCCCGGATCGTTGTCTAACAAAGATATGTAATAAAGTTCTGGAATAGATAACATTCTGAAAAAATGATGTATGGTATAACATATTCTAGAAATACCCGTAGCATCCTTTGAGTAATTTTCTCTATTTACTCTTAGTAAAAAGATGGGTTTCTTAAGAGGAGTTAAATCTTTATAGTCATGAGGGTCTAATTCTTTTGGCATATCTATCCTATAAGAATTTTCTCCCATATAGTCTTTTACATAGTATATCCTGTCATATTCATCAATGATCTCAACCTTTAAATTTTGAAAGTAAGAATTAAATTCATCTACAATTTTATTATACCAAACTGGAAGAGCTGGAAAACAAAAATAAAATTCTCCAGTATCTTTAAAACTTCCCCAGAAATAATCAAAACACCTTGTTGTATGAGATGTACTAGAAGATAAATTATGGGCTATCTCTAAATTTGACCTCGCTGTTCTTTTTAAAAGTTCTATATTTTCTGCACTATTATTGAAAGAATATAATGTTCCTTGACCAATATTAAATCTAGTTCTAGTAACATATTTATACCAAGCATCAAAATCTAACATTTTTCCTCTAATTATTATCTAAGTCTGTTTGTTGCTCAGGGGGAACAGCTTCATGACGAAATATATCTATATCACTTAAAGTATTCCAAGTGGTTGTTGGAGAAAAAGAATATGGATTTTTCTTTGCTCTGCCACTTCTAGAAATATTAGGCATAGATGTTGGAATATTTCTACCAAAAGATTCCATAATTTCTCTTTCTAAATCTTGCCTACTTCTAACCCATCTATTTATATTCTCAAAAAATCTGATACTTTTCTTCTCCTCAAAAAATTCAGGATGGAATTGTGTAGTTATTATATCAGGATGTTCACAAGATTCCACAATATTTTCATAGGTAGAAGTTATTGTAAGTCTACATCCTCCAGGTTCAAATCCCTGATGATGCATACTATTTACTTCTTCTCCTTGTAAAATATATTTTATTAAAGAAAGTTCTGAATGATAATTTAAGGAATGACGCCCCTCATGAGATTTTTTAAATTTGGTATAAATGTCTTGAACTAATTTAGTACCCATGTATGCATTAATTAATTGATGTCCTCTGCAAACTCCAAGAACTTTTACTTTTTTTGTTAAAGCCCTATCTAAAATAGTAAGTTCTATTTTATCTCTTTCTTCATTATATCCGTAGACGTCTTGTGTATTTCCTCCATAAATTGCTGGATTAATATCCTCACCTCCAGAAAAAATAATTAAATCGAAATCAGTAACATTATTTTTGGAAAGTTTCATTACATCTAATTCTGGATAAACTTCTTTAAATGCTCCATAGAACGCTGGATATGCCAAAGCTACTCTCATTGATTTATCTCCTCTAAAATTTTTCTAGCCAGATTTTGATCTGCCGTTGTAATTGCTTTAATAGTACTATCCAAATAACTTCTTATAATATCCACTCTTTCTGTTTCCAAAAAATGAACAGCCAATTCCGCCATTCTAAACATTTCTTGATATCCAGAAAGAGGAAAACTTAGCCAAGAATTTGATGGAGTTCTATACTCTAGTCCAGAATCTCCATTTTTATATTTTTGTATTCTATATCTACCAGGTCTTCCATAAGTTAACGCCCTTTGTTTTTCTAAATCAGGATAAAGAGAGTTAGCAATAAAATAATTTCCCATACAAATAGCCATTAATTTTATTGCTGGAATATAATGCTCAAAAAATTTACTTCCAGAAGTGTGAAAATGTCCTCCAGCATATCTATATTTATGAGAAGTTACATCTTGAGTTTCACAAACATAATCAGAAATTATTGCATCATTATCTTTATCACATCCAAAAATAAATCCCTGATAAATTCTTTCATTATTTAGTAAGGGAATATATCTATCAGGATTTATTCCTACCACAGGTTTCTTATATAATTGTAAAGTACCATCTAGATTTTTTATTTTACTTTCTAAATAATCTAGACTAGAATTTACAATGTCATACATTTCTACAGCAGTATCCAAAGGTTTTAAAATTGTTAATTCAAAAGCCACTCCGTCCATCATCCAAGAAAAATTTTTCTCAAGATTAATATGATAAATAGGGTGTTTTAAGTCATCAATTACTGGCTTTAATCCACATTCCATTTCTAAAAGTGCTGGAGAAATGGCAAGATTATCCTTATCCACACAGAAAAATTCTGGGTCAATTCCAAATTTTAAAGTCATTTTTAATTTACCTTCTTAAAGAAACTTTTGAAAAGATAGATGAAACTTTTGTAAATTTACTTCCCACTTCGAAACCTACTCCTTCCATTTCCTTCATACAAATTGGACAAAAAATTCCAGAACTCCCATCTAATTTAAATAAAGTATCCAAAGGATGGACTTTTCCACAATTTCCACACCTACCTCTTATTTGAGAAACCTCTACCGTTTTATGACAAGTTTGACAAATAAAAGAACTAGGAATAATGTTTTTATCTTCTGTTATAGATATGTCTCCAGTACCTATTCTTAGAGAACTTCTTCCCAGAGAAAAAGAACTAGAAAAAGAAATAATTCCTGACAAATCCAAAATTAAATTTCCATTATCAGCAGCATGTACAAAATACATTTTAAATCTCCCTGTCACATTAATATTTGAGTTTCTGAACTATCAAAACTATGATCGGTTAAGATACTTATTTTTTCATAGTCGAACATTCTTTTTAAACGGCTAAGATTTTTTTCATAATTGTCTCCCTGTCCTATATCTTTATTTTTTGTGCAGAATATTATCCATCCAGATTTAAGCAGATTACATTCATAATAATCTGATTTTAGTGATGGATAGTCTATTATAAAATGTTGTACTCCATCATTAATTAAAAAGGTTATAAATTGATTTTTACTTTCTCTCATAACTGCAAGTTCTGATAAATTAACAGACTCTCCCCTAGAAAAAAGTGGTAAATTTAGGGGTTTGTTTACAAGAATTTTTTCTGTATCATCCTCTACTATCTTTGACTCATCTATTATTAGAGGAGCTGTTACTAATTCTCCATAAAATTTTTCTACAAATACATCATATGTACCTTCAGGAAATTCAAGTTCTGCCGATGGACTTAGCATATCTTCTAAAGATGTATGAATTGTAGGACATTTTGTTGCATTTTCCAGCGCCAAAATAGCTAAAACTAATTTAATTCCGGACTCTGTTCCATCCCATTTTATTGACGGCTTTAAAAATCTTGGAGACACATATTTAAATAATGCAATTAAAGGTATATTATCATAATCGGATACTATATACCCTAAAGCATCATCTATTAAACATAAAATCTTATCTTGATTTTTAAACCTAGATAGAAAAGGAATATGAAAAAATGTAGTTAAAGCATGTTTGTTTGTGAGATCATATAGTGGAACAAATTTAATTTTATTACTATCTAGAGTAAATCCATATAAAATACTCATAGAATTGTTTTTATTAAACATTTCATCAAAGTATTTCTTTTGATTATCTAAATATGTATAGCACATATCTGGTAAATGACCATTACTATATGTATCAAATCTCCCATCTTCTTTTTTAATAGATAAAATTAAATTTCTAGTAGTGAAATCACTAAATTTAACATCAGATTTAGCTATAGCTGATCTAAATCTAATTTCTTCACCTAGTGTTCTTATTTTTGAGTCTTCTACGACATGCATAATTCCCTTCCTTTCGATGTAATTCTAATTATTCCTTTTACTAGAAGAAAAGGTTCTACTTCTCTTAAAATTGTTGACCTATCTATTCCTGATCCCCAAGTTATATTTGTAAGACTAGACCTTCCTCCAGCACTTTTTAAATATTCTAGATAAATTTCATCTAGCTTATTAATTCCGCCTTCTTTTATATTTAAAAAATTTGTAAGAAGATTTCTTAGATCATCCATTTCTTGAGGAACCCCTCTATTTTTAAATATTAAATTTAATCTTTTACATAGTATCTTAGCAACTCTAGGATTTAATCTAGACCTGGAAGATATCTCTGCTACATATTCATTTGATATATTTTCTCCCAAACATTCCCTTACTATTTGAGTTATATTTTCTTCTGAATAAGGACTGAAAATAAATTGTATGCACCTATTAAGAAGAGGTTCTTTTAAATCACCACTCTCATTTGTGGCAAAAATAAAAGTGTATTTTCCAGAATCTAAGATTGGATATAAAAATTCCGGGCTTTCGAGAGTATGAACTTCATCTATAAAATGAAATCTTTTATCTCTTCTAAATTGAGGAACTAATTTTCCATCTTCTGGTAGATACATATAAGAATTATCAAATCCTAAATAATTTAAGCATAGAAAAGCTAGCGTAGTTTTTCCATATCCACTAGCTGCTCTGAATAAAATATTTATATTTTCTTCAGAATTTTTTATTACTGGGAGAATTGTATCTATCTCTCCTATTATAGATTCTTGACCTATAAATCCCATTCATGCTCCTCCTAATTTATGTCCATGTATAAAGTTGGAATATAAATTTGCAGTTTGTTCATTAAGACCCGGAGCAGAATTTCCTTCAAAAATAAACCATTCTTTTTCAGTATTATTCCATCCGATATCTAGAGCATAAAAGTTTTCTGTCCCCAAAACATTTTTAACTTTGCCTAATATCTCATTAAGTTTAGGAAATTTTTCACAGTCAGCTACCAAAGAAAAATGGTATTTTTCTGAAGTTCTGATAGGAAATTCATCTCTTTCCACACCATCTAATAAAACTTTCCTGAATATTTTTACAGGATTTCCACCAATAATATGAACTCTAAATTCATTTGAAACAGGAACCCATCTAGTCCAAAAATTTCCTCTATTAGGAAGCCATTCCTGAAGATTTCTACAAATAATAATTCCTTTTCCTTTACAGGAATTCATATATTGTCTTACAACAATTGGAAAATCTTCTTCATTTGGAGTCTCTCTTGAAAATAGAGGGGCATTTATTTGATTTGATAGTAGTAAATCTGCAAAAGTTTTTTTATTTGAAAGTAGTTGAATAAAAGATACAGTATTTAAGGAAATATCGTTTAAATAACTACCAGCACAATTTCCGTACCTAATTACTGGAGCTTTTTTTCTAGGTTCTGAAGTAACAAATAACTGTAATCCATGCTCACTAAAAACATCTCTTAGCAATCTGGCAGACGGAATACTTTTTTTACTAGCTAAAATGTAGTCCATTAATTTTTCCCTTCTGTAAGTGATATATCTACATATGCTTGTCTTAGATTAGCAAGTTCGTCAAACATATATGGAAAACTTAATCCAGTTTTTACATTTAATTCTATGGGAGAAAGTTCTGATGCTTTTTTTCTAAGTTTTCTCCATTCTCTAATATAATGTTTCTTAGTATTTTTTACAACAAAATTTAATACATCATCCACTAAGCATGTAATGTCATCATCCTCACATTCTAAAAGCCCTTTCCCAAAAAGTACGCTACACATTCTATCAAGATAAAGTAAATCAATATCGTACTCTCTTAGAAAATTAAGTATTTTTTCGGCATTGGAATTTTCTGCACCTCCAACATATCCTACGCCTTTGGGAGTATTCAAAAAGCCTTTTGAATTAAAACCTCTGGCTGCCTCACTATTCCACACAGATTCCCAAACTTTTTTATTTTCTTTGATTTCCCCAAGTTTTATAAGTTCTAATCCGTTTATTTCAAAAACAGTCTCAGGAGGAATTTCTTTTATATCAGATATAACAATATCTGGTGGATCATAAGCTTTTCTTTCAAAGATAGCTGGAATTAGTTGAAGATCATTTACAAAATCACTCAAACCTCTTAAAAGAGATTCTCTTTCAGTATTTATTACCAGTCCTCCATTATATACCACATAAAATAAAGTAGCACTTTCCCCTCTTACAACATAATATTTCTTGTTTATTCTATCATAGATAAGAAAAGCAAATTTACCTGTAAATAATTTCATAGTCTCTGCTAAAGCAGTGTATAAATTATCTCCAGTAAAAGCCTTATCCAAATAGTATAGAAATATTTCTGAGTCTATCTTATCATTTAAGTCGGGATTTTTTATCTTGTCATCTTTTAAATCTAAATGACCATTATGTGCAAAAATTAATTTATCTGTTTGAAAAGGATGGGACTTATCTATACTTTTTGTTTTCACATTATTAGTAAAAGTTGCTCTACGAACATGTGAAATAATTGGAGATTTACCAGAAATATTTCCTCTGATAATTCTGCCTAGATTAGAAATAATATCAGCCGGAAGATCGGTTTTCCAAATTCCTGTTTCTGGAACGAAAAATCCACAACCATCTCTATGTCCGGCAGAAGCGTTTATTCTTATTTGATTTAAAAGATAAACGCTATTCATAGCTTTATTATTAAAGCTAATATAAGAAAGTTGACACATTAACCATGTTCTCCTCTTAGTACATGAATATCTACATAATTTGGCTTTGATATTCTTTCTTCAACCAGGGGAATACTTTTTCCTTTGAAAAATGTAGGAAGACTTCTAGAATAATTTAAATGTGAAAAAACATATCTATCATCTAGTTTTGGTATTGGAGATGTGAGTAAAATCTTTTCTAGAATATAAACATCCCTATCATCTAATTCAAGAAGTTTAGCAGTTCCTTCTAACAAATTCATATTATGCTTAGGGTCTGTTACAGAAAATACACTATTACTTCCCAAATAATCTGAGAATTTTAAGCTCTTAAAATTAGCTACGATAAATTGCACAAATTTTTGACAAAGTTGTAAAGTGCTGTATAAATAAAAAGGATTTAAAGAAGTATTAAAAATTCTAAATTCTAAAGTTCCTTTATATTCTCCCCAAGGACACATGGGATATAAATTTAACCAGGAATATCTAACTGGCTGGTATCTATGATTATAATTAGCCAAATCACCATAAAGACCCCAAAATTCTTCTAAACTATGGGTAGCCAGTAAATTTTCTATTGAAAAACATTGTACATGTCCACCATGATAATAACTAACTACTGCCGGCCCTCTTCCAGTAATTGGGCGACAATAAATACTATCATTTTCTTCCCCCCTAAAAGAATTTCCCATTCCTCCAAGGTGAAAAAATAAAGACTCTAGATTTTCTCCTAAAATTAAAGCAGCTTTTAACATTCCCAAATTTGGATTTGGCAAACTTATATGATAATGAATTCCTGCTCTGGAAGAAAGAGCATCTTCTCCATTATCTCCTAAAAAGTCGGTAAAACTTTTTAAATTATCTAAAAGTCCATCATTATTTAAAATAACGGATGTAAATTCTGTCCCTAGAGTGATATTGCTTTTAGCAATATAGTTTAAAGCTCTGGAGTCAGAATTTCTAGATAAAATAAATCCAAGATTTGTTATGTAGGCATCAGTTTCTATACTGGCATCATGAGTTTGCCTAAAAATTTCTTGAATAGGACTTTCTCTCAAAACATTTGGATGGATTTTTGTACTCTCAAACTCTATTCCAAATGTTTCTCCAGTAGAAACTATTCTTCCACTTGTTCTAGCTCTTCTAATTAGTTCTTCTGAAGTTGTTGGCATTACTATTTTTCTCCTAATGCAAAAGTTTTCTTTCGGTTTTTGTGGAAAAAAGAAATAAATTTCCCCCTCAGGAAATAAAATTCCCCCTTTTATTTCCTTATTACCTAACTCGACATAAGAATAGCAAAGTCTTGCGTCTCCTTTATATTTTTCAAGATGGGTTGGATCAATTCCTCAAATTCCTTTTGAGAATATCTTATAGTTATTCTTTGTTCCATTTCTTCAAATTGATGGATAACACAATTATTTACTTCAATAAGTAATACTTTATTACCCATCATTTTTTCTCCTACTATTTTGATCTTTATCCCAACAATCTTTTATTTTTCTCTTCCTTTCCCTTCTAAATAAATTATTAAGCCATTTAGCAAATCTTTTCCAATTACTAGAGTTAATATCTAACTCACTTTGATAATTCTTCATTGTTATCTCCATAGAAAAAATTTCTAATTCTATTTCTATACTGAGAAATAGTTTCTTTGGAAACCAAGACGTTAAACTTTTCTAGCAGTTTAAGATTTTCTTTTAGTCTCCAATAAATTGTTGGGTGATAATCTTTTAGAGCCAAATCTTGCTCTAATTTCTGACGGACATATTCCACTCTTTCTTTATCTGTTACTTCATGATTTATCATTTTTTCTCCTATTTGGAAGATTTTTCTTACGGTGGAACAAATAGTCTGCAACCCTGTGACAGATTGCAGACTGATATTTTTTATAGCCTATACTGGTTCATTTCAATTAGTAATGCCTGAAAAAATATTGCTATTAGCAAAGTATAAATTGCTCCTAGCATATTTTCCTGAAAAAAATAATAACTACTTATTATTAAATTCAGGAAGATTACTATATTTATAACAGCTTTTAACATTATAAAACCACCCTTTCATATCTAGGACTTTCTACAATATCTTTTACAATCTGGATGGGTGTAAATTTATCCAGTTCTCCCTTTAACAAATATTTCATAATGCTGGGAGAATATCCAGAAACTAAAGCTACACCTTTTTGATCTGCTTTTCCAGGAATACCAGAGCTATTTCTTACATTCCAAAAAACTATTCTAGGAATTTTATAGCCAAGATACTTATACTTTTCCTCAATCATTTCATAAGCCGTAGGATTAAAATTTCTTCCTGTAGCCTGGTCAAATTGCATATCTGAAATGATTAAAATTGTTGATGGTAAATCTTCTGGAACTAATCCTGCTCTTACGGCTTGATTTAAAATCAAATCAAAAACAGCCGCAAGATTAGTATTATATCCCCACTCCGCTCTTCCCAGAGAATTTATTTTATTTCTTAAACTGCCCTTTAAATATTGCAATTTGGGCTGTCCAGAAAAAGTAATAAACCCATCTTTAAAAACAGATTTATTTTTCTGAGATAAATAAATTCCCAAAGCAATGGAAACTTCCATCGGTTCTCCATTCATACTGCCAGAGACATCATTTACAGTAATGAAAGAGCCTTCTCCGACAAAATCAGGAAGTGCTTTCCACATTTCTTCCAGAAGTTTTTCTTCAATATCTTCTAAATCTCCGCTTAAAAACTTTCTGACAATTTCATGCGGATAAAGCACTGAAGCATTTACTTTTTTCTCACCTTTTTGCAAAGCTTCAATATAAGCCGCAAATCTTTCCGGGTCTCTTTTTGGAAAAGCTTTGCGGTATTTATACATAGCTCTACTGGGAACATGCTCGTAATTTATTTTTTCCCACTCTCTATTGCACATGAGAGTTTCTACAACTTCTGTATTTCCTGCCAGAAGTTTGCGATACTCTCTTGGAGTTAGCCCCCAATATTTCATAAGCATTTTAGCAATTATGGACAAACTTTTATTTTCTCTTGGCATCCATTTAGCACAAAGTTTATCTCCAGATTTTAGAGAAAACAAAAGAAAATCCATTACTTCTTTTTCTATGGGAGTTTCTAATCCTGCAAAAAGATCATCCCATCTGCCGAAATACGGAATATTAGGAATATTTTTTATGGCAATTTCCGGGAGACAAAAACAAAGTCTTCTAAATAATGCTCTGAAAATCTGTCTTTCTCCCTGACCGCCTCTAACATCTCTCAAATAAAATAAACTTCTGAGAGTTGTCAAAGGGTCTTCGGCCCATGCAGAATTAAATAACTTTACTATTTCTACATTCATTTGATGAGCAGAACGGGAAAGTCCCATCCCATTTCTGGAAGCTGCCATTCTGTAGAAAAAATCTACTACAAAACTTCCAGAAGTAGAATGGGTCGCCATTCCATTTTCGGTAAGAATATCTGCGGTAGTTATTGCGTTAAAAAATTTATTCATTTCCTTCCTCCTTTAGTCTAGATTAAATCCTATGAAAGATTTTCCTTCTTGAATTTCTCTTATCACAAATCCTCCAACTCCTCCACATCCAAAATAAACATTAGTGAAGAAATCAGGAACAAAAAACCCATCTGCATAATCATCTTCACACATAGCTTTTTCAGGAGGACTGTACCAAAAATGAATTTCTCCAGTATTTCTGTCTTTTAATTCTCTTTTAGTACAACCTTTTTCCAAAAGAAAGTTTTCTGCTGTTCTTTGTTTTTTAAAGAAAAGACAGGGAATTTCTACCAAATTAGGCCCATGAGCAATTATTACAAACATTTTATTTTCCTTTTTTTTTCAGATTACTAAGTTGTCTCAACCTAATCTTTACACAAGATAAAAAATGTGCTGTTTGTAATCTTATATTTTTCTCCTTTTTACAGTCTGCTGTTTGGTTAGCATTATAAGCATATTTTTTGCTGTTAGCAGACTAAAATTAATCAGTATATGGAACAGGAATAACTTCTGGTAAATCTTCCCACTCAAATTTTTTTAGTTTCTGTTTTACCTTATGTCTGTATGCTCTTTTCAGACAGGTAATTTTATAGGGATTTCCCCACTTTTTTCTGCCATATTTACACATTCTGCATGAGCAAAATTTTAATTTCATTTATAACCTCTAATCATAACCCAGAAACTTTTCTGATTCAAATGTTTGAAATAAAACTTTTTAATCTCTAAATTAAAGTTTAGAGATTTGGATAGATTAAATAGATAAAAGATTTTATTTAAGTAAGACTTATATTCCTCTTTACATCCGCAAGGAAATAAAATAAAATCTTTTTCATACTTATATGCAGAACGTATAATCATACTATGACATCTACAAGCCCAAATTCCTACCAATAAATCAAAATCTTTTCCCTTAGATATAGTAAATTTTTTGGGTTTGTGATTTCTATATTCTAATTGAGTATCAAAGGAAAATACATCCATATTTGCTAGATATACATTTTCCATTGGCTTATTCCATCCAGAACAAATATCGGCTATTTTCACATTTTCTGGATATTTTGCTATTATTATATTTCTAACTTCTTGGAATCTATTTACAGTATCCATGATACTCTCCTTTAATTAAAAATATATACCAGAAAATATCTATATCAGATTTCTGTTTTCTGAGCCCGAAGGCGAATCATTTTTAGTTGCTGTAAGAAATCTATAGATATTTTCTTGGATATATCTTTAATCTGTTAGATATTGTTCCACTTCATCAGTCAAGGAGTCTATATCTGTAATAAATCCAATAAGTTTCTCTGGGTCAAATTCACCAGTAGGAAACATTTCTTTATCTGTAGAATCTCCCTCTATATAATCAAAAGCCTCACTTAGTTTTTCTTGTATATCGCTGAAAAATTTTTCAACAATTTCCACTTCCGCCCTAGCTAGTATAACTTGTGAGCCTGAAAATTTATAAATAGCTCTTTTTTGCATTTTATTTTCTCCTTATCCTGACAAATTTGTTTTTGGATTTTTTTCTTCCAACTCTTCTACTTTTTTTCTTAGTTCTTTTATTTCATCATCCATTTTCCTCATTATTTGATCATGAAAATTAAAGTTGTATTTTATTAGAAAGGAATTGTTGGATATCTTATTATTCAAGGTTAGGTCATTTTTTCTTAATATTTTGATAGTGTCATTAATAGCATTAATACTTTCAGCTAAATATTCTATTGCTTTTTCTAGTGAAATTAACATTTATTTCCTCCTTATCCATCTATTGTTGGCTGGTAAAATCCAAGCATTGAAATTCTGTCCGGACTTATCATCATCACAAGTAAAAATTAAAGCATTTGTAAATTGTTGATTATTAAAACAAATTACAATTGCTTTTTCAGAAACTTCTACAGTTCTTAAATCATCCAGATATTTTCCAGAAGATTGCCCACAATGACAAGACTTTACTTCTTTTATATCCAGATCAAAAATATCATAACATTCAGGACAGAAAATTAATTTCATTCCTCATATTCTCCAAGAGTATAATAAATCTTAACTTGCCAGCTCTCTCCTCCCATCTGATCTTCAAAAGAGGAAATTATTACATCAGTTACGCTAGCAAATTCTACTGATTGGTGCCAATTATAGATATTTTCTAGAAGTTTTCCTAGATATTCATTTTCAAATCTTTAATTTCCTCCTAAAATATTTATTTAAATTTAGAACAAAATGGGCTAGAGGGGAGTCGAACCCCTACGATTTTTTAAATCGCCAGATTTTAAGTCTGGTGCGTCTGCCAATTCCGCCACAAGCCCTGGAAAATTACTCATAAAATTGAAAAATTTTACTTTCTCCCTCTTTGAATTCTAATATATAAAACTTTAGTATAGAATTCCTCTTTTTGGAATAAATATACAGAAAACTAGTTTCTAAATAGGATTGTTCAAATTTCCATTCTTCAAAAAACTGCTCATTCCATTTAGACAAAAATAACGTTGCCGCTTTCTGTAAGTTATCTGCCGAAAGAACAACTCCTTTGTGACCATTAGCAGAAAGAAAAAGGTAATTCATATTTACTCTCCTTATTTTTTAGTTTAGAACTAAATGGATTAGGTGAGACTCGAACTCACAACACATCGGTTAACATGGGATTTTTTTGCTGAAGGAAATTTTTACAAATTTCCCTTTTTCCGCCGACTGCTCTGCCAATTGAGCTACTAATCCACAA
>Ga0209079_10000454_pt1 | contig 16452 bp, 29 predicted proteins | sample PPLLaktember2015_2_FD_187259 | JGI IMG/M metagenome (GOLD analysis project Ga0209079, IMG submission 187259) | Freshwater sediment microbial communities from Prairie Pothole Lake near Jamestown, North Dakota, USA - PPLs Lake P7 Core (6) Depth... | ecosystem: Environmental > Aquatic > Freshwater... | reverse complement strand
TTCTGGTCGAGCAGTTCTGCAATCCAGCGCCGCTGGATGCGCCACTCGGCATCGTAGTCACGCGGGGCTGGCGCAGGCGCGATGGGGCGGGGCGGCGTCCACTCGGGGTTCATGGTAGGGTTAGATCCAAAAAAGGTGAGGGGTGACGAAAAAAGAAAATGCCCGGTTTTTGGCCGGGCATTCAGTACTCCCATGCCGGGTTGCGGCAAGGCTAGTGTCAGACGTCTTCGTCTTCTTCCTCTTCTTCGCCGGCTTCGGCAGCCTTCTCGAGCGCGGCGGTGCACGCCTTGACAACGGCGGCATAGTCCGACTCATCCAGGTCGGCCGACTTGGCAGCGCCGTACTTCTTCAGGATGTTGAGCACAGCCTTCTTGCCCAGCGACGCGTTGGTCATCACGGCGGTCAGCTGTTCCTTGACGTCGTCGATGGTGACTTCCTTGCCCTTCGCCTTGCCCTTCGCGGGGGTCTTGGCTGCGGGCTTCGCGGGGGTCTTGGCTGCGGCCTTGCCCTTCACCGGCGCCTTGGCCGGCGGGAGTTCGTCCTCGTCTTCGTCGGTGTCGTCGTCGCCGTCGTCGTCGGCGTCCCCATCCACGTCGTCATCGCCATCGGGTGCTGGCCGCGATTTCTTCCCCGCAGCAGGTACGCGTCCAGTCTTGGCCGCTTTGCCGGGTTTGGAAACTTTGCCAGTATCTTCATCATCAGCGTCACTTCCGCTTTTCGAGGCTTCCAATTCGAGCGCCTCCTTGAGCTCTTCGAGACCCGAGATGACCGCGTCCAGGGCTTTGATGGTTTTTGCTTTCAACTGTTTACTCCGTTGGGTTTGCCGGGGTGTGTGGGGCTGGGCGCGGCCCCCGGGTGAACCGCGCCCAGTGTTCGAGGGGTGCACTGTGCCACGCTGCGCTGGGAAGCGCAATCACGCGCGGCCGCGCCCCTCGTCGTCAGGTCGCGTTCACGCGCCAAGTGTCCGTGGCGATCTTGTGCAGACGCGCCATTTCGTACTGCGCGCTGATCGCCAGGGCTTTTGCGGCCGGCTTCTGCAAGGTGACACCGGCACCCGCAATGGTCGTGATACCAGTGCCTTTCATGCACACCCAGATGATCGTGCCGATCTCGAAAGGTTCGTTCGCGTTCGTCGGGATGTTGAGCGTGTTGGCGCCGGCGTTGCTCATGTCGACCTGCTTGCCGGCATCGGTCAGAACCAGTGTGTAGCTGGTACCGGTCTGTGCGTTGATCGGCAACGAGACCAAGTTCATTGCGCTGTCGCCCGCGATGAATGCGTTGTCGAGTTGCGTGATGTCGAGGGCCACCGCCCCGTCACCGGAACCAGCGGTCTTGCGCGTGCGCAGAACCGAGTTGGCAAGGTTCAAGTCCAGCGTTGCGGTGGCGCGGTCTGGCAGCAGCACCCAGGCGCCCGAGTCGATCTTGTATTCGACGTCATACTCGCCAGTGTTGATCAGAGCGACACTGGTCGAATCGGTTGAGTCGCTGATCACGGCGCCTGCACCGCCAGCAGCGGAAGTCACAGCAGCAGTAATGCGGGCGACAGATGTCGTTGCATGGAGAGGAGTCTTCGGCACGATACGTTCCTTTACGAGAGGTTGCGGAAAAGGGGCGCGGGCATTGTACGTCGCAGACCCCCTGCAGGACTATTCGCCGGTAGGCGCCGCATACCGGAACACGTACGTCGTCATCGGCAGGTGCCCGCGCTCGGCTGTCATGCCACGAAGCAGCACGTAATACCCGGGCCAGCGTTTCACTTGGTGCAGCGACACTCCAAGCACGACGCTGGCAGCGATTGGGCGCATGATGTCGACCCCCACATCGGCCAGGATGTCGGACAGCCGGTGCTGCGGGCTGAGGTCTTCTCGAGCATCGAGCTCCCCGATAAAGATGAACTTGGCGGACTTGCCGAGGACGTCATCTACTTCGCGCCAAAGGTCCAAGTAGTGGATCGGGTGGGTGGAATACTTCTTGTACGAGTCGGCATCCGCCATGAACCATGCGTCGAGCATGTGCAGCGGCTTCATGTCGTTGCCGAGGCGGGCAAAGCGCACGCCGGGTGATGCTGTTTCAACCATAGGGTTCTCCTGGTTAGGGGTAGGGTCAGAGGTCGGTAACGTCGAACACGTGAAAGACCAAGGCGTCGTGCGCTACCAGATACGAGTCGATGTAGACGCCCGGGTTGTCTGGCACCGGGGCGCCGGTGCCGTAGGTGGCAAGAATGCGCGGAACGGAATGCGCCGATGGGTCACACAGCGCCCAGAGGCGTGGGTAGTCACCTTGGACTTGGACCCGTAGCAAGCGGGCGCCCATGGGGATGTGCAGCGTCTGCCGGTCGGTCATGCCGAGGGTCCACTTCCAGATAACCATCACTACATTCCTTTTGGTATGTGGTTCAGAGCGGCGTCTGCACGCCGGCCGTTGTCGAGCGAGAGCACCGCGACCGATGCCAGCAGCGCATGATACTGGTTGGCACTGGCGCTGTTCTTGGCGAAGGCGCGGGCTTCGTCCGCGTACCACTCAAGCGCCGTACGCAAGACGGCGATGTGGTGGTCTTTGGCGGCGCAGGCTGCGGCCATCAGGGCTTGGGTCTGCTCGGCGGTAAAGGTCGCCGGTTGATTGGGTGTAGTCACAACAGTCCTATACAAAGTGCGACGCCGGTGAGTACCCCGGCGCTGAAGATGGCGAACACGCACACCATGAGGTACCCCAGCGTGGATCCGTCGCTGGGCTGGGCTTCTTCTGGCGGGCGGTAGTGCATGGCAGGGGCACCAGGAAAAACGGCCCCTCGATGGGGGCCGCTGGCGGGGCTATCGGGCCGCTAGGCTGTCGGGGCCTTGCGGCTGCGCTTGGGGGCGCTGGCGGGCTCGCTGGGGGCCTTGCCGGCGGGCTTCGCCCTGCCCCGGGCGGGCTTGGCAGCGGGGGCCGGCTCGGCGCTGGCCGCAGGGGCGGCGGCGCCCTTCTTGCTGCTGGCGCTGGCCTTGGCAAGCACCGAAGTCACGTCGGCGAGCGCGGCCTTGCCCGCGTCGGCCTGCGCGTTGAGCAGCGGCCATTCCACCCTGCCCTGGTTCACGCAGGCTTCGACGGCGGGGCGCAGCATCGACCATGCGAACTTGACGAAGTCCACACGCTCGGGCTCGGTCAGCGCCTTGAAGTGCTTGGCGGCAGCGCTGGCGGGCGTCTCGCGGCTCTTGTGGTCGTGGCCGATCCGGCCAGCAGGCAGGTTGCCTTTGTCACCCTTGGGGGTCGGGATGCGCGGGCTGGGCGTGTCGTCGTCCAGCAGGTCGTCGATGTCCGCGCCACCGAGCAGATCGTCGACATTCCCGTCGAAGTCGCTATCCTCGTCGTCGTCGCTTTCGTCCTCGGGGTCAGCTCGCGTGGTGTCGTCCGGCTTGGTGGCGGGCTTGCGAGCGTTGATGTCGATAATGCCGCAGTCGACCAGCATCGTCTGCAGCATGGCAGTGGTGATGTCCGCGTTCGTGTTCAACGAGGAGACGCACCGGGCGGCGTCGGAGTTCGAGTCGGCTGCCCGCAGCAACTGGACGATCTCGTTGAGGCGCTGCAACGAGCAGCACGATGACTTGGCGATTGCCTTTTGCGTGATGCCGGTCGTGCCCTCGCCCGACACGTGGAGGAAGTACTTGGCTCCGAACAGTGCCTTCTGCACGCTGCTCAGCTTGCGGCGTATGGCGTTGGCGCCGAACGCGACGGCAGCGGGATTGGTGCCCTTGTACTCCTTGTACTTGGGGGTCAGGCCCATTTGCAGGCACCCCATGTACCGTTCCCAGCCATCGAGGACCATGCCTTCGTAGGTGATGATCTCTTGGTGCTGGCCGTTCGCGGCCATGTCCGTCGCCAGTGCCAACCGCTCTTCTTCGCTGGTTGGTAGCGAGAACTTCTCGCTCAACGGGTGCCGTTGCAGCTTGGCGATTGTGGGGGCGGCGGCAGCGGCTACGCTGACGGGCTTCTTGGCTTTTGCCATTTTTGAAAGCTCCTTGGGTTGGTCGCCAGACAAGCACCACGCCTGCTGGCGGGGCCAGTATACAGCATGTGTGCACGTGACCCCCCTAGGGGTAAACCCTAGTGCCCGATTACCGGTGGTAATCTGGCTCTTCGACCGGGTTTACCCTGTGGACAACCAAAACCAGTCCGCTAGTGCCGCTCCTCGACCTTGTACTCATGCGTGGGATTTATGCTGCTGAACGTAGCCACGGCTTGCGCTGCGTCTTGGCAGAAACGGTACGGGCAGACATCCTCCCATTCTGTCCACACAGTCTTCGAGGAAAAGTGGTGACCGTCGTAGCAGCGGCGCTGCGGGTCGGTGTTCACCACCACCTGCTTTCTAAACCTAACCCAGAACTTAGTCATGTCATCACCTTACTTGATGAGCTGTTGAAAGACGTTCTGCGATGCGCGCTCGGTTGAGCGCGAGGGCTTGGGCGTCGGGCTTCCATTGCCCGAACCACTCGGGCGGTATCTCGTCCGCCGCTGGTGGTACTCCGTCATACAGGACTTTGCGGTTGCGCAGCACACACTCGAGAGCGATCTGGTGGTACCGCGTGACGATGAACCCCAGCCTTGGGTAGAAAAAGCGTACGTGCCCCTCACCCAGAGTGTAGCGGGTAGGGTTGCGGGGGTCGTCCGGCCGCTCGCCCCGGGCCACGGCAGCGGCTACCTGCTTGAACAGCCGGGGCAACTCGCGGTACTCTGCGCCCAGGTGCTTGTCGGTTAACTCCTGGACGGGTATGCAGTTGATGCGGGTCATGCCTAGTGCACGTTGTACGTGGACTGGGCGGCGCCGTAGACCTGCACGCCGGTCGAGTCCGAGAATACGTGCCAGTCGTGGAACGCTTCGCCGTCTTCGTCGCGGCTGATCACCGTGCCGACGTACTGCGCCCAGTCTGGGATGTTGACTAGCCGTGCCCCGGGCAGTACCAGGAACCGCCGCTTGACCAGTTCGGGCGTCTCGCCCAGCAGGGGCACGGGTACCGAGACCCATAGCACCATGCTGTCGTCCACCCAGCCGACGCACAGTGCCCGCGACCCCGCTGGGAACGCGACGATGTACTCGCCGCTGTCACCGCTGACCTCGGCGGGGTCGATCTGCACCATGCCGATAATTGCTTTCATCACCTTGCGCCTTTCGTTGTTGGGGCACCCAGTATACAGTGGCTGTGCGTTGACTAGCGCCCAGAAACGATTACCGGCGGTAACGGGGGTCAGCGGCGGCTTTACCGCTTCGCTCCGTACCAATGGCGCATCAGGTGCTCGCTCACGGGGCCGTGCGGCTTGTCCTTCTTCGGCGGCGCTTTCTTGCACTCTGGGCACTCAGGTATTAGGTGCTTCTTGCACTTCATCTGTGGCAGTGTCATGGATTTTCCTTCGCCAGCTTGGCGAGATCCGCCATCAACTTCTCGTTGTGCGCAATGCACTGCGCCGCGAACCTGTACCGCGTCCAACGCATCGGCGCGTCGTCGTCAATGATCTGGCACAGCACCCAGGCAATGCGATCTTCCCTGGTGGCTGTTTCTTCGTCGTATCGCTGGTATGTCATGGCTTCTCCCCAATGCCCTGCGCCTGCTCGACGGCGCGGGCGAAGGCTCGCAGCATGTCGCCAGAGCCTGCACCAAGCCGGCCCCACAGCAGCGGGTCTTCTACTGCAAGCATGCACTCTGCGAGCTGACGTTCCGTCAGCGGCTGGCGTGCCGGTGGGGCGGCGTAGAGGGGCGTCCCATCTGGCAGGTCATTCGTGCCGTCCTGGGCGAAGTAAGCTGCCATCCAAGGCTTGCCGTCTGCACGCTTGCCTTCGCGGTGAACATGGCCCACCGGCGCCTGCGCTGGCTGCGCTGCGGCAAGCTCTGCGCGCAGGCGCTCGACTTCCGCTTTCACTACGTCGTATGCCGTCTGCGTGACGTACCGCTTGCGAAACGTGTCGTTCTCTGCGCGCAGGCGCCGGATTTCTTCGGAGGCATCGGAGTCCATCAGAACTTCTCCTAGTATGGTAAGGGATCGGGACGGTCGGGCGCCGGCACCAGGAAGCACAGAGTCGCTGCGTGCTTCATGGCGGCGCGGCGCTCGCGGTAGCCACGCTGGCGCTCTGCCTGCGTCTGCCGTCTGCGCTTGACGTCCTTGCTGTCGGGCTTCCACTGGTAAACGTGAATGCACTTGTTGCCGTTGTGCGCCGGCAGCAGATCTACGATGGCGACAAGGCGTTGATTGCGCAGTGCCTTGACGTAGCCGCGCACAGTGCTAGCGGCGAGGCCCGTCTCCTCCATCAGTTCCGCGAGGGTGTGCGGGCCGTCCCACAGCAGGCGCATCAGGCGGGCATTGGCGCTCCAGCTCACGCGGGGCTTGGGGCCGAAGTTGCGGGGCTGGGGTACTACTCGGATTTGCAGGGTTGAGTCGTCCATATCGGGTCGGGTCGAAGGGTTTGAGGTCGAGGTCTGCTACCGGGCGTGGCGCGGACGGGTCTACGAGTCTGGCTTCCAACGCCTTGATGCGGTTGATCAGCTCGATCTCTGTGTCCCACGCCTTGCGGATGGCGACCGGCTTGCGGCTTTGCACGGTCTGGCGCCACTCGAGATACCACGTGCCGTCGCTGGTTTGGCGATAGCTGAGTATCAGGTGCGACCGGTCGCGGTCAGGCGGCGGCGTTAGCTTGCGCAGCGCCATCGTCATCTTCCTGGGTGCTGTCGGGCGCGTCGCCTTCGCCGTCTTCTTCGTCTTCTGGGTTCTCCCACACCCAGCGGTTGAGCTTGGCGTTCCACCTGCGGACGACGGCGTATCCCTGCGCGGGGCCGCACGACGGGCAGTCTGTGGCGCCACACATACAGGGTCCGTATTCTCGTGACATATACTCTCCGTTGTGACTAGTGTACCTGGGTTGCTCATGCGGCGAGGCGCAAGGTACGATGTTTGCCCCGACGTAAAAATGCCCCGGCCGTGAGAACCACGGCCGGGGCCAAAAGCAAACCAACAAAAGGAACATCGCTTCACCGGCAACTGCGGGTTATCGGTTAGGCGCCGCCAGTTTACGGGCGAACCGATAACCACTGCAAGCCTGAAGCCATTACCGGTGGTAACCGGTTCTGGCAGTATTCTCAACCCACCAACCACAAGGTCTCTGGAGCATCATGGGCATGGCCGCCGTCAAAAAAGAATTCCTCATTCGTGAGAAAAACATCCCAACACTGTTGAAAGAGTTCCCACACTGGCTCGTCTGGCGATACGAACGCAACGAATCCGACAAGCCAGGGGCCAAGCCCCGCAAGATGCCCTACTACCCCGACGGTGGGAAGCGTAGGGGCGTACTCGGCAGCGAAGAAGACGTCGCCTCGCTGACAGACTTCGATACGGCCATACAGGCCGCTAGGCGAAGAGGCTTCGACGGTGTGGGTCTCGCCATACTGCCCGAGCAAGACATCACGGTACTCGACCTCGATGACTGCATCGACAGCGACGGTGTCTACAGCGAGTTCGCCAACGAACTCATCGAGCATGGCAGCTACATCGAGCGGTCCCCCAGCGGGCGCGGGCTGCGTGCGGTGTACAGCGGCGCACTGATCATCAACGAAAAGCGCAACTTCCATATCGCCAACGGCGAACGAGTGGAGGTCTACTGCGGCAAGGCGTACACGACATTCACGGGCAACAAGCTGCCGTCGATACAGGTAGACGACGTGACCCCGTTACCACGGGTAATCAGGCGCAAGCTCGTCAAGGGCATGGGCGACACAGCACCCAGCGCGAACGATGACGTTGCGGGTGTCGAGGGTGACGCGCTGCTGTCGATGAACGCGGCTCGCATCCCGAATATGAGCGCCGCGCAAGCGCTGCGGGTGCTCAACGGGTTGCCCGACCACTGGGGCAGCGAAGGTGAGGGCACGTGGTATCGCGCAGCGGCGGCGGTGCACATGCAGTTCGACGGATCAGAGGAGGGGTACGATGTTCTCGACGCTTGGAGTCGCGGCCGTGGCGGATACGATGCAGACGGCAATCGAGCAAGGTGGGATGCTGGCTTTTCACATGCGCGAGGTAAGCAAACTGTCACATCAATGCGAAATCTCGTTTTCGAGGCTCGCGATGCAGGTGCGAAGTTCAAGCAGTCGACACTCGAATCATGGGGCCTTGCGCGGGCGGCGGAAGAGCGTGCCGCCGAGGATGATATCGAACTGCCATCAGATGCACTGTCGGCCGCAGTGGCGGCGGCGTGGCAACCGGTAGACATCAGCGGGTGGGTGTCGGAAGAGCGGCCACAGGGGGCGCGGGCGCTGGTGCGCAACTGGCTCTACGAGGGATCGGTGGCGCTGTTCTCGTCGCACGGTGGCGGCGGCAAGTCGTATGTGATGTTGACGTTCTGCGCGCTGGCAGCAGTGGGGGGTAAGTGGTTCGGCTCGGACATGGTGGCTGGGGGGTGTCTGTTCGTGAACGGCGAGGACCCCATTGCCGAGGTACGGCACCGGCTGTGGGGCATCTGTTCGGCGTACGGTATTGCGATGGCCGATCTGGCGGGGCAGTTGGACATCGTTGATGTGACTTCGGTGTTGCACAAGGCGCTCTACACGGCGGGCACCGACTTCGGCAAGACCGAGTTCACCAAGCAGTATGCCAAGTTGAAGACGCTGGTAGAGTCCGGCAAGTACCGCTACATGGTGCTGGACAACTTGAGCAAGTTCTACATGGCGAACGAGAATGCGCGGCCGATGGTCGATGAGTTCATCTCCGCCCTCGCTGCCATCGCAGCCGCGCATGGCGTGGGCGTCGTGCTGGTGGGCCACGATTCGAAGCTGGCGGCGGCAGGACAGGGCTACAGCGGCTCCACTGCATGGCACAACAGCGCCCGGGCACGCTGGGCACTTACGGTCAAGGACGGCAATCGCGATCTGGTAGTGGAGAAGAACAACTACGGTGCCGCCGGCCATGGGGGGCGCTGGGTTTGGGACGACTCGCACAAGGTCATCCGCATGCAAGATGCGATTGGCGAGGGCACGGCGGCGAGCGAATTCCACGACCAGATGATACTCGAAGGGGTGCGCGATGCCGTGATCGAGCTCTACGCGGCGGGGTCGAATACGGCTGTGAACAAGCGCGGCAGGCTGGGGCCGATCTCCGAACACCCCTGGGTTATGGAGCAAGGTTTGACGCCCGCGATGCTGCGCGAAGCCCTTGAAAGGTGCGTCGAAACCGGTCTTTTGGGGACAGAAACGTACAAGGACAAGACCCACGGCGGACGCGAAAACACCCGCTTTTGCCCCCTTGAAAGTGACCTCATTTGAGGGAGCCTATCCATAAACCTATCCATAAACTTCTGATCCATAAACTTTTGAGGACGAGTTTATGGATAAAAACAGGTGGAAAACAAGCAACCATGCGGGTTAACTCGTGTCAGCGCAGACCTATCCATAATCGAAAGTTTATGGATAGGATTATGGATAGCACCTAGGTAAACACCGGCAGGCGCCGCTCAAATAGGTGGGGGGTATATGGGCCCCCCATAGGGGGCCTATATATCCCCCCCTTTATGGAGCAAGCCGGCGTCGGGCTATTCAATGGACGAATCGACAACTGGCCGGCGAATACCGGCAAATCTTGATCACAGAAAGGCGATATGGTGAGAAAAGGTACATGCATCCATTTCAACGGTGCGTCCCAACACGAACGCTGCGAACGGGGCGTTGGGTACGAGATCAACTTCGGCAAAGGCAGGTCCGGCATGTTCCTGCGCATGCCCTGCATTCAGTCACGCCAAGACCAGCACGGCAACACGGTTCCATTCGACCGTCGTGGGGAAACGATGCTGCCGTGCGTTTTGCGTGAGGAGCCGACGGACGAGGCTGTCGAAAAGGCCGATAGGGAGTTCAGCGAGGCTATCCGGAATACGACAGTGGCGATGAAACTAGCCTCACAGTGGCGGGTCAAGCCGAAGCCGGACGCCGATAGGGAGACTACCGTGGGGTGCCCGGTCTGCAAGACTGGCGAGCTCCGCATGACGCAGTCGGCACACAACGGGCATGTCCATGGTCGGTGCAGCACCGAAGGCTGCGTGTTCTGGATGGAGTAGGAAAGGGGGGAGGGGGGTGTCTCGTGGAAAGATACGCCTCCCATGTAGAACGGCGATAGGGCGATAGGGCACCTGGGGCGCTTTCGTGACGGCTTAGGGTAAACACCTATGGCTATTGCGTGGAACATCGAGTTCGGTTACACTGCCGTCGGCTCGGTGGTGGTGAAATTCATTGGGGTGGTTCCCCGGTGATAGTGGAGCGGGAATAGCCGGGGTGGGTTTCGTAGGGTTTTCCCGCCATCGGCGCAAGACCAGTGGGCCAAGACCGGTGGGAAGGAATCGTCTCCTCGCCTCCCCCATCGGTAGGTCGTGCAGCGTCTGTTTCTCCGTCGTGCCGCGAGGCATCTCTGCGGGTTGGTCGGCGGGGCAGGATTCAGGTCTCTTGCTCCGCCATCTTCCTTTTGCCGTAGCTCCGCTGTGAAGCGTCGAGCATGGTTTGTCCCCGCAAAGATCTTGGTACGGATTCGGCTCTGGCCCAGTCCAAGTCCCAGCTCGAGATTTCTGGGTAGGATCTTGGGTATATCAATGCCAAGTCTGACACCCTTGGTGGATATACGGACACCGTCTAGGTAGAAGGTCCACCCAGAAGGCCAGCCGAGAATTCTGCGGGCGCCATCTTTCAGCCCAGAGTTCAGCCGAGAATTCTGCGGGCGCCATCCTTCAGCCCAGAAGGTCAGTCGATCCTTCTAGCCTGACTTCCGTGATCCTTCAGCGAGAACATGCTCGCCTGAGCGGACGTACGCGGCCAGAACTCACGGTTCGGGCTGCTGCTGCGCATAGCATGCGCGCCGCCCCCATGTGAATGTCGACCCCCTATTCGGGGTATTGCTATTCCCGCGCCACGCGTGGTACTTGCGTGCGCGCCGGCGCGCGCTTCGTCGGCTAGTCGGTGGCTTTTCACTGTACAGGGGGTGTACACTAGGGGCGTGCCCGATAGGGGGCACGTAACCCAGGAGCCTCAAGTGGCAACGAAACTGTACACCCTCACGCTCGAAAACACATTCGGCCGCACCGTGGCTGAAATCCACAACGTGCCGCATACCGATGTGCGCCGCGCTTTCGACAAGCTCTGCGTCGAGGCCGAAACCATTGCCTGCCCGATTATCTTTTTCGACGGTCGCGGGTACACCCAACGCGCCGACTTCCTCGCGATGGTGTCAACGGTAAACGCGTGCAGCACGCGTGCCGGCGGCGCTCAGGTGTTTTAACCCCCCCCCACCCGCAACCCACAGGAGCTACACCATGAAGACCATTTTCACCACCAGCGATATGTTCGGCACCAGCACGCACAAGATCGTGCAGGCAAAGCCCGAGTGCTACTACACGGAATTCATGGGCTACGTGCCGCATGTGCCGCTTACCCCCGAAGAGCAAGCCGTGGCGAACGCTGAAGCCGCAATGTTCGAGAAGTACGAATGGGAGGCTGGCCAGTGTGAATCGAACCCTGCGCCGCACGGCTACTTCCGCACGCCGCAGGCCGCGCAGCACGCCACCGAACTGCATGAAGCCATGGCGGCAGCGACGACCGACATTGAGGCTTTCGGTGCACCGAGCGAGTGCTACAGCCTCGCGCTGAACCCGCTGCTGCGGGAACTCGAAACGCTCGAAGCGGAGTACGGCACGCGCCTGAACCCGCCGACGTTGGGCGAACAGTACGCAGAGCGCGGCCTCGAAGATCGTACCCGCCCCATCGCAGAGTCGCTGCCGGCCGGCATGCACGACGACCGCGACGTGATCGCAGCGCTGGGCGAGCGCACGGCATGGAGGTACGACGCGCCGGTGCGTGACGAGTTCGGCACTAACGCCGATGAGTATCGCCGCTAACCCCCACCCACCACCGTAGGAACCACACCATGAACACTGACTACACAAGGCGCGAAGAGCGCAATGCCCGCAACACCAGCATGAAGCACGTGGCGCGGCTGTATCTTGCATGGTTCGAGCAGCAGGCCCCAGAGGGTGCCAAGTTCACCTTTAACGATGGCGGACTTTTCGTGTACCCAGAGTACTACGTGCACGACGACACGGAGTATCGCGCTACGGAGTTCGTGTCGAAGCTGGCACGTGAGCGCCTGTCGCATGCCGAAGCGAACCAGACAATCGACTGGGCATGGAAGTTAGTGCAGGGTGAAACCCGCATGTGCCCCCCGACCACAGCCTGAACCAAGGAGCAATCGAAATGACATACCGCAAAATCGCCACAGTGAATCGGCCCCGTGTTGAAGTTGTCGTCGCATACGATGCGAGCGTGCGTGAGTACCGCTGCCGCATCGTGGCCGACAAGGCGCAGCAGCCTGACGCCGACTACTTTACGAATGACAAGGACGATGCGCTCGCCACTGCAAAGCTGATGGCGAACAACATCGCCCAGAACCTTGTGTGGGAGGCCGCTTGCGAGATACCGCTCGATGAACTGGCCGAACTGCGCCGCATCGTGACCCAGGTGTGGCAACAGATCGGCTACGACGTGATGCAGGCCGTTGCGGAGTGCGGCGACGAGGAGCTGACGAACGAGGCAGCAATCGAGAGTTGCCTCGATGCCGACCGGCCGCTGATGCTGGGCGAGACCGAGCGGGTGCTGACGAAGCTCGCGTACCAGAAGTACGGCTTCGACGCAGTGTGCCTCGCCCTGACCAAGAACCTGAACCTCGTTTAAGGAGCAAACCATGTTGAACACTAGCAACCTGCAAGACGTCGGCGTGTACCCGAACGCGCCCGACCTGACCATCGCGGTGGGAGACTACGTGCGGAGCTACGACTTCGCGGGGGACACCGACTGCTACGTGGAAGGTGAAGTTACCGGGCACCGCGAGTATGAGGGCTGCCTGCGGTACGTAATCGTGGTGAAGGCCCGGGTATTCGGCGGAAAGCCCGACTACCTGATTTCGCCATACGAGACCTACCCGCCCGTGAATGGTACGCGCACGACGTTCCGCGGCACCTGCCGTGGCGTGGTACGCGTGAACCGCCCCGCAACCAACTAGGAGCAATGACCATGGCACGCGATGACTATGACGCTTTCGGCCCCGACTATTTCGATGACGAGGAGTTTACTGGTGAGCCAGCCTTCGCTGACCCAGGCGGCAACTCGGCACTGAGGGCCGCAAGCAAGAGCAACCCGCGGAACCTGCCCTGCCCAACGTGCGGAGCGCCCGACAGGCTGACCCCGGCCGACAAGGCGCGCGGATACCAGTGCGATGCCTGCGCAGACCGGGCCGAGCGTGGTGGTGAGTATTGAAACGCAACCAATAGGAGCAATGACCATGTCGAAGAACCTGAAGATTGGCGACAAGATTACTTTTCGTCGCAGCGATGGAGCTTTGCGTGCGGACACGATTCGCACGCTATTCACGCAGCAAGTGCTGCTGATGCCTTACGCCCCGAATCAGCTTCGGCCTGCCGCCGTGCTCACCGAACACTCGTGGTGCTTCGTCGATGACATCGTCGTGTCGCCAGAGACGAAGTGGGTGACCTTTTGCAAGCGGACCAATGACCCGAAGCTGCACTACCTTGAGCAGATGCTGGCCGCTCGCGGCATACCCAGCAGGCGCAATGGTGAAAGCTGGCACGCCCCGATTTTGGAAGTACCTACGGAGTTTGAAAGCGACGCGTGGGACATGCTGGGCGAAGAGCTAACGCCTGGGGACGGGCGCCTCGACGACATGCCTGACGACCACCCGGCATTCGCTTCCCGGTACTAATTCACGGCACAGTCGCTGTACAATGCCCATGCGCCCACCCTGGGCGCGTAACCCGAGGAGTTCTACATGTCCACTTCCCATAAGCAGTACGTGCTCTCGCAACTCGAAATCGGTGTGCCGAGCGAGGACCTTCCTACTACGCTGGGCGATTGGGGTCTCGACGAAGCCGCAGTTCTGGCAGTGCCCGACAACTTCACATTCGACGCCGAAACCTCTTACTGCCCGCTCTCCGACATCCCCGATTTCGTCCCCGGCCCCGGTGTTCACTTCGATGTCGAGCCCGAGCGCTGCTACATCGTCATCGACAACGGCATGTCGCTGGCGATGTTCCGCCTCACCCGAGCCTAGTATCCCCTCTGGGTGGGCGCTAACCACGCCCACCCGCAACCCACGAAGGAGCAATAGCATGACGAAGACCAATCGAGCGCAACGCGAAGCCCTGAAGCGCGTGTACCAGCGCATGCAGAAGCCGGCGTATGGGGTACTGCCTTTCAGCTACCGCCAGTTCCGCCGCACTGTTGAACCCGGCCCGGGCTGCATCATGGTGCCGTACTGCGGCATGTGGCTCGGCATCGAGCCTGACGGCTACACCCACAGCTAGGAGCGACGACCATGACGAATCGCGACTACCCCACGCCAGCAGACGAACGCTGGGTGAAAAAGGCGGCGCTCGAATGCGCTGAGAAGAACGCCCTCGCCGTCGATGACCTCGACCGGTACGAGATGTTTTTGCTGGTTGGCCTGCTGAGCCGCGGCTTGCTGAGCCTCGAAGAGTTCGAGAACGGCTGGGCCGTTGAGTATGACGGTATTGACGATGAAGCCACCGGCAACACGTACCACCACGTGTACGTGTACGTGAACGGCCCCGAGGAACGCGCGCAGTTGGCGCTTGACATTACCTGTAACCAGTAAGGAGCAACGACCATGACATACGTTATGAACACCAACTACTACGGACTCGCCGCGAATACGGAGTTCGAGCCGCTGACGAAGGCGCAAGCCATGACCCAGCCACACACCGTGTACCACAAGAAGCTGCGCAACAGTGACGGCACCGCGCTGCGTGCACGCAGCAACGGCAAGTGCCAGACGTGGAAAACGAGGCCCGCGGAGTTCAAGCTGCCCGTGAAGCATGGGCTGCGCGACACGTTCTACATTACCCACGACAACGCGCGTGACTGGTCGCTGGTCGACCCGACCGCCAAGCCCTGACCTGAATTACCGGCGGTAACCACTTCTGGTCGCCGCCGGTGCCCCAACCCAAACCCTAGGAGCAATACCATGAGCAAGCCAACAACACTCGAGAAGCAGATTCGCAGGTTCTACGACCTATGCGCAGCGCGCGAGAATTACCGCGCCGTGCCGTGGGTACTCGAGAAAGAGGAAGTCGCCATGCTGTGCCGGTACAGCGTGCGCATGATGTCGGGCCATGACTTCAAGCTGACGCCCGAACAAGAAAAGCAGGCGGACATTCTGTCGCATGGCCTGAACTGCGAGTACATCCGCATTACGCCCCAGCATGAATTGCAGGGCTTGGCGTGGCTGTGGAGTCAGTACGACAAGGGGTGGCTCAGCCCGCTCGACATTCGCGTCATGAAAAAGTTCGACCACTTCACCCTGGCCGGCGTGGCGACTGAACGTGCAGGCTCTGGCTGGCAGTACGTCTCGACGCCGCGCTACCGTGTGCACAGCAAAGAGTATGGAACGTTCGAGTACGAGGGCTGGTCATGGCAGTCGGGGCGCAAACCGAAGGTGACCGCTGGGGGGTACCGCTATGACTAAGATTCTTGTGCTGTGGGGTCGCAGAGTGGCGATAGGCGACGGCAAGCCTGACGAGGTTCGAACGCTGATGCAGGAATTCGGCAGCGCTCGCAAGGCAGCAGAACTAGCGGCCGACCTGATTTACATGCTCGATGGTTCCGACGCGAGCAACGCATGGTCCGACAAGAACTACCTCGTTAGCCGCAAGAAGCCACGTGTGCAGTACGACAACCAGACCCGCGACCAGTGGGTGAGGGTCGAGTACCAAGACACCTGACTCTGGTGGTGGGGGTGGGGGTAGGTCCCTCGCGCCCGCTACGCACGCCATAGGAACGCCGATAGGGCTCCTGTGGCGTTTTTGCATTTGTGAATTCGCTATTGCGAAAACGAGACCTGAATTACCGGTGGTAATCGCTTCAGGCCGAACGTGTCGCAGAGTTCGCGGCGCGGCCGGCGTTTTCACCACTGGCCGAAACCCTGGCTCGAATCGAAAACCGTGCCCAGAGTCTTGGGTATACCCTTGGGAGTTCTGTACCCCTTGTGGAAACACAGAGGTTTTCTGCCCTGAAGGTCGCGGCGTGAACTCTTGTTTTGAGCTTCACGTTTCAGGCCTCTTTTTCAGCCGGCAGAATTCCCGAAAGAATTCAGCCCCGCCCGGGTGCAGCTGAACCAGCGGCGCGGCCGGCGTTTTCACCCTGGGCGCGGCCGAGGCATGTTCACCGCAAAAATGTCTTGCGTCGATTTCCGCCAGCGGCCAATTCTTGTTCCTGTATCAAATTCTGCCCCAAGAGTCTTGGGTATACCCCCAGGGCTGTAGAACCCTATGTGGAAATACAGATACTTTCATATCCCAAACTGATTCACTTTCATGCCGAGAATCACATTCAGTATCACATTCCCCCGCGACATTCCCCGACCTGAATTCCCCGT
>Ga0209079_10000453_pt1 | contig 16465 bp, 17 predicted proteins | sample PPLLaktember2015_2_FD_187259 | JGI IMG/M metagenome (GOLD analysis project Ga0209079, IMG submission 187259) | Freshwater sediment microbial communities from Prairie Pothole Lake near Jamestown, North Dakota, USA - PPLs Lake P7 Core (6) Depth... | ecosystem: Environmental > Aquatic > Freshwater... | reverse complement strand
TCTCGCCGGCGCGGAACTCCTCGAGTTCCTGGTCGGCGATCGGCGTCCCGAACCGGTCGCAGACGTTGACCCGCCCCAAGGGGCCGACCCGGTACATGCCGTTCGGGTATCCCATCGGCTCGTAGTGCGGGAACTTCAGGTAGGTCCACGGCTCCGACGCTTCCTTGATGATCGACGCGTACTGCGACGGGTCGAGCGCCGGAACGATCGCCTTCCCCTTCGCGTCGACGAGACGAAGGACTCCGGCGTAGTGCTCCCAGAGTCCACCCGGGGTGACGAGTCCCATGTACATGCTGTCGAAGGCGCCGAGCACGTTGCGCAGCTCGGCCGACGCGAACGCCTTCTTGTACAGCGCCAGGGTCTCGAGGATGGTCGCCTTCGCCTCGGGGAGGTGCGAGACAATCCACGCATGGTGCTCTGCCGCAAGCGGCTGGTGGACGCCGCCCGGGACGGCCCATGCGGGGTGAATCCTCTTCCCGCCGAGTCGGTCGATGACCTCCTGCCCGAACGCGCGCAGGCGGATCCCCTTCCGAGCTAAGTCGGGGTTCGCCGCCACCAGCCCGACGACGTTGCGTGTGGCCGGATCGGTGTCCCATCCGAGGAGAAAGTCGGGGGCCGAGAGGTAGAAAAAGCTCAGCGCGTGCGATTGCACGAACTGCCCTAGGTTCATCAGGCGGCGGAGGAGTTCGGCGGTTCTCGGAATCCGCACGGCGAGGATGGCGTCGCACGCCTTGGCCGACGCCAGGATGTGGCTCACGGGGCAGATCCCGCAGATCCGCGCCGTCAGTCCCGGCATCTCCCAGAGCGTCCGACCCTCACAGAACTTCTCGAACCCGCGCAGCTCGGTGACGTGGAATTGAGCGTCGCGCACGTCGCCCTTCTCGTCGAGGAACACGCTGATCTTGCCGTGCCCTTCGATCCGGGTCACCGGCTCGATATGGATTTCGCGTTGCATGCCTCTCCTCCTACCCGAACTTGAGATCCGCACCGGTGAGTTCCGGCGTCTTCCCATCGAGAAGCGCCAGCACCGCCTTGGCGATCAACCCCGCCGGCGGCGGACAGCCGTGCAGGAAGTAGTCCACGGGGATCACTTCGTGCAGCGGGCGGACCCGCTCGAGCAGCCTCGGGACCACTTCGTACGGAAGCGCCCCGTTCGTCGTCCGCGATGTTCCGTAGATCTCCTCAATCAATTCCCTCGGCGGGATCCCGTTCCGCAGAGCCGGGACATTCCCCGTCACGGCGCAGTCCCCGAGCGAGATCACGATCTTCGACTTCGCGCGGACCGTGTGGGCGAGCTCGAGCTGCTCCTCGTTCCCGATCGCGCCTTCGACGAGCGTCACGTCGACTCCGCCCTCCGGGAAGACCTTGAGGTCCGTGATCGGGCTGTTGCAGAACTCGATGCGGCCCACGAGGTCGATCAGCACCTCGTCGATGTCGAGGAACGACATGTGACAGCCGGCGCAGCCGCTGAACCAGACGGTGGCCACTTTCACCTTACCCACGGGCCCTCCTTTCCGTCAGCTCAGCCACGAGTTCCGGGTGCTTGCGCATCTCGGCGTTGCTCGCGCCCTTGCGGGCAATCGCCCCGGTCGGGCACACCTCGACGCACTTGCCGCAGCTCGTGCACGACTCGGCGGTCCCCCACGGCACGGCGAGGTCGGTGATGACGCGCGCCGTCACCCCTCGCTCGGCGAAGCCCCACGTGTGCGCACCTTCTACTTCCTGGCACACTCGCACGCAGCGGCCGCACAGCACGCACCGATCTCGATCGATGAGAAAGCGCGGGTGCGTCGCGTCGACGCGCTCGCGGCGGTACGTGTACGGGACGCGCACCGAGTGCATCCCAAGCTCGCACGCGAGGTCCTGCAGCTCGCACCCACCGTTGGAGACACAGAACGAGCAGACATGGTTGCCCTCGGCAAACAGAAGTTCAAGGATCGTGCGACGGTACGCGCGCACGGTCTCCGTCTGCGTACCGATCTCCATCCCGTCCGCGACCTTCGTCGTACAAGACGTCACGAGCTGCCCGTACAGGTCGACGATGCACAGCCGGCACGCCCCGACGTCCCTCAGACCGTCGAGGTGGCAGAGGGTTGGAATGTGAATCCCGTTCTCCTCCGCGACCTCCAGGATCGTCTTGCCCGGGGCGGCCAGGATCGTCCGTCCGTCGATCTTCACCCTCAGTTTGTCCACCAGATCGCCTCCATCGGCGAGGTCCCGGACCACCGGGCACTCGCCAAGACCTACCGCGTCTTCGCCTCCGCGGCCAGAGACGCAGACGACTCGCAGCACGCGCCGTCCTCCGTCTGCTGCCGATCGCAGTGCAGGCATCGGCGCGCTTCCTCGATCGCCTGCTCCTTCGCAAACCGTCCCCGAACCTCGGCGAACGAGCGGATGCGCGTTCGTACCTCCGCCATCGGCGGTACGGCGCGAGCCTGCTCTTGGGTGTAGGCGTCCTCGTCGTAGTCCGTGGCGACCTCGGCCCGCTCCTCGGGCTCGAAGGCCCCGGGCCCGCCGAGGAACCGATCGATGGCGATCGCCGCTCGGCGTCCGGCGCCGATCGCTTCTACAACCGTCGCGGGTCCGCTCGTCGCATCTCCGCCGGCGAAGATCCCAGGACGGCTGGTCCCCATGGTCACAGGATCGACGGCCACCAAACCGCCCTTCGCGACCTCGATTCCCGCGCCCCGGAGGAGTTCTCCGGTCGCCTCCTGCCCCGCGGCGACGATCACCATGGACGCAGGGAGCACGATCTCCGGCCGGTCCGACGGCACCGGGCGTCGTCGTCCCGACGCGTCGAACGGGCCGGCCGCCATCGAAGCGCACCGCAGTCCCTCGACGCGTTCGCCGCCCACCACTCCGACCGGCGAGGTCATGTCGAGGATCTCGACGCCCTCCTCCATCGCCTCGGCGACTTCCTCGGGGGACGCGGGCATGTCGGCCTTCGCCCGGCGATAGGCGATGGTCACGCGTTTCGCTCCGAGCCGGAGCGCCGCACGCGCCGAATCGATGGCCGAGTTGCCGCCTCCGATGACGACAACCTCGTCTCCGACCTCTGAAGCGCCGTCCACGTGGATGCCCTTGAGGAACTCGACGCCGGTCACGACGCCGCGCGGGAGGGTCTCGCCCAGCGCGACCGTTTGACCCTTCATCGCTCCCGTCGCGACGAACACCGCCTCGTACCCGTCCGCGAAAAGCCGCCCGAGGTCTTCGACCGGAGACAAGAGCTCGATCCGCACGCCGGTCTTCACGATGCGATCGATATCCGCCTCCAGGATGTCGCGCGGTAGGCGATAGGCGGGGATTCCCGTCGCCATCGTCCCCCCCGCGATCGGCAGCGCCTCGAACAGGACCGCCTCGTACCCCCGCTGCGCCAGGAAGTACCCGCAGGAGAGCCCGGCGGGACCCGATCCGACAACCGCCACGCGCTTCCCATTCCGTGCGCCGGGCTTCGGGCCGGCGAGTTGGTGCTCCATCGCGTAGTCCGCCATGAACCGCTTCAGGTCGCGAATCGCCACCGACTCCTCGATCTGCGCCCGCTGGCACTTCGTCTCGCAGAATGCGTAGCAGACGCGGCCGCAGATCCCCGGAAGCGGGTTTGTCTTCATGTGCACGTCGAACGCCTTCGCGAAGTCCCCGTTCGAGAGGTGGGTCACGTACGCCGGGACATCCACGTGCGCCGGGCAGCTCGCCTCGCACGGAGCGACGAACAGCGCCGCGCACACCGCGGCGGGACACGTCTTGTGCCGGATGTGCGCCTCGTACTCGCCGCGGAAGTACTTGAGCGTGCTCAGTACGGGATTGGGCGCCGTCTGACCGAGGCCGCACAGGGACGACCGCTTGATCGTGTGTGCCAGCTCCTCCAGAAGGGCCAAGTCCTCCATCGACCCTTCCCCGCGCGTGATCCGATCGAGGATGTCAAGCATCCGAACGAGCCCGCTCCGGCATGGGACGCACTGTCCACACGACTCCGAGGCCGTGAACTCCACGAAGTACCGCGCGAGGTTCACCATACAGGTGTCCTCGTCAAGCACGATGACTCCGCCCGACCCCACGATCGCGCCCAGCTCCTTCAGCGTCTCGTAGCTGATCGGCGTGTTCAGGTACTGCACGGGGATGCAGCCGCCGGACGGCCCGCCCGTCTGGATGGCCTTCAACGTCTTCCCGTTCGGCACGCCGCCGCCGATGTCGTAGACCAGCTCGCCGAGCGTCGTTCCCATCGGAACCTCGACGAGGCCCGTGTTGCGAACGTTGCCGGACAACGCGAAGACCTTCGTGCCCTTGCTCTCTCCCGTTCCGATCGACGCGAACCACGCCGAGCCGCGAGCGATGATGTGCCGGACGTTCGCATAGGTTTCGACGTTGTTCAGGAGCGTCGGCAGCTGCCACATCCCGGACGTCGAGGGATACGGCGGCCGCGGATGCGGAACGCCGCGCCGACCCTCCAGGGACGCGAGGAGCGCCGTTTCCTCGCCGCAGACGAACGCTCCAGCCCCGACGCGGATCTCGATGTCGAACGAGAAGGCCGTGTCGAAGATCCGGTCGCCGAGGAGGCCCAGTTTTCGCGCCGCCTCCAGCGCCGAGCGCAGCCGTTTGATGGCGAGCGGGTACTCGGCGCGCACGTATACGTATCCGCGCTGCGCCCCCACCGCGTAGGCGGCGATCGCCATCCCTTCGATCACGGTGTGCGGATCGCCCTCGAGAACGGCGCGATCCATGAACGCGCCGGGATCGCCCTCGTCTGCGTTGCACACAACGACCTTCTTCGGCGACGCCTCGCGGCGGACGAAGTCCCACTTCGTCCCGGTCGGGAAGCCGGCGCCGCCGCGTCCTCGCAGCCCGGACGCCTTCATCTCGGCCACAACCCCCTCGGGGGTCATGGTCGTCACGGCCTTGCCCAGCGCCTCGTACCCGCCGGCCCCGATGTACTCCTCGACGCTTTCGGGATTGATGGCGCCGCAGTTCGCGAGGACGATCTTCATCTGCTTCTCGAAGAACGGGATCGATCGATGCTCGCGGACGATCTGATCCGCCGTCTCCGAACGGAACAAGAGCCGCTCGACCACCCGTCCCTTGAGGAAGTGCTCAGCGACCATCTCCGCAACGTCCGACACCGCGACGTTCTTGTAGAGAACCCCCTCGGGATACACGAGAACGAGAGGACCGTACTGGCACGGCCCCATGCAGCCTGTCTCCACGATCCGAACCTCGTCCGCAAGGCGCTGGGCCTCGAGCTGCCGGACCAGTTCCTCTTTCACTTCGAGGCTGTGGGACGACATGCACGCGCCGCCCGAACAGACCAGAACGTCCAAACGACCGGCCACGCCTACTCCTTCTCGGCGTCGACGATGGCGAGCACGTCGCCCTCGACGACCGTCCCGTGGATCACGTGCTCGACGACGACCCGACGCGCCTTCTCGGCCGTCATCCCCCCGTACACGACCTTCGGACGGTCGCGCTCGATGACTTCAACGATCGGCTCCTTCGAGGCGAGGCCCTTCTCCCCGGACTGGGTCACGATGACGTCCGTCAGCTTCCGCTTCTCGATTTCGTCCAGGAACGCGCTCAGGACCTCCCGCGCCCCCGCGGCGATCCCCGACGTGCCCATTCCTACGACAATCTTCACCCGTGTCGCCCCTCCCCGGAGCCGCAGGTCGTTCTGCACCCGCTCACGGATCTTCCGGAGTTCTTCGAGCTTCATCGCGCGTCCTCCCGTTCGGTTTGTTGTCGCATTCCCGATCCGGCCGGTCCTCACCCTGCGGACGGCTGGGTCCCCTCTCGATACGAGTTCAGGATCCGCAACGCCTTCGTCGGGCTGAGGCGTCCGTAGACCTCTTCGTCCACCATCATCACGGGCGCCAGTCCGCACGCCCCGAAGCACCGGGCAGTGTCGAGGGTGAACAGGCCGTCGGCCGTCGTATGCCCCTCCTCGACGCCGAGCTCCCGCTGGATCCTCTTCAAGATTTCCGCGCCGCCCTTGACGTAGCACGCCGTCCCCAGGCACACGGATACGGTGTGTTTTCCGACCGGATCGAGGCGGAAGAAGTTGTAGAAGGTCGCCACGCCCCGCACGTCGCAGAGCGGGAGTTCGAGTTCGGAGGCCACGAACCGAAGGACGTCAGACGGCAAGTACCCGTACACGCCCTGCACCTTGTGGAGAACCTGGATCAGCGGTCCCGGCAGCCCTCGGTACTCCTCGAGGATTCTCTCGAGCTGCTTGCGCTGTGCCGCGCTGCCCGACGCTACATCGATCAATCCCGTCACCTTTCCTCCGTTCCGCATTCCCATTCCTGAGTCTTCACCGGGCGCGGCGACCGAGGTCTCGACGGGGTCGGTCGGCGGCTCACGATCCGCCGGGTCCCGGGCGGCGATGGTACCGAGTTTGGGGCGATTCCTCATCCCGGAATCTGAGACGCCGCCCCCGGCGGGGCGGACGTCGGCGTCAGGCGTTCGCTTAGGTAGGCCCTCAGGAATCCAATCACGTCGGGGTGACCGAGGGGAACGTCCCCGAGCGCGTCCGCCAGTTCCGCTGTGTCGACGTCGACGTCCTTTCCACCGACGCGGGCGCGGATTCGGACCCGCGGCCCCGCGCTCGCGACGAGCATCGCAAGGAACGTCTCGCCGAGGTCGTCGAACGGGGGCAGGTCGATGTGATCCGATCGAAACGACGCGGAAACCGTGGTCCCGCGCCCAGGCGCGCTCTCGATGCGGAAGCTCCCCTCACAGTGCTCGGCGACCGCGCGCAGGAGCGGTATCCCCAATCCGACCCGCTTCGCGCTCTTGGACGAGTAGAACCCTCGGTCCACGGCGACCAGGGTCTCTTCGTCCATGCCGGCCCCGTCGTCTCGCACGCTCACACAGAGATGGCCGTCCGCCCGTTCCTCGACGGACACGTCGATCTCGGACGCGCCCGAGGCGAGCGCATTCTGGAACAGGTCGAGAAGGTGCATGTCCAGGTACTCGATCATCCCGCCGTCCCCACCCGCTTTGCACCCCGTCGAATCTCGATCGACCGTCCGCCCTCGCCGAGGGCGGCGCGTCGGATCTCGTCCACCGTCGGACCCTTCATTCGGAACACGGAGACCCGCGAGCCGATGTCCTCTGGCACGTGGGCGTCCGAACTCCACAGCACCGCGCCGGGTCCGCACTCCTCCGGCCGGAACGAGCCGTCGACCTCCACGAGCGGGAAGCGGAGACCCTCCGGACCGAACCCAAGCTGGGTCACGAGCCCGTACGGCGTCCGATCCACGTGGGCCGGAACGACCAGTCCGCCGCGACCTGCGCCGCGGGCCACCACCTCCTCGAGGGAGAGCCCGAGGGCATTCAAGAGGAGTCTCGCCTCCGTGTGGACAATCGTCTCGTCCGCGTCGACGACCACCTGGTCGCCGAACAGCTCCGGATCGTTCGCGCGATCGGGCAAGAACGAATAGACCTCCGCGGCGAAGTCCCGGCAGGACGAGAGGTCGTCGAAGTACACGAGAAGATGCACCTCCTCCTGCGTCTCCACCTCGATCCCAGGCAGAACGTGGAGCCCCGTTGCGCGGGCCGCCCGTGCCACCTCCTCGACCATCCCCGCCGCGTTGTGGTCGGTGACGGCGATCAGGTCGAGGCCGTTGGCCCGCGCTGCGGCGACCATGGCGTGGGGAGACATCCGGAGGCTGCCGCACGGCGACAGGCACGTGTGGATGTGAAGGTCGGCGACGAAGGTTCTCAACGCACGTCGGGGACAAGGATTCGGTGGAGCCGTCCCGCGAGCACAAACGCGCCGTCCCGCGAGAGGAGGATCGGGATCGCCATCTCCTCGGCCTTGGCGAGGACGACGGCTGCGGGCGGCTCGCCTCCCGCAAGGAGGACTCCGGACAGCCCGGCCACTTGGGCCACGCCGACGACGTTCACGTGGCGTTGGATGGTGATCCAGAGGTTCCCAGGTCGCGCCGCAGCGAGGACGTTCGACAGAAGATCCCCGCTGAACCCTCCGGAGACGTCCCGATCGAGCCAACCGGCGCCGGCGACCACCTCAAGTCCGAGTTGTCGGACGATGTCCCGAAGCGTCATGCCGCCTCCTTTCGATTCGACACAGGATGCGCGTCCCCGATCCGATGTGGGAGTGAATCTCGAACCAGTCTGCGTTTGCCTGGATGTTGCCTAACCCCATTCCGGCGCCGAATCCCAGTTCCCTGGCCCACGGAGGAGCCGTCGAGAACCCGGGGGTCAGCGCCAGATCGATGTCCTCGATTCCAGGACCCTCGTCCGCTACCTCGATGTCGACGAGCTTCTCGCTCACCGTCACCGTGATCGTACCGCCGTTCGTGGAGTAGACAACGAGGTTCATCTCCGCCTCGAACGCGATGATCCCGGCGCGACGGGCGTCCTGCGGTGCAACCCCGAAGCCGGACAACTGCCGCTTGATCTGGGCTGAAGCGAGGCCCCCGTGTTCGATGTCGCCAGCCCGGACGTGGTGGACTAGCCTTCGGGGGCCGCCATGGGTCGGTTCTTGCACGGCCTCACCCCGTTGGCATACATCAAGCCACACGTTTCGAACATCGTCTTCTCCGTCCAGATGATCGGAATCCCGAGGGTCTCTGCGTACGAAATCGCCGACTCGTTCGGCCGCTTCCCGCGGACGAAGATGATGGCGATCACGTTCAGTATGTCGGCAACCCGCACAACCTGCGGGCTGATATTGCCGGTGATCAGCGTCGTGCGCTCGTCCGTCAGAGCCAGCACGTCCGAGAGGAGGTCGACGGCGTACGCTCGGTCGATCTCGATGTCCTCCCGCCGACTCCCCGTGAGGATGCTCCCGTCGAGCAGCCTCGATACCTCGTGCAGGTTCATGCGTCTTCCTTCTCCAGTCTCGGCGCGAGGCTCAGCAGAACGCCGGGAAGCGCACCCGCGTGCGCGAAGTCCGGGCCTCGCACTGCCGAGATGGACAACCCCTCCGTCTCTTCACGTTCCCCGGATGGCGGGAACGGTACTCAAGACGGCGATCCGCCGCAACGTTGAACCACGACCCCATCGCCCATTTCGATCTCCTCCACACTCCTCACCGCGAGCTCCCTCGCGGAAAGGAGCGAACCAGCCCGCATCGGCCTTTGCACGCCGCCGCGCCAGGCGGTACGCTGCCGTCGAACGGCACGACAGGAGCGCAAGTTCATGACCCGACAGTCGATCGAGGCGGCACTCGCCAACGCACTTCGCCAGGCCGTCACTCACCTTCCGACAGACGTCTCGCGAGCGCTCGAACGTGCCAGGGCGGAGGAGACATCGTCGCTCGCCGCCGGCCAGCTTGACATCCTGCTTGAGAACGTCGCCACCGCGCGGCGGGCGGGTGTCCCGCTCTGCCAAGACACGGGGCTTCTCCTCTTCTACGTCGACGCGGGAGCGCGAAGCCCTTGGCTCGGTACGCTGCGGTCGTGCATCGGATCGGCTGTTGCGCAGGCCACGACCGACGTCCCTCTCCGGCCGAACACCGTCGATCCCCTCACCGGCGTGAGCGCCGTCGGCAACCTCGGCCGAGGCATGCCCTGGATTCGATGGGACCTCGTCGACGGGGACGATGTCGTCATCTCCATCCTGCCGAAGGGGGGCGGCAGCGACGCGGCGTCCCGCCTTGTCATCCTCCCTTGCGATGCGGGGCCCGCTCTGATCGCGGGCGCTGTCATCGACCATGTCGCCGCCTGCGAGGGCAAGGCTTGTCCCCCGATGGTCATCGGCCTCGGGATCGGCGGACCCGCAGAGGGCGCTCTGTCTCTCGCCGCGCGGGCACTCCTGCGCGATCTGGGAAGCCGGCACCCCGACCCGAACACCGCGGCGCTCGAAGACGAGATCCTCGATCTTGCCAACCGCACCGGCGTCGGCGCCGCAGGACTCGGCGGGGCAGCGACCTGCCTCGACGTCCACGTCGAGGCCGCCTGCCGTCACCCGGCGTGTTTCCCGCTCGGCATCGTCATCTCCTGCTGGGCGGAGCGGCGAGCGAGGGTGGTCGTTCACGCCGACGGCTCAGCAGAGGTTGTCGCACCGTGACCCACGACCTCCGCCTTCCGATCGACGAGTCCACGGCCCGCAGCCTGCGAGTCGGAGACGTCGCCTACGTTTCGGGCACGGTCTTCACCGCCCGCGACCTCGCCCATCGCCGCCTGCTCGAGGCGCACGCCCAAGGGCAGCGCTTGCCGTTCGACGCCACCGGCCTCGCCCTCTACCACTGCGGCCCCGTCGTGCGACCCGTGGACGGCGGCTGGCACGTTCTGTCCGCAGGCCCCACGACGAGCGCGCGCATGGAGCCTTTCGAACCTCGGTTTCTCAGGGCCTTCCACCCTCGGCTCGTGATCGGAAAGGGAGGCATGGGCCACGGGACGCAGGCCGCTCTCGCACAGGAGGGCGCAGCCTACGCGCACTTCCCGGGCGGTGCGGGAGCGGTCGCTGCGCGGCACATCGTCCGCGTTCGAGCCGTGCACGGCCTCGAGGAGTGGGGGATGACGGAGGCCGTCTGGATCCTCGACGTCGACCGGTTCGGCCCGCTCCTCATTACGATGGACAGCGCGGGCGGGGACCTGTACAGCGACCGACGGGCGGACGTCGCCCGCAACCTCGAGGTCGTGCGGGGCAGGATCCGATGACAAGGCGCGTAGGTTCGCGCGTCCAGCGAGCGCCACGGCCCTTGGGGGACTGCCTTGGGATCTTGCGCTCCCGTTTCGGCGGGGTACGATGCCCAAGCGCTCTAGAGAAGCCACGAGGGGGGCATCATGGCTGACAGCGTCCTGTACGACGCGGCGGATCTTCGTCGCTACGCGGAGCGGTTTCTCGTCCGTTTCGAAGTCCCACCGGATGACGCCCGCATCGTGGCCGACGTTCTCGTCACGGCCGACGAGCGGGGCATCGATTCCCACGGCGTCACGCGTCTGTACACGTACTACGGAAGGCGCCTCGAACGGAAGGTGACCGATCCCTCGTCGCCGACACGCGTCGTCAAGGAGACCCCGACAACCCTCCTTCTCGACGGAGGAAACGGCCTCGGACCGGTCATCGCCCACCGCGCGATGTCCCGCTGCATCGAGAAGGCGAAGGGGACCGGGCTTGCCCTCGTCAGCGTCCGCAACAGCAACCACTTCGGCATCGCCGGCTACTACGCCATGATGGCCCTGCGACACGACATGATCGGCGTCTCCCTCACGAACTCCCAGCCGTTCGTCGCGCCCACCTACTCCCGGACCGGCATCCTCGGGACGAACCCGATCGCGGTCGCCGTGCCCGCCGGGAAAGAGCGACCGTTCGTCCTCGACATGGCGACGAGCATTGTCTCCTTGGGAAAGATCCAAGTGCACAGCAAGGCCAAGGAGGCGATCCCGCTCGGGTGGGGAATCGCCAAGACCGGCGAACAGACGGAGAACCCCGATGCGGTGCTCGACAAGGGCGCACTGCAGCCCTTGGGCGGTCCCGACTACCTTCGCGGCTACAAGGGCTACGGCTTGGCGCTTCTCGTCGACATCCTCACCGGCGTCCTCTCCGGGGCGGCCTCCGGCGCGGCGGTGGGTCGACCGACGGACGACGGGATCGCCAACGTCGGCCACTTCTTCCTCGCCGTGCGGGTCGACGCGATTCGCGACCTCGGCCTGTTCCAGGACGGGATGGACGGCCTGATTCGCCAGATGAAGGACGCCGCCAAGGTCCCCGGGCAAGACCGGGTCTACATCCACGGCGAGAAGGAGTTCGAGCGGGCCGAGCGGAGCGCGATCGAAGGAGTCCCCGTCCTGAAGGCGGCCGTCGAGCAGCTGGCGCTGGTCGGCAGGGACATCGGGGTGCCGTTCGATCTGACGCCCGCGGCACGGCGGGCCAAGTAGCACGCGGAACCGGAAGGAGAGCACCGTGGCGACGAAGCACAACAAGGAGCTGACCGTTGAGGAGCGGCTCGAACTGGCGAAGCGGCCCGGCCGCCTGGCGCCGGAATGGCACGCGTTCTACCGCGGCAAGGTGGAGACCGCCCTCAAGTGCTCGGTCACGAGCGCCGAGGATCTCGGCGTCTGGTACACGCCCGGCGTCGCCGCGCCGTGCAAGGAGATCCAGGCCGATCCGGCGAAGGCGTTTGACTACACGAACAAGGCGAACGCCGTCGCCGTCGTTTCCGACGGCTCGCGCGTCCTCGGACTCGGCAACATCGGTCCTCTGGCGGGGCTTCCCGTCATGGAGGGGAAGGCGCTCCTGTTCAAGTACCTGGGCGGAGTCGGAGCGTTCCCCATCATGCTCGACACCCAGGATCCCGAGGAGATCATCCAGGCCGTGAAGTGGATCGCTCCCGGCTTCGGGGGGATCAACCTCGAGGACTTCGCGACTCCGAAGTGCTTCGAGATCCTCGATCGGCTCCGCGCGGAGCTCGACATCCCCGTTTGGCATGACGATCAGCAGGGCACGGCGGCGATCGCCCTGGCCGCCCTGATCAACGCGCTCAAGATCGTCGGGAAGAACCTCGACCGTGTCACGATCGCCCAACTCGGGATCGGCGCGGCCGGCGCGGCCACCGTCCGCGTCCTGATCAAGGCCGGAGTTCCTGCAGGCAACATCCGCGTCGTCGAGCTCGTCGACGGCGCCTCGACAACCCTCACGTGCGACCACGACCTCGAGCGGCTCTTCCCGCATCGCGGCGCGATGCTGCGCGAAACGAACCGCGACGGCGTACGAGGGGGGGTCTCGGAGGCCCTCGACGGCGCCGACGTCGTCATCGCGTTCACCAAGCCCGGCCCGGACACCATCCGGCAGGATTGGCTCTCCCGGATGAACCGAGACGGAATCGGCTTCTTCATGGCCAACCCGATCCCGGAGATCTGGCCGTGGGACGCCCAAGCCGCGGGCCTGCGCGTCGTAGGAACCGGCCGAAGCGATTTCCCGAACCAGGTCAACAACTCGATCGGCTTCCCGGGGATCTTCCGCGGCACGCTCGACGTGTTCGCGAAGACGATCACCGACGAGATGACGATCGCGGCCGCCTACGCCGTCGCCGAAACCGCCGAAGAGAAGGGTCTGCGCGACGACTACATCGTGCCGTCGATGATGGAGACCGAGGTGTTCATCAACGAGGCCGTCGCCGTCGGACGGAAGGCGATCGAGCAGGGCATCGCGCGCCGCGTCCTGACGGAGGCCGAACTTCGTCTCGAAGCCGAGACAAGGATCCGGCACGCGCAGGAGGAAACCCGAGTGCTGATGAAGAGCGGCGTCATTCCTCCGGCGCCGAAGGCGGCCAAGTAGCGACACAGGCACGCGACCGACCCTCCGGGTGCTCGATGCACCGGTTCCCCGATCTATAGCGTCTGCTTGTCTCTCCATAGATCACCGCCTAAGATCCATGGGGAGCGGACCGTACTCGAGGAGGCACCCGTGTACAAACGCAAGGTCCAGAAAACCGGGGGATCGACGTACTTCGTGACTCTGCCCAAGGAGTGGGCCGAGAGTGTCGGAATCGGACCGGGGACCGTCGTCACGCTGATGCCCAACGACTCGGGCGCACTGCTCCTCGTTCCCGAGGCTTTGTCGGAGCGCAACGAGTGCGTCGTCGAACTTGGGGACTGGGATGCGGACCGAGTGTTCCGCGAGATCTACTCCCGTTACATCGTTGGCTTCGACATCATCGAGGTTCGCGGGGAGCGCATCGGTCCCGACCAGCGGCGGATGATTCGCGAGGTCTCGCAAGCCCTGGTGGGGCTCGAGATCTTCGACGAGTCGCAGAGCCGCGTCGTTCTGCACGCCCTCGTGAACGTCCGCGACTTCCCGGCAGAGAAGACGCTGCGCCGGGTCTTCGACATCACCCGCGCGATGGTGTTCGACGCCGTCTCGGCATTCGCTCACCACGACCAGGAACTCGCCCGCGACGTGATCGAGCGAGACAGCGACGTGGACCGGCTCTCGCTCCTCATCGCACGCCAGTTCAGTCTCCTCCTCCGCGACCTGATGCTCGAGGAGGACTTCGGCCTCTCGCGCCTCCAGTTCTTCCACTACAACGACGTGGCCCATCAGCTCGAGCGGGTTGCCGACCACGCCGGGAAGATCTCCGAAGCGACGATCGCGCTTGAATCCCCCATCGTCGCCGCCGTGGGGCACGAGATCGAGGCGCGCGCCAAGACCTCGATGGCGATCCTCGAACGAGCGGTGACCGCGTTTTCGACACAAGACATGGAGCTCGCCAACCAGGTGCTCGGGGAGCGCGCGAACGAGGAACGCCTCTTCTCGATCACCCGCCGTACGGCGTCCGACAAGCAGCCCGACGCGGCGGCCGCGATCAGCATCGTGATGGACAGCCTGGTCAGGATCCGCGAATACGGCTTCAACATCGCCGAGAACGCACTCGACGCGCCGGCGTCGACGTACTCACGAACGGCCAATCGCCCCTAGACGCGCGCAGGAAACCGCTCGACGCTACGTGGTCGGCCTGTCGTCGGAGGCTCGGTAGACGTTCAGTTCCTCCATGCTGCCGCTCGAGACGAAGACGATCTGCTCGCAGACGTTCGTCACGAGGTCGGCAATGCGCTCGAGGTTGTGGCTGACCCACATGAGGTACGTCGCCTGCGTGATCTTCGACGAGTCCCCGGCCATGAGGTGGAAGAGGTCGCGGTCGATCAGGTTGTGCAGGCGGTCCGCCTCGTCGTCCCGCACGGCGATTTCGCGCGCCCGCGCACCGTCCCAGCGCGAATAGGCGTCCATCACGTCCGCGAGCATTCCCAAGACGACGTCCACAAGCTTCGGGATGTCGATGAGCGGCTTGATCAGCGGCGCGTCGCCCATGAGAAGCAGGATCTTGCCGATCCCCTCGGCTTGGTCGCCCATCCGCTCCAGGTCCGAGGCGACGTGAAGCGCTGCCGTCACACGTCGGAGGTCGCCGGCCATCGGCTGTTGCGTGGCGAGAAGGCGCAGGCAGTGCTCCTCGATCTCGTACCGCTTCTTGTTGATCGCGGCGTCGCCGGCGATCAGAGCGCGCGCCCCCGCTTGGTCCCGCGCCTGCAGGACCCGAAGTCCCTCGCGGATCGCGGCCGCGACCCTCTCTCCAAGCGCAAGCACTTCGCGCTCCAGGGCGTGCAGATCATCCACGTACGCGCCGCGCGTTGTCTTCCCCGTCATGGATTCCATCCTAGCCGAACTTCCCCGTGATGTACGCCTCGGTCCGCGGGTCCGACGGTCGGGTGAACAGCTGCTCCGTCGGCGCGAACTCGATCAGATCGCCGAGCAACAGGAACGCGGTCTCGTCGGAGACCCGCGCCGCCTGCTGCATGTTGTGGGTCACGATAACGATCGTCATCTCCTGCTTCAGCTCCTGGACAAGATCCTCGATCTTCGCCGTGGCCACCGGGTCAAGCGCCGAGCACGGCTCGTCCATCAGGAGGACCTCGGGCTCGACGGCAAGGGCGCGCGCAAGGCACAGCCTCTGCTGCTGTCCACCCGAAAGGTCGAAGCCGCTCTTCTTTCGAAGATGGTCCTTCACCTCGTCCCACAGCGCCGCTCGGCGAAGCGCGATCTCTACACGCTCATTCAGGCGGTCCGCCATGCCGTTGACCCGCAACCCGAAGGCGACGTTCTCGTAGATCGACTTCGGAAACGGGTTCGGCTTCTGGAAGACCATCCCGATACGGCGGCGGATCTCGACCGGATCGGCGTCGCGACCGTAGATGTCCTGCCCGTGGTAGAGGATCTGCCCCTCCAGGTGCAAGTGCGGGATCAGGTCGTTCATCCGGTTCAGCGCTCGAATCAGCGTGCTCTTCCCGCACCCGGAGGGTCCGATGATCGCCGTCGCGCGGCACACGGGGAACGCGAGGGTTACGTCGCGGAGCGCCTGCTGTTTTCCGTACCAGAGGGAGAGCTCCGCGACACGCAACACGGGCTCGACCGCGCACGTCGCCTCGAGGGTCGAGCGAGAACCGAGAGAGACCGATGATCGTCCCACCTACCACACCTTCTTTCGCCGCGCGCGTGCGCGCAAGAGGATCGCGCCCAGGTTCAGGACAAGAACGAGGCTGACCAAGACGAGGACCGCCCCGTATTGCAGTTCCTGCGTCTTCCACGCATTCGGGCTCTCGGTGGCCATGACGAAAATGTGGTACGGGAGAGCCATGACTTCGTCCAGCGGAGAGCGGGGAAGCCGCGGCGTGAAGAACGCGGCCGCCGTGAACATGATCGGCGCCGTCTCCCCGATGGCCCGCGACAGGGAGAGCACGATCCCCGTCAGAATCCCCGGAGCCGCCGCCGGGAGGACGATCAACCGAATCGTTCGCCACCGCGTCGCCCCCACGGCGAGTCCGCCCTCGCGGAAGCTTCGAGGCACCGAGCGCAGCGCTTCCTCCGTGGTCCGAATCAACAGCGGCAGGATGAGGATTCCGAGGGTGAGCGCTCCCGCGAGGAGGGACACGCCGATCCCGAGCACCTTCACGAACAGGGCCAGACCCAAGAGCCCGAAGACGATCGACGGAACCCCGGCCAGCGTGTTCACGCC
>Ga0209079_10000452_pt1 | contig 16495 bp, 13 predicted proteins | sample PPLLaktember2015_2_FD_187259 | JGI IMG/M metagenome (GOLD analysis project Ga0209079, IMG submission 187259) | Freshwater sediment microbial communities from Prairie Pothole Lake near Jamestown, North Dakota, USA - PPLs Lake P7 Core (6) Depth... | ecosystem: Environmental > Aquatic > Freshwater... | reverse complement strand
GGTCTCGGGATCGTTCGGATAGACGCCGACGAAGATATCATACGCCTTGTAATGAATGGTCGAGCAGGCTCGCTCGAGCATATGACCGATCACGGCGGATTCGTGCCATGCGGGAACGAAGACCGCGATCGGCTTCTCAGGGGTCGTATGAAGTTTGGAAGGGGGAAGACCGCGAAGCTGCTCGATCCATTTGGGGAAGAAGATGGTGTGGATCCAATAGTAGAAATCGACGGCGAGATCCTCGATGCCATTCCACAGGAGGAACACAGCGACGACGTAGGTCGCGAAGTAGAATACCGCGTGACCCGTGTCATACACTGAAAGCAGAAAGTCGTACACTGGCAGCATCGATCGTCGCCCTTAGAACGGGCGCTCCCAAACAAGAATGAGGCGTTGTGTTCCGTACGCCGAGCCATAAGGGGAATCGACTCGGGAATTGCCCACGTACAGACCGCGCTTCGCTTCGAGCATCACAAAGATGCTCCAGGCATGATTCGGAATGATCCGGATCCCGAGACCTCCTTCGACCGAGTTGTTGTAGAATTCACGCTTTGAATCCTGCGCGACGTCAAGTCGTGCGTACAGATCGAGCGCAGTTGCACCCCATTCGACACACCGAACACCGCCTCGGCCCTGGATGTAGGAGATCGTATTTGTGTACCGGGAATAGTAACCGACAGAACCCCCTGCATCCGCAAAGAACGAACCGCCGAACCGCATCGATTCCGTCACAGCAGGGATCGGATAGATCCCCGTTCCATATGAGAGGACCGCACGCACATCTCCTTGCGTGCGCGGCCGACCATCCCAGAGCTTCGTGTTGTACGCGATGCCGGCCTGAAGATCGACCGTCATTCCCTCGAACGGAAGATACCGCAGTCCGGGTGCGAGCAGGATGTAGTTGTCCGCATAGATCTCCGGCATGATGAGCGAACCATCGGAGCGCGTGTCAGCGTCGATTCCCAATGTGAGCGTTGCGGACAACGAGCGAGCGGTGTTCAAATGCCATCCCCCCTGGAGGGTCAGCCAGAGAATCCCATCCTCGAACCGTGAATCGTACAGCGCCGCCGTCGATGTCCGCGCCCACAACGGCGTACGATTCGCCCGTCGCATGTCGTCAAGGATGATGACCGCGCTCCGTGCGCGTTCGCGGAATTCCGGATTCTTGCTGTCGGTGAGCGCGCCGAACACCGTGCTCGCTTCTTCGTTTCGATTTAGACCGTTCAACAGGTAGGCGATTTGAAGAGCGAGTGTGTCAGAGGGACGGATGCGATGCGCGGCCTGAAACAGGACAAGGGCCTCGCCCGGAAGGGAATCGACCAAGGCATACGCCTGTTCGAGCGCAACCGAATAGCGCGCCTGGTTCAGATCTTCCTGCGCAGAAGAAATACAGATGGCTCCCACAAACAGAAATGGGAATATCAAATGTCGGATATGCACGAGCTCGGCCTTTTCCAAGTCAGCCGGCGAACAGAAGGACCACGCGGGTCCCGGAGGGATTCAATGAGCGGGTCGCCTCCCCACTCAGCATTGCTCAACCAAAGTACTGAAGAATTCGTTCAGTTGCGGAAGAGTGAAGTCAAAAACCGCCCGGATTGTGTGATGGAGCGCACAGAATTGGGGGTGAAAGAGAAGATCCTTCACCCAGAGAGAACCTGTCCCTACAAGGAATTATCCTGCATGTTGCCTCATCAATCTTCACGGACATCATGCAGCAGGACTCTGCGCTCGTGAAGGAGTTGTTGGAACAACAGCGCAAGGTCGCGAAGTAAACGATTCCCTCCTCATCTTCGTATCGTCGGAGTGCCGCCCCACCACGTCGTGTCAATACGACACTCAAGCGCCTGTTCGGCAGAATCCTCAAGTGCATTGAAGAAATCGATCCCGGTCACGGCCTCGATGGAATCGATCGTCACGAGGGAAGTAACGAACGGAGAAGCCGATGGAGCGTTCGCGAGCAGGAAAGCCGCGGCTCGATGCGTGGAATCGGCTGAGCGGTAGATGATCTTGTAGAATGCGGCAGGGACGGAAACCCGTGTTCGCCTCCCGATAGATCGGAGCGTATCCGCCAACACCGGTCCAGTGATAACGAAGACCGCCACGCCTCCCCGTACCGCGCTGCGGACAAATTCCTCCAGTTCCTTCCAGATCCCTCGATTGAATGCTGGCGATTGAGGGCTCATGTTGCTCATGTAGAACGTTTCTTCCATCGCGAGGGAATCCCAACTCATGTCGGCCGCCGGGCAGAGATGTCCCTTGTCGAATCCGGTTCCGCGATAGTCGCTCGGGCGCGATGAACCGCCGGGAACGCTGGGATCAGACCGAAATCGATCGCGTCGCTCAGCGCCGGGAGCAAGCATTGTATCGGCGAGCCAGTACGCCACCCATTCCGCTTGGCCGTGGCGCGGTCGATAAGACAAGGCATAGTGACGATGCCGAACGAGCAGGCTGTCTGTTGCCTGCGGGAGAAGAGAATCGGCGACTCCAACAGTCGAGATATCCTGAATACACGCGATTGGGACTTCGCGTGAGCTCGGAACAAGCGCGACGAGCAAGAGCATGGACAGGGCGGATCGCATACGGGAGTCTCTACTATTGAAGGGAAGATACATCAATTTCCTCAGAAGCTCCTCGATCTGACTGGTTGCTGTCGCAACTAAGGATCGCACAGATCGTAAATACAAAGGATGCGTGTTCCTTCCAAGACCGCCCCCTTGTCGAACAAGAGAATGTGAACCATCATGAGCACAAAGAAAAAAGTTGGTCTGTCCGTTCTTGGCGCCGCGGTTGTTGGCGTGGGATTGTTTGTCGTACTCGGGGGGAACGGTTCGGATGCTGAAACGGCGATTCCGAAGGTGAAGGTCACACGCGGCACGATCATCGACAAAGCGTTGGCCGTGGGGACGATCGAACCGGAGAACGAGATCTCCGTCAAGTCGAAGGTCTCCGGCGTCGTCAGCCGGATCTTTGCCGACGTCGGCGCGCACGTGGTGAAAGGGGAACCGTTGCTTGAGGTTCGTCCCGATCCGACGCCGATCGAACTCGCGGATGCGAAACGACAGCTCCAGCTGAGCGAGGTGGACCTTGACAATCTCAAGAAGGAACGCGTCCGGCAGGAAAGCCTCTTCAAAAGCAATCTCACATCGGCGAAAGAGTACGAGGATTTCCAGAAACGCTACGAGGAATCTGAACTGCGCATGAAGATCGCCGCGGAAAAGCTTGCGCTCCTCGAAAGCGGCAAGATCAAGATCGGCGACACGGAGATCGAGTCCATCGTCAAGGCACCCATCTCGGGCTATGTGTTGAACCGGACGATCGAGGTCGGCGATCCGGTGACCCCGTTGACCTCGTACCAGGAGGGAACGGTGCTGATGAAGATGGCGAACATGGAACGCCTGCTGTTCAAGGGGACCGTGGATGAGATCGATGTCGGCAAGATGAAGGAAGGAATGGAGGTTGACATCAAGGTTGGCGCATTGCCCAGCGACACGGTTCGCGGCGTGCTGCGCAAGATCTGGCTGAAGGCGGAGAAGAAGGAGAACGCGACGGTCTTCCCGATCGAGATCCTCATCCCGAGCACGAGGAACACCGTTCTGCGCGCCGGCTATTCGGCGAATGCGAACATCATCATCCAGAGGAAATCGGATGTGTTGATGATCCCGGAACGGGTGATCACCTTCCGGAACGATTCGGCCATCGTGAAGATGGCATTGGCGGAGGGAAAAGAAGAGGAGCGGGTCATCAAGACCGGGCTCAGTGATGCGATCAGCATCGAGGTGAAGGAGGGATTGAAAGAAGGGGACGAGGTATATGAGAAGCCGGTGAAGAAGATCGATTGACAACAAGAACCAAGGTCTCAAGATACCAAGTGCCAAACAAGCACTAAGCACCAACACCAAGGACCAACAGCCCAACGCATTCCTTTGGAAAAATTCCGAACCATCTTAAGTGAGTTCATCGTCGACCTGCGGGCGCAGAAGTTGCGGGCGTTCCTGACGATGTTCGGCATCATCTGGGGAACGGTGGCGATCGTGGTGCTTATTGCGTTCGGCGTAGGCTTCAAGAAGCAGACGGCGGCGAGCATGCACGGCATCGGCGAGCGCATTGCCATTATGTTCCCGGGACAGACGACGAAGCCATGGGCGGGATACGGGATCGGCCGGGGCATGTCGTTCATCGAGGATGATGTGAAGCTGATCGCGGCGCAGGTGCCCAACATCTCCGCCATCAGTCCTGAGTACTCGCGCATGGTTCCTGCCCGGGTGGGAACGAACATCATGAATCCGCTCATCTCCGGCGTGAACGTGATGTACGGCGACATGCGCAACATCAATCCGGAAGCCGGCGGACGATACATCAATCAGCCGGATATTGACGAACGCCGACGTGTGGCCGTGATCGGGGACAAGGTCAAAGAATTGCTCTTTGGAGAAGGGGATGCCGTCGGCAGACTTGTCTATATCGGACAGGTGCCGTTCACCGTCATCGGCGTGATGCAGAAGAAGGTGCAGCCGTCTTCGTACAATCGGCGCGACCAGGACAGGATCTTCATTCCCATCTCCACCTTTTCCTCCGTGCATGGCACAGTTCATCTGAACAACATCATTTATCAGGTGAAAGACGCGCGGCTCGGCGAAGAGACCGAAACGGAGGTACGGGCCGTGCTTGCGAAGCGATACAAGTTCGATCCGACGGATGAGGACGCGGTGTGGATCTGGGACACGACCGAATTTGACCGATTATCCTTCTATATGTTCCTTGGCATCAACATCTTCCTGGGCATCATTGGGAGCTTCACGCTGGGAGTTGCAGGGCTTGGCGTTGCGAACATCATGTTCATTGTCGTCCAGGAGCGGATCAAGGAGATCGGGGTGAAACGTGCCGTCGGCGCGACGAAAGCGAACATCCTGATGCAGTTCTTCACCGAGACCTTCATGATCGTCTTCTCCGGATCGGTGATCGGATTCCTGATCTCGTACGGGATCATCGAGGTTCTGGCGTTGCTTCCGATCAAGGAGTACGTCGGCGTTCCCGAATTGTCCATCGAAGTCGTGCTTGTAACGGTATGCGTTCTCATCACGGTCGGGTTGTTCGCAGGATTGATGCCTGCCCGCCGCGCATCGAACCTGGATGTGGTGGAGTGTCTGAGGGTGTGATGAGCCGTTGAGCCCATGAGCCGTTGAGCCTCTAAGCCTAGAGCACCCCATTCAACAATCGTCAATCAATAATCACAAATGTTCTCCACTCTTGTCCGTGAATTCCTCAGTGATCTGCGTGCGCATCGGACGCGGGCGGCGTTGACGCTCATTGCGATCACGTGGGGTACGATCACGACCGTCCTGCTCCTGGCGTTCGGCGAAGGGCTCGGTACGCAGATGCTGAAGGGGATGATGAACGCGGGGAATCGCATCATGATCGTCTACGGGGGCGAAACGAGCAAGGTATTCCAGGGACTGCCCAAGGGGAGACGGATCAGGTTGCTCGAAGAGGACATCGATCTCATTCAGAAGACCGTCCCCGGCATCGGAATGATCTCACCGCAGTACCGAAATGGTGTTGCCTTGCGATACGGGAAGATCTCGAACAACACGGAATGCGAAGGAGTCAATCCGGGGTTTGAAGACATGCGTCGGATGTATCCGGCCGCCGGGGGACGATTTCTCAATGAGGTAGACGTGCTGGAACAGCGACGCGTGCTGGTTCTTGGCGTCGCGATCGCGAAAGACCTCTTCGCTGAGGAGGATCCTATCAGCAAAACGGTGATGGTCGAGGGCATTCCGTTCACCGTTGTCGGCGTTATCCAGAAGAAGATCCAGACCGCCATGAACAACGGTCCGGATACCCGCCGGGCGATCATTCCGTACACCACATTCCGGACGATGTTCGGTTACCACTACGTCAATTCGATCGTAATCCTGCCGACCGATCCAAGCCGTCAGGAAGCGGTGAAGACGGCGATGTACGAGGTCCTTGGTCGAAAGTACCACTTCGATCCGCAGGATGAACGCGGACTGTTCATCTGGGATTTCGTCGAGGCCGAAAAGATCAGCCGCCGCATCGGCCTCGGTGTGACCATCTTTCTTTTTTCGATCGGTGCGTTGACGCTGTTGATCGCGGGCGTTGGTGTGGCGAACGTTATGTATGTGGTCGTGAAGGAGCGGACGAAGGAGATCGGTATCAAACTCGCGGTCGGTGCGCGACGGAGTTACATTCTCGCTCAATTCATCTTTGAATCCCTGTTGTTGGCGCTCTCGGGCGGTGCCGTCGGCTTGTTATTCTCGTATTGCGTTGTGTCGTTTGTCCGGATGCTTCCGGCGGAAGAAGGGGCAATGCAGTTTCTCGGACGTCCGGTGCTTTCTGTTCCGGTCATGCTCATCACGGTGGGCATTCTCACGCTCATCGGTTTCGCTGCTGGCGTGTTCCCCGCACGAAAAGCTGCAAGCGTCGATCCCGTGGAATCGTTGAGATACGAGTGAGGGCGCACACCCGCACACCTCCTTTCTCCCTTTGTTTCTCATCCAACCCCTCATTATTTTAGTCCATCTCTCATCTCAATTCGAGGAATTGATGCTATGAAACGTTCGATCATTCTGATGCTGGTGGTCGTCTCGCTCGGGTTCGCACAGAAGCGGCCGTTCGCCATTGCGGATCTGTATGCGTTGAAGGGCATTGCGTCGCCGCAGTACTCGCCGGACGGGAAGCAGATCCTGTTCTCGGTGACGGAGAGCTTTCTGAAGGAAGGCAAGACCAATTCCGAGATCTATGTCATGAATGCGGATGGGAGCGGACTTCGCCGGTTGACGAACAACCCCTCCGCGGATTTCTCGCCATCGTGGATGCCGGATGGGAAATGCATCCTGTTCATCTCGACGCGCAAAGAGGGTGCGCAGGTGTGGCGCATGCCGGTCGATGGGGGAGAGCCGGAGCAGGTCACGCACGTCTCCACGGGGATCGGCAGCCTGACGGTGGCACCTGATGGCAAGGGATTTCTCTTCTCGAGCGAAGTGTATCCGGAATTCGGCGCCGACGACGCGAAGAACAAGGAAACGAATGAAGCCCGCGAGAACGGTCCGATCCAGGCACACATGGCGGACAAACTGCTGTACCGTCACTGGACCTCGTGGTCGGACGGCAAGAACACGCACACCTTCTATTTCGACCTTGCGGCAAAGAAGCATGTCGACCTGACGCCCGGCGATCACGACGCGCCGGGATTCGGAATGGGTGAAGCCGTGTTTTCTCCCGACGGGAAGGAAGTGTGTTTCGTCTCGAACCATGACGAGCGGGAAGCGGAATCGACGAACAAGGACCTGTTCCTTGTCGGTCTTGGCGGCGGCGCGGGGAAGAACGTCACCGCTGTCAATCAGGCATGGGACGATACGCCGCTCTATTCTCCCGACGGCAAATGGATCGCGTATCGACTTCAGCTGCAGCCGAAATACGAGGCAGACCTGTGGCGTCTCGCGGTCATTGACCGGAAGACGGGGCAACGGGACATTCTGACGGAAGGGCGGTTCGACAACTGGGTCAACGCGATTCGCTGGTCGCCCGATTCGAAGTCCATCTACTTCAGCGCAGATGTGCAGGGGCGTGTCCCGGTGTACCGGATCGAACTTGCAACCAAGAAGATCACACTCGTGGTCGATGCGAAGACGATCGACGATTTCGTCATCGCACCGGATGGAAAGTCCATCGTCTATACGCGTCGCGCGGTTGGAGAGCCGGTCGAGCTATGGCGTGCATCGATCGAGAAGGGGGGCACCGGAAAGCCCCAGCGATTGACCTTCTTCAACAAGCCGGTCGAAGATGCGGTCGATATTCGTCCCGCCGAGGAGATGTGGATCCAATCGCCGACGGGAAAGAGAATTCATACGTTCATTGTGAAGCCGCACGGGTTCGACCCGAACAAAAAGTATCCGCTCATCCTGAACGTGCACGGCGGTCCGCAGTCGCAGTGGGCGGATGCGTTTCGCGGCGACTGGCAAGTCTATCCGGGCTCGGGCTACATTGTTGCATTTCCGAATCCACATGGCTCGACCGGATACGGTCAGGAGTTCACCGCGGCCATTTCGAAGGATTGGGGCGGGAAGGTGTATGAAGACGTGATGGCGGTTGCGGACTCGGTTGCGAAATTGCCGTATGTCGATGCCGAGCGTATGGGAGCGATGGGATGGAGCTACGGTGGCTATATGATGATGTGGCTCGAAGGGCATACGACCCGTTTCAAGGCGATCTCGAGCATGATGGGCGTGTATAACTTGAAGGCGATGCACGGTGCAACGGAGGAGTTGTGGTTCCCGGAATGGGATCTGGGCGGCGCTCCGTGGGAGAGCGATCTGTACGAGAAGTGGTCGCCGAACCGGTATGTGAAAAACTACAAGACGCCTTGCCTCGTCATCACAGGGGAACTGGATTATCGCGTTCCATACACGCAGAGTCTTGAGTTCTTCACGGATCTGCAGAAGATGAGTGTGCCGTCGCGGCTGATCGTGTTCCCGAACGACGGGCACTGGCCGAGCGGAGTCCGATCGATGCCGCTCTATTACAATGCGCACCTGGATTGGTTTCACCAATATCTCGGCGGCAATCCGGCGCCATATGACATGACCAAGATGGTTCGGAATCAGGCATTCGAATGATCGAGTATCTGCTGACGTTCTTCTCCTCGTTCGCGCACACGGTGGGGATGTGGGTCCTCGGGTTGTTGGCGAAGATCCTCCCCGCCGAACGTGTGCCCTGGATGTTGGCGGACCCGATCGGATTCCTGGCGATCATCACGGCGTTGCTGATCCTGGTGGAATTCGCGCGAAAGGTCGCGTGGGTGCTGGTGGTGACGGCGTGGGTGTTGCTGCTGGTGCGGGTGGTGATGGAAGTGGTGCGGTAGCTCCTGCACTCCTGGGAAAACGTCGGCTCATCCTGGGAACTGTGACACGCCGCCGGCCATTACGCATCCGCTCAATCCCACGGCGCCGACAACCATTCCCAGAATCCCCAATCCCACCAGCACGTACCCAACCACCTTGTTGATCGTGACGAATCCCTGTTCCGTCACCTTCTCCTTGAAGATGCGCGATATAGCGATGAGCGTGGTGAACCAGAGGAACGATCCAAGGAAGACGCCCCCCACGAGCAACGTGACTCCAAGGTTCGTCTCGATGATCGATTGAATGCCGAAGCCGGAGAAGGCGGCCACAAAGGCGAACATCGTCATCGGGTTCGTGAGCGCCAGCGCAAAGGTCGACACGGCCACTGGAAGATGACCGTCCGTCCATCGCTGATTCGCCTGGGTTTTCGGCGGGGTTCGGACCGAGTGGACGCCGAGGAGCACAAGAAGCGCACCCCCCACCAGCCGAATGCTGGCCTGATGCTCAACAATGAAGTTGGCGACAAGAGTGACGCCGAATGCCGCGAACATTCCGTACACAACGTCCGCCAGCGCTGCGCTTATTCCGATAAGCAATCCACCGCGGGCTCCGTACGTGAGCGTTCTCCGGATACACATGATCCCGACCGGTCCCACCGGCGCCGCCAGCGAAAACCCGATCGCGATTCCTTTGATGAGTGTGATGATTTCCACCTGCCGAAGAGCCCCTTCGCGTGTTATTGAAGTTTGAACCGGACCCGCAAAACGCCGTCGGCGTGGTCACTGGACACGATCTTGAATGTGCCGATTGCCGCGGTGGATGCGGCATGAACACCGCTGCACGGACAGGCGTCGTACTCGCCGATCGTGATGATGCGAATCGTATCGCCCGCTTCCTCGGGAAGCCGGGAGAGATTGAACCGCTGTTCTGCTTCTTCCCGCGGAAGGATCACTTCGCGAACAGGGAGATCGGAGGCAATGATCTCGTTCACGCGTCGCTCGATCTCGGCGTGTTCTTGCGGCGTGAGATTCCGGTCGAATCGATAGTCGCATTTCGACTTCTTCCTCTCGATGTGCGCGCCGAACGCCCGACCGCAGTTGAACATCCGCACCATCGTCTGATTGAGGAGGTGCTCCGCAGAATGCATTCGCGGATCATACGACTTGGGATTCTGGTTTAGCTCGTCCATGAAGATAAGGTAGCAGCCCAAAATCAACAATCAATAATCACAAATGCTATTCTGCCTTCACAAACTTGTCGGGTTTTGCGCCGCAGACCGGGCAGGGATTGGTCGGTTTTCCCATCTCGATGTATCCGCAAACAGGGCATAAATAGAATTCGACGCCTGTCAGGTCCTTCCCTTGCTTCACGGCTTCGAGTGCCAGCGTGTATAGTTTTGCGTGGACTTCTTCCGCGGCTACTGCGTAGTCGAACATCCGCTTGGCTTTGTGCTGATCGGACTCCGCTTGCTTGACCATGGGCGGATACATTTCCTTGAACTCGTATGTCTCGCCATTGATCGCCGTCTCAAGATTCTCTGCCGTCGTACCGACTCCCTCGAGCGATCTCAAGTGTCCTTCGGCGTGAATGCGTTCGGCCTCTGCGGTCAAGCGAAACAGCTTTGCGACGTTCGCAAATCCGTCCTGCTCCGCCTTCTTGGCGAACGCGCGGTACTTCTGATTCGCCTGGCTCTCGCCAGCGAACGCTTCTTTCAAATTGTCGTGGGTCGTCGTCATGGTGAGTCTCCCAATGTTGTCGTGGGTTGTCGGAGAAAAGGAGAATGCGAAGGGGAATATGAGAACAATTCCCCCACGCCGCAAGTGAGTTCGGGATGAAACCTGGCTTCGGGGTACGGGAATGCGTATCTTGTCCCAACACGTGTCGCACAATCGTGAGTCTCCATTTGATGATTCGAGTTCGTTTTGTCATCGCCGGAATCTTCGTCACGCTCCTCTTCGCTGGTTGGGGAGCGACGGGGCATCGATTCGTCAATCTGCGCGCTCCTTCGAACCTCCCCCCGGCAATGGCGGGATTTGTTGCCCGGGCAAGCATGCTGGCGGATTCGGCAAGCAATGCAGATCGCAGAAAGAGCATCGACCCGACGGAGGATGCGAAGCATTACCTCGACATTGACGCCTATCCGGGATTTGCGACGCGAACGATCCCGCATGACCTCGATTCGCTTATTCAGTTGTACGGGTGGTCGACTGTTGAGAGCTACGGCTTCTTGCCGTGGGCGACGGCCGACGTCGTGGATTCGCTGACGGCACAGATGAGGCGGGGGGACTGGAATCGCGTGTGGTCGGTCGCGGCGGACCTTGGTCATTACGTCGCCGATGCGCACAATCCGCTGCACTGTACGCTGAACTATAACGGACAATACACCGGGAACACAGGCATCCACTCGCGATACGAAAGCGGGATGATCGACCGCTATCAGCAGTTCCTGAACGCGACCGTGGGAACCGCGGCGTATGTTGAGCGCCCGCTCGATTTCGCGTTCGACTACATCTACGAATCCAACGCGTACGTGGACAGCATCATGGCGGCGGACACGTACGCCAAGACGGTCTCAGGATGGACCGGAAGCGGAACGCCGCCGTCGACGTACTATGCGGCGCTGTGGGAGAAATGCGGCGGATTGACAAATGTGATGATGCAGAAGGCGATCGATCGGATGGCGGATCTGCTGTATACGGCATGGATGAATGCGGGAGAACCGGTGGTTCCCGGCGTGACGTCGGTAGCAACAACGAGCGTCCCCGAGGGATATCCGCTCTTATCGGCGTATCCGAACCCGTTCAATCCATCGACGATTATTGATTGTCGATTGTCGATTGGTGGTTCAGTGAGGCTTAGTGTGTTCGATTTGCTCGGACGGGAAGTTGCGGTGCTTGTGAACGAAGTGAAGGCGCCGGGCGCACACACGGTTGCGTGGAATGCGGCGGGAAGGTCGAGCGGTGTGTACTTTTGCAGGATGGAAGTACAGCCAAGCGATCGGTCGTCAAAACCTCTGGTTCAGATTCAGAAACTCATTCTGCTTCAATAAGCTGACGCAAACGCAGTCTATGCCTTCCTCGCATACTAAATTCAGTGCCGTTCTCAAAAGGTCATCTTGCGTGTTCAAGGTACGTCAGTCTCCAACATGAAATCTGAGCTTGTTGAAGACTGGCGATGAAATGTGGTCATGCTTCGACAAGCTCAGCATGACCTTGCCTCCTCAAATCACAATACGACATTATTGAACCGGCACTCCCCCCGAATTCCGAACTGCCCTACTTTCTGTACTTCGAAATAAATTCCTCCACCTCGGGAATCCCTCCCTGGAAGATCAAATACCCGTTGCTTGGTTCGCGGTCGGTGGTTTCGCCGGCGACCGGCGTCAGCATGATCTTCTTCACTTCCTCCAAATCATTCGTTTGCCCGAGTGCCCATCCGAGTTTGACGTATGCGACCTCCGGAAGCATGTTCGCCGTAGGGACCACGCCGAGCTCCATCATGTCCCGCCCGGTGTCGTACACGTACATCTGCACATATCCCCATAGCGTCTGCACCGTCATGTAGACCGCAATGTTCTTTTCGTTCGCCCGCTTGAGTGCGGGATAGAGCGGCTTGTTCACATGGCCCAGTCCGGTCCCCGCGATCACAATGCCGCGATAATCGTTATCGATCAGCGAGTCGATGATATCCGGCTTCATGTTCGGATAGTAGTAGACGATGCTGACCTTTTCCTCGAATGCCGTGTTGATGATGACGTCCTTATCGTCCCGTCGTTTTTTGTAGTCTTTGCGAAGCGGTGTGATGTCCTGCCGGCTCACTTTCGCGATCGGAATGTCGCCGATGGTCCGGAACGTGGAGCGATAACTTGAGTGCATCTTGCGTACGCGTGTTCCTCGATGAAGCAATCCGTACATGTCGGAGGTCGGACCGAACATGCAGACCATGACCTCGGCGATATCGCTTTCCGCCGCGGCCTTGACGCTGTGCATCAGATTCAGTGCGGCGTCGGAGGAAGGGCGGTCGCTGGAGCGTTGCGAGCCGACCATGACGATGGGAACGGGGGAGTTCTGCACCATGAACGAAAGGATCGCGGCCGTGTGGTGCATCGTGTCCGTGCCGTGACCGATGACGATGCCTTGTACGCCCTTTGCGATCTCCCGTCCGATCGCCTGCGCCGTTCCGACCCACTGCTCGGGCGCCATGTTCTCGCTGAAGACGCCGTAGAGCTTTTCGGTCTCGAGATTGCAGATGTCCGCGAGTTCGGGAACGGAGCCGTACAATTCGCCGGGAGAGAATGCGGGAATGACCGCGCCGGTCCGATAATCCAGCCGGCTGGCGATCGTGCCGCCGGTGCCGAACAGCTTCACGCGCGGCTTCTTTGGGTCGTACGGAAAATCCTTTTCGGGGATCTTGTAGTGGGCCTCTTTGCGTCCCGATGTGGCGATTGCGGCAACATCCTCCGCGGCAATTCCGATATTGTATCCGGAGCGGAGCTTGAGAACGATATGCAGCGGATCGGCGGTTTCCGATCGAGGCAGGATGATCCCCATGTATGTCCCTTTTGATGTCTGGATCTCAACATCATTCCAGACCTGGGCATTGAACTTCTTCAATGTCTCCAGCGCTGTTCCGCGATATCCTTTGTATGCATCCGTCGTTGTCATTGCTGTCCCGCTTTCCCAAATCCCACAAGGCCTGCGACCATGCGTCCGCTGACCCGTCCACGAAGAGCGTCCATCGCGATTCCCATCAGGAATTCCTCGCGTTTGCCGGGATGCCGTATCGTTATTGCGCGGACTTGATTCGTCGCTGCGTCGACGGCTGCACGAATCTCCGCTTCGGTAGCGGCGGAGGGGAGATCCTTCGCATCGAATGAACCTCGTTCGGCGGTCGCCTGCATCACGCGTCGAATAGCATCCCGTGGAGAAGTAAGCGTTCGACAGTGATCGAAAATGGACCGCATGACCTCGGGGGTGAGCACGTCAACGGCGAGACCATCCCGTCGGAAACGCTTTCTCCATTGAATCAGGGCGACGGAAACAATCGTTGCGGACATCTTCCATGCTACCACACACTCCTCAAAGAGCGGTGCGTACGCAGAGCAGGCGAGTGACTGAATGACGTCGGACGGGATCTTGAGTTCGTGATACCATTGTTCGCGTTCCCACACGGGCGTCGGCAACGTAAGTCGAATGCGTTCCAGTCGTTCCTGCGTGATGCGTTTCGGCGGAAGGTCGGTGTCCGGGTACATCCGATCGGGTCCCGGAAGGATCCGCTCGAATCCATTCGTGCCATCGCGCAACGCTTGTCGCGTTTCCGATGGGATGCCGATCGTCGCTTCCTTTGCGCGGATGGCGATCTCTCTCGCGCCGGTCGCGGCGTCGATCTCCGCTCCCCACACAAGCACGACCGCATCATCTTCCATCGCGTTGACCGACTTCTTGATCGCCTGCCACTCGGAAGAAGAGACCGTTTCGCTCGGGCTGTCCGAGTTGATGATGTTCGGCAGTGTGGTCAGGCAGGCGATGACGCGCACGCGATCCGAGATCTCCCTCGAGAAGAACGTGTCTGTCTGTGTTTGCCACCGCAACAGTCCTCGAAATCCCGGTAACGAGACGGCGTTGACGATCATTCCCTGGCTAATGGCTTGGCGGATGGGTGCGTAATGCGTGCGCTTCACCAGGCGCGTGACGTTCTCGGTTCTGGAATGGAATGAATCCGGCGTAACGCCGCGTCGATGCAGTTCCTCCCGCATACGCAGAAGATTCCATTGTCGCATCGCTTCGTTGTACGTAAGCAGCGGGATAAGCGGGATCCGCGGAACGCCTTTGATCTCGATGCGCGTTCCACCGGTGACGCTCACATTGACATCTTCCCGGGCGGCACCGATTCCCGTGCGAACGCGGCCAGTACTGCGGACCGTGCGACGGAGCAACTGCGCGACTTCTGCCACCTCGACGGGCGTGCGCATGTCCGGGGCCGTGACGGTCTCGATGAGCGGCATTCCGAGACGGTCTGTCAGATAGACGCGGAGGTGTCCGATATCGGAGACTTCGCGGCATGCGTCTTCTTCCAAGCCGAGTTGAACGATGTGGATGTGACGATCCTTGTAAGGGACCGCGCCGTCAACGCCGACGATGGTTGTTCGTTGAAAGCCTGTCGGAATGCTGCCGTCGAGGTACTGTTTTCGAGCGATGTGAAGTTCATCCACCATCGCACAGCGATACAGAAGCCCGATCCCCAGAGCGATGTCCAGCGCCTGCTCATCGACCATGAACGGCGGCGTGTCGTCCATTTCGTAGGTGCAGACCGTTTCCCGATTGATCCGGTAGACGATATCCTTCTTCGTCTTGAACTCCATCAACGCGGTGCCGTCATATTCGCCGAGTTCAGACAGGGTCGGACGCATATGGCGCAGGATCTCCGCGTGGTAATGGTCGCTGTAGCGGCCGGCTGGGCAGCGGCAGAAGAGCTTGGATTCGGTGAGGAGTTGCTGGTGGATCTCGAGGCCGGACTTGAAACCGACGGTGGCGTAATCTTCGACGGTCATCTCCGGGAACGGTTTGAACTCAAAGTCGGTCATAATTGACCAAACTGAGGAGAGTTTGGCGGAAAAGCAAGTTGTCTACTGGCATCCAGACCGTTGATTGCCGATGCATGATTCTGTATCATCTGTGTCAAGAAGGCTCTCTGTTGTTGAACCGTTCACGAACGATCGTACACCACCACGATGAGCGACCTCAAAGAGAAACTCAAACGCCAGACCGAGATCCTGGGTCTCTGCCTCCAACCCGACCACGCGCTCAGCCAAGCCGACCTGCAGGTGCTGTTCAAGCGGGACCGTCCGACCATCACGCGGGATCTGAGCTCATTGCGATCGATCGGCGTGGATATCCATTCCACGAAGCACTGCGTAAGCGTTGAGAACAAGTTGACGCTGAAAGTGCTGAACGAGATCATTCTTCAATATGTCGGCCTGAACTACTCCGAGTTCTCCTACGACAAGGCGACGACCTCGCTCGTCAAGCGACAGAAGGAAAAAGCGCTGAGCAACATCGTGATGCTGCAGCGGGCCATCGACTCGGGCACCCTTGCGATCATTGATTACGAGAAGGAACCCGGGAAAGTGGAAACGGGGAAGACGATCGCGCCCTGGATCTTGTTTCAGGGGGACAACGAATGGCGCGTTCTGGCGGAGAACGACGGGATTCAGAAGCAGTACATCCTAAGCAAGGTGCGAAAGATCACCCCAACGCGGAAGAAGTTCCAGAAGCCCCCGCAGGAGCAATTGCGGGAGGTCTTCTCTTCAGCATGGAATGCCTGGCTTGGCGGCGAAAAAAAGTATCAGATTCGCATCGCCTTCAGCCCGGAAGCCATGCGCCGGTATGGCCATCGGCAATTCGTGGAGACGCAGGAATTCCGGAAAAAGCCGGACGGCTCTGCCGTGCTGGAAGCCACGGTGAACTCATTGTTCGAGGTCGCCGGCTGGATCGTGAGTCACAGCCAGTGGGTGGAGGCGCTGGAGCCGGCGGAGTTGCGGGGAACGGTAAGACAACTTGCTGAACAGGCACTGCACACGCATAGGGAAGAAAGAACAGCATGAAACGAACACGCTTCCACAGCATCCTCGC
>Ga0209079_10000451_pt1 | contig 16509 bp, 15 predicted proteins | sample PPLLaktember2015_2_FD_187259 | JGI IMG/M metagenome (GOLD analysis project Ga0209079, IMG submission 187259) | Freshwater sediment microbial communities from Prairie Pothole Lake near Jamestown, North Dakota, USA - PPLs Lake P7 Core (6) Depth... | ecosystem: Environmental > Aquatic > Freshwater... | reverse complement strand
CAAAGCCTGGCCTGAAATCAAGCCGTGTCTCGATTCGCTTCACGACCAGGTTCAGATGGTCGGTGCGGAAGTGTTGGTGGGCGATGGGCATGGTCAGGGGTTGCCGCCTGATGTGGCTGAGCGCTATCCGGAAGTGAAGTGGATCACGTGGCCCGGCGGGTCGGTATTCTTTCTGCGCGAACTGGCGATGACACAAGCAGTTGGCGACGTCGTGGCGGTCACCGAGGATCACTGCACCGTCTCGCCCACTTGGTGCGCACAAATCCTCAAGGCACACAACGCCCACCCCGAAGCCGCAGCGATCGGCGGGGTTGTCGAAAACGGAGCGACCGCCCGACTTATTGACTGGGCTAATTTTCTGATCGTATTCGGACCGTTCACCGCGCCGATTGAGACGGGCAGACAACCGGCCATTTCTTTGCAGGCCAACATCTCGTACAAGCGGCGGGTTGTTCCACAGAAAATGTCTCAGCTCGGCATGATGGAATTCTTATTCAATCGCCGATTGCACGAACAGGGGGAGACCCTGATTGCGGACGATCGGTTGATCGTCTCGCATAACCAGACATGGGGATTCTGGGGAACGTTTGCGGCCCATTTCCACAATGGCCGGTCGATTGCGGGGTTTCGCCTGCAACGGATGTCATGGATGGAGCGGCTCATGCGAATCGGAGGCTGCGCCATTTTGCCGGCCTATCTATTGTGGGTGACTCAGGGTCCGGTGATGCGAAAGAGGCGACTGCTGAAGCCCGCGTTGGCAAGTTTGCCCCTGACGGCGCTGGTGGTGACCTGCCACGCCGTCGGCGAGTTCGTCGGCTATATCTTCGGCCCGGGCAACAGCCCGCAGCAGCTGGCGTAGAGGAGGAATCGTGTCCTATATGCAAAGCCCTCTTAGAGTCGGCGTCATCGGCTGCGGAAGGGTGACAGCACTTCGTCACCTTCCTGCATTGAGTCGGCTCGATGATGCAGAAGTTGTCGCGCTGGCCGATACCGATGCCGCCTGTCTCAAACAGGTTGCCGACCGATTTCATATCAGGAATCGTTATCCCGATGTTCGTGCCCTCTTGAAAGACGCTATGGTTGACGTCATCGCAGTCTGTGTGCCGGTTCCGTTTCATGCCGACATCGCTCTGGCCGCGCTTGATGCAGGAAAGCATGTTTTCATTGAGAAGCCGTTGACTGTGACCCTTGCGGAAGCAGACCGCGTGCGAGATCGAGCCAGGCAGGTTAATCGTAAGGTCCTGGTGGGGTTCAACTTTCGATGGCATCGTCTCATCCGACAAGCACGGGCCTTGCTCCAGCGAGGAGTCGTCGGACAGGTGGAGACGATCCGCACTGTATTCGCGAGTGCGCACGAAGCGCCTTTCCCTTGGCAATTGCATCGTGCCTCGGGCGGAGGAGCGCTTTTTGATCAGGCAATTCATGTCTTCGACCTCTGGCGATTCTTGTTGGAGACAGAGGTCGAAGAAGTGTTTGCGACGAGCCGATCAGGGCCCTGGGAAGATGAAACGGTCACGGTCACCGCGCGGTTGACCAACGGAGTCTTAGCAACTACCACCTGTTCAGAGCGAACAGGCGAGAACAATGAAGTGGAAGTCTATGGACGGGGAGGCCGTCTACAGGTGTCCTGTTATCGTTTCGACGGCCTGGAGTATTTCCCCCACGGCAGCATTCCTGGCAATGGTCGAGCCCGTGTCGAAGCCTTTTTACGGACCGTGAAGGAACTGCCAGGCAGTCTTGTACGGCTGCGGTATGGGGGCGACGTGCTCGCGTCGTATCGTGAGGAATGGCGACACTTCCTGGGAGCGATTCGCCACGATGATCCTTTGGATTGTACGGTGGACGATGGGCGCCGGGCATTAGAGGTGGTCTTCGCAGCGATGGCGTCCGCGTCATCCGGACAACCCGTCACCGTGGCCCAGGCACCTCGTCAGGTCACGCCGATCCCTGCGGTGCCCCCGATGGTTGGAATCCAGATTGAAGAATGAGGTGCAACATGCCCGAGAAAAGAACCATGTCTCGCGATGCAGATCCGGCGATGTCGATTATCATTGTCGCGGATCAGTACGAGACGATTCGTCAGACGATCAGACATCTGAAGGCGCAAACAGGGCGGGAGCAACTCGAGCTGGTGATTGTCACGCAATCGGCGGATAGGCTCGGACTCGACCGTGAGGAGACTGCTGTCTTTTCTCAGGTGCGAGTGGTTGAGGTTCCCGCCATCCTTCCATTAGCCCTTGCGACCTCGGCGGGAGTTCGCCGGGCGAGTGCTCCGGTGGTAGTGCTCGCCGAGAGCCACGCGTTTCCGGGACCAGGTTGGGCGAAGGCGCTGATCGCGGCGCACCGGCAGCCGTGGGCAGCCGTGGGAGCCGTGATGGGAAATGCCAACCCGGGGATGATCAGTTGGGCGAATCTCTTTGTCGACTACGGACATTGTGTGGAGACAAAAACGGTGGGTGTCTCGACATACCTGCCGGGTCATCATACTGCATACAAGCGGGACATACTGATGCGCTACGATCAACAGCTCGACGCGGTGATGGATTCGGAGATTCTCCTCCACTGGGATCTGCAAGCCAAAGGGTACAAACTGTATCTCGATCCGGAGGTCAGGGTCTATCACGCCAACATCTCGTCATTGGCGTTCTGGTTGCCGGAACGGTTTTACACCGGTCGACGATTTGCCGCCACCCGGGCCCAATCGTGGTCCCTGTTCAAGCGGATTCTCTATGCCGGAGGTTCTCCGTTGATTCCATTTGTGCGTCTCCCGCGCGCCGTCAAGGCCCTCTCTCAATCCACGTTTTCAAGAATGCGGTGGCCACTTGTATTGCCTCCGCTCGTTCTCGGATTGGTCGTCAGTGCCGCAGGAGAAATGGTCGGGTATTTGTTTGGAGGAGGTCAGGCGACCGAAGAATTGGCCAAAATGGAGTTGTACAAGGTGCAGTATCTGACCAGGAGGGACCGCGAGAAGCTTGAGATGTTGTCGCTGAAAGTGGCGGGGGAGGCCTGACGTCGCATATGCTGCCGGTATTTTCGATCATCATTCCAACCTACAATCGTCCCGGGCAACTGGCCGACTGCCTTGAGGCTCTGGCTCAGCTGGATTACCCCCCAGATCGCTTTGAGGTGCTGGTGGTGGATGATGGCGGCGCCGTATCGCCGGCCTCGGTTGTCGATCGATTTCAGCAATGCCTTGCGATCAGGCTGATCCGACAAGCCAATGCGGGACCGGGTTCAGCGCGGAACACGGGCGCAAAGAACGCCAAGGGCCAGATCCTTGCCTTTACTGACGACGACTGTCTTCCGCAGTCCGACTGGCTACGGACGTTGGCCATGCGATTTCTGTCCGCGTCGGATTCGGTCTTTGTCGGGGGACATGTGGTGAACCTGCTCGTAAACAACCGGTATGCGGTTGCCAGCCAACTGATTGTCGATATGGGCCATGCCTATCATAATAACGACCCCGAGCGAGCGCGCTTTTTCACGGCCAACAATCTGGCCATTCCGGCAGATCGTTTTCGGGAGCTTGGCGGGTTCGACGTGACGTTCGGAACAACCGCTTCAGAAGATCGTGACATCTGTGGCCGCTGGTTACACCGGGGGTACCGCATGATCTTTGCTTCCGAAGCCGTCGTCGGACATGCTCATCGGTTGACGTGGCGTTCTTTCTTCTGGCAGCACTTCAATTATGGCCGTGGGGCCGTCCGGTTACAACGAGCGCGGAAACGTCAGGGGTGGGAGATCTTCTCGCCAGACCTGAACTATTATCGTCGCCTGTTGCAGGCTCCGTTTTTACAGCTCCCTCTGCAGCAAGCGACGATGTTGGCCGGTTTGCTTTTCTTGTCGCAAGCATTCAGCGCGATCGGAATGGTGTCGGAATGGCTCCGGCAGCGTCCGGAACAAACATCTTCCCCTATTGAAGTGTGATGGAACGGCGGCAACCATTTTTCTCTATTATCGTCCCTACCTATCGGCGCACGCAGCAGCTTGCGACCTGTCTTGCGGCTTTGGCAAAACTCGAATATCCCGGTGACCATTTTGAGGTGATTGTGGTGGATGACGGCGGCGGTGGAGCCCTCGATGCCGTCGTCGCGCCAGTCAAAGGTTCCCTCTCCGTGACGCTGCTTCGGCAGTCGCATGTCGGACCGTCAGGTGCGCGGAATGCCGGTGCAGCGAAAGCTAAGGGCGAGTATCTTGTCTTTACCGCCGACGACTGCATGCCCGCCGAAAACTGGCTGAGTACGTTGGCCACGCGAGTAGTCGCTGAACCGGATTCTGCGGTGGGCGGAGCTATTATCAATGCATTGCCGGACAATCGCTATTCAACCGCCACCCATCTGTTGATTGAGTACTTATACTCTTACTACAACGCGTTGCCTGGCGCCGCGCAGTTCTTCACCCCAAACAACTTGGCCGTTCCGACAGATCGTTACCATGCGATCGGCGGATTTAACGAATCCTTTGTGAGGGCGACAGGAGAAGACCGTGAGTTTTGTGACCGTTGGAATCGCCATGGGTATCGCATGCTCTATGCTCCCGAAGTCATCGTCACGCATGCGCATCCCCTCACGTTGCGAGCTTTTGTCCGGCAGCATTTCAACTATGGGCGTGGAACGTTCAGATATCGGACGATGCAGGCTTCGCTGAGAGTCGGACAGATGTCGTTGGAGCCTATGTCGTTTTATCTCAATTTGCTTCGAGCTTCCCGGAGCGTTGCCCGGACGAAAAGGAAAGTTCAGTTGACTCTCTTGCTAGGAGTTTCGCAGGTGGCCAATGCGGCCGGATTTGTGTGGGAGTCCATGGAACGACGCGGTTGACCTAAGGAAAGACTCGATGCGGTTTTGCATGGTGACCACATTTTATCCTCCCTATCATTTTGGCGGGGATGCGACATTTGTGCAGGCACTCGCTCGCGCCTTGGTCTCTGAAGGGCATCATGTCGAAGTGGTGCACTGCGAAGATGCCTACCGCTTGCGAGGCAGGGAGCAGCCGGCTGCGCAGGTCGAGCAGGACGGGGTGGTGGTGCATCGTCTGCGCAACCCCTTCGGCATACTGTCGCCGCTGATCACCCAACAAACAGGCAAGCCGGGAGTAAAGGCGACACAACTGCGAGCGGTGCTCGACCGTGATTTCGATGTGGTCAACTTCCACAACATTTCTTTGATCGGAGGCCCCGGTGCCCTTCAACTAAGCCGCGCACCTGTGACGCTGTATACTCTGCACGAACACTGGCTGCTCTGCCCGACACATATCTTTTGGAAGAATCAAGCTCAAGCCTGCGACCGCCCGGACTGTTTCACTTGTTGCATTCAGTCAGGGGTTCCTCCTCAATTGTGGCGGTATACGAACTTGATTCAGCACAGCTTGGCTAATGTGGACGTCCTCTTAGCTCCAAGTGAATTCACGGCACAGCAGCACCGCGCGGCTGGTCTCGCCACGCCCGTCGAGGTCTTACCGACATTCTCTAGCCTCGAACCGGGATCTCCGGTGCGGCGTGTGCGCAGGGAACGGCCGGGCTTTGTGTTTGTCGGCCGTATCACGGCCTCCAAGGGCATCGGTGTTCTTCTGGAAGAGTTTGTGCGATTGCCGGCCTTTGATCTTGATGTCATCGGTGACGGAGAGTTGCGACACAGGCTCGAAGAGCAGTATGCCGGGCATCGCCATATTCGTTTCTTGGGATCGGTTCCTCAGCGTGAGCTGATTGGTGCGTATCAAAGCGCAACGGCCCTGATCCTTCCGTCGCTGGCGCCGGAAGTGTTTCCGTTGACCGTGCTCGAAGCGCTGGCCTGCGGGACCCCGGCTGTGGTGCATGACGCCGGTGGGAACCGGGAAGCGGTCGAAAAAACCGGTGGCGGGTTCGTGTATCGATCCGGAAAGGAACTCCGGCAGATTCTCTCCGCCCTCGCGGAGGACGCTACCTTACGAGAGACACTCGCGCAGCGGGCTCGATCCGGGTACGAGCGATTCTACACGCGAGCACAACACCTGGCTCGCTATCTCCGCGTCATCGATACCATTGGAAAAAAGAAGGGTGTGAAGGTCGGGGCCTGAAGGGAGCGTTATCCGTATGAGCGACAGTAGTCAGACGAGGACCATAGCGCGGGGACCGGCGGGATATCCGCTGGTGGGCAATCTGCCGGAGTTCTTGTACGACAAGCTGGGCTTTCTCTTGCGCTGTGCAGCCACCTATGGTGACGTAATCAAGTTGAGGATCGGGGAGCCGACCTTCCTTCTGAATAATCCGGACGACATCAAACATGTGTTGGTGCTCAATCCGGACAACTACGGAAAATCACCTCGCATGACCAGTGTGAGAGGGAAGAAGTTGTCGGGGGCGGGCCTGCTCACCAGCGTGGGGCCGGAACATCTGAGGCAACGGAGGATGATGCAGCCGGTGTTTTACCGGAAGACGGTGGAATCCTTTTCCCGCATCATCACCGGGGGGGTCGGGGAGATGCTGGCCCGGTGGGCCGAGGGGATGGAATTGGACCTCGGATGCGAGATGATGGGGCTGGTCCAACGGAACATCGTCAAGACCTTGTTGGGGGCGGATGCGGACGATGACATGCCGGCATTGCTTGATGCCATCACGATCCGGCGGCTTTACATGGAACATGTGTTTTTTTCTCCCTTCCCTGAATGGGTGCCTAGCCGGATTGGTTGGCGGTACCGCCAAGCCATGCAATGTATTGATACCATCGTGGATCGAGCGATCCGGACACGACGTACGCGTTCCACGGACGCCAGGGACCTGCTCTCTCTGTTGCTTTGCGCGAAATATGACGACGGGACAGCCATGACGGACCAACAGGTCCGCGATGAAGTCGTGACCCTCTTGGTTACAGGCTATGAGACGATCGGGGAGGCGTTGACCTGGACCTCCTATCTCCTGTCCCAACATCCGGCTATCGAGGCAAGATTCCTCGCGGAAGTGGATGGGGTGTTGGGTGGTCGGCCGCCATCTGCTGACGATCTTCCTCACTTGGGCTATTGCGGAATGGTACTCGCCGAGTCGATGCGGTTGTATCCGCCCACATGGATTTTTATCCGGATCGCGCAGGAGGAGGACAGGCTGCCGAGCGGGGTCACCATCCCGGCAGGTTCAAAAATGTATCTGTGCCAATACGTGATGCAGCGCCATCCCCGGTATTTCCCGGATCCTGAGCGGTTCGACCCTGAACGATTTACAGAAACCGCAAAAAAAGAACGCCCACAGTTTGCCTATTTCCCGTTCGGCGGCGGAGCACGGGTCTGTATCGGAGAGCATTTTGCCAAGATGGAGGCAACCTTAGTGCTGGCCTCAATCGCGCAGCGGTTCAAGTTGTCGCTGGTCCAGGGGCAGACGATCGTGCCTGAGCCCAAGATGACCTTGCGGCCTAAATATGGAATCAGGATGCGGGTACAAAGCCGTGCCCGAGGGGAACTGCGTCCCAAGAGCGGGAGGGAGGAATGAGGAGACGCTTTGGACGCACGAGTGGCCCGGGTGGATGCGAGAACAACCCCGGAAGAAACAGGGACTGGTAAAACGGGCAAATCATGACGAGCCTCAAGATATTGTTTGTGATTGACAGTTTAGGTACGGGAGGTGCCGAGAGGTATCTTGCCGAGCAGTTGCCTCAACTCGGTCGTTTCAATGTGACCCCCATCGTGGTGAGCCTTCGGCAACGCCAGGAGGGGGTGCAGGCAGATCTCCAGCGTCATCGATTCGATGTGCGAATCATACCTGCATCGGGACTCATCGGGCGCGTGGCGGCCTTGCGTGCGATCATTCGGGCCGAACGACCGGATGTGATTCAGACCGTGCTGTTTCACTCCGATCTCGTCGGACGTCTGGCAGCGGTCGGATTTCCAGCGAAGGTTATCAGCAGGCTCGTCAATACCGATTATGATGAGAGGCGATTCGACGACCCAAACATCAAAACCGTCAGTTTCAGGCTGGCTCGGTTGATCGACGGTTGGACAGCCCGCCATCTGACCCATCATGTCTATGCCAACTCAAACGCCGTCAAAACTGCGGCCATGAGAGATCTGAAGCTTCCTTCCGACAAGATCACCGTGATTGAAGAGAGTCGGGATGCCGCCCGGTTGGGCCGTCCCGGTCCTCAGAGGAGAAAGCTGGCTCGAAGCCGGCTCGGACTTGGAGAGCATCGAGAGGTGCTCGTCAATATTGGCCGACAAGATTACCAGAAGGGGCAGCGATATTTACTGGAAGCGATGGCAAGGCTCGTTTCGACCCGCCCTCATCTTGTCCTTCTCATTGCCGGCCGATCCGGGGATGTATCGGGACAACTCGACAATCTGTGTAATCGCCTGGGTTTAAAAGAACAGGTGCAGTTTCTTGGTCATCGAGAAGATGTTCCGGACATCCTGGCCGCCGCGGACCTGTTTGTCTTTCCTTCTCTTTACGAAGGCCTTCCCGGTGCAGTGATTGAAGCGATGGCGCTGGGCGTACCCGTTGTGGCTTCGGATATTGATCCCGTCCGGGAAACGGTGGAGGTCGGCCATAGCGCGGTTCTGGTCACACCGGCCTCTTCCGATGAACTTGCGACGGCTATCGAACGACTGTTGGAAGATCCTGTGACTGCCGAGAGACTAGGAAGACGGGGCCGTGAAATTTTTGAGGCTCGATTTACTCTTGAGCAGAGCATGGCGCGCGTGATGTCTTTCTATCAACAAGCTGTGTTTCTGAATGGACGCATGCCGTTAGGAGTAGAACGTGGGCAAACAGGACATTGCGGGGTCATGGAGGCAGGCGTGACTGATATTGAAACATCGAAGGAGGCGGAGTCTGACCCACCGCTCATGTCAGTGATTCTCGCAACCCCCGATTGCTATGAGACAATCCGAAAAACGATACGGCATCTCCGTACGCAGACAGTCAAACACCAACTGGAAATTATCATTGTGGCACCATCGGCACGTGTCCTGGCCCTCAATAAATCAGAGCTGCGAGAGTTTTGCCGGGTCCGTGTCGTGGAAGTGGGGAAAGTGATGTCGATCGGCTCGGCGAATGCAAAGGGCATCAGGCATGCTCGAGCTCCGATCGTCGCATTGGCTGAGGATCATGCCTTTCCGGCACCGGAATGGGCGGAAGCGTTGATTGCGGCTCATCGCCACCCTTGGGCTGCTGTCGGTGCCGTGATCCGCCACCCGAATGACCCTAAGAATGTCATCGCGTGGGCTGATGTCCTGATCGGTTTCGGGGAATATCTCGCTCCCGTCGAATCAGGGGTGGTCGAGCGGTTGCCCGGTAATAACAGCAGCTATAAGCGGGAGGTACTGCTCGAGTATGGTCCCGACCTGGAAACGTTGATGGAAACCGAATCCCTGATTCACACAGATCTGCGAAAAAAGGGACATCGACTGTTTCTGGAATCCGCGGCTCAGGTCTCGCACCTGAATTTTGAACGGATGTCTTCGTTTCTTTGCATCAAGTACCTCAGTGGGCGCATCTTCGGGGCAGCCCGCGCAAGGGGTTGGTCTCTTCCGCATCGTCTGTTGTTCGCCTGCGGCACCCCGCTGATCCCTTTTGTTCGATACGGGAGGTTAAGAAAGCAGTGGGATGCTCTCCGCCGAACCAGAAAGTTGCCGTGGGGAGTCATGCCCATGGCTTGGTGCGGATTGTTGGTCAGTGCCACAGGGGAAATGATCGGCTGTTGTCTGGGGGGAGGTCAGGCGGTCGAAAAGAGAGCGAAATTTGAGTTCCACCGTGTCCCGCATCTTGCCAGGGCGCGTCAAACAAGGCGGGTTGAGGTACCGGCGTGTGAAGATCCGGTCCGCGCTCGAGTCAAGGAGGATGCGTCGCTGTGAGTGCCCTCGCCGGAGCGCATCCAGGCAATATGGCCCGACAGTCAATAGTACAAGGACTTGCTGCACTGGAAGATTCCGGAGTGAGGGGAAAGGCGCTCCCGCGCGCATAAGGGCCGGTTGTGGTTGGTACCGGGGGCGTCCAAGCAGCGCAAGCTCAACGGATCGCCTTCCTCGAAGATGATGGCGAATGGATCTTGGGCAAGCTCGATATTCAACTGCGTACCGCACAGCGGTCCTCGTTTCCCAATACCGTCGGTTCCTGCTGTTTCATCAAGCGAAGCGAAACGACCGATGTCGTGTTGTTCCGGAGATTGCCGTTGCCGGGTGCGTATCTATTCCGCCGCACGCATCTCTTCGAAGGAGAAGGGCTCGTGCAATCCTCCTGGGCGGGACAGCCCTCCGGTCCTGTTCGGTACACAACTTCTGGAGCAGGCGTGGCAGAAGGTTACGTTATGGCTCTGACCCGCCATCGGTGCAGTCGAAGTATGTGCAAGAGAATCGAACGAACCGCTCGCTTCTCTGCCGCAAAGCAGAAGCTGGAGGAGGACCGATCGTATTTAGCGTTGCTGCTTGATGGTCTGAAGTCGCTCGACCATCCGGTCCCATACGAACCCGTGGAGCCGCAGATTGGCTGCACGCTCTACCTTGTTGAACTGCACTCCAATCCGCCGCTCATCGATCCACCGGACTTCCGCTTCGTCGATCGGAAGTGATTCCTTCTGATCCGGAAGAATCAGCCTCAATAGCAAGTTTGTCGAATGAGGCGGAATCGTCGCACATTCGATCGTGCAGCCGAGCACCGAAAGGTTGGTGAGGGTGCCCTCGCCGATCGCCGTGTTGCCTGCAAACATCACCGGATAGGTGACGGGTAGCGGGAGCCGGTAATGCTCGCGTTTGTAGGGCTTTAGCTGTTCCATCGCAGGCTGCAGTATAGCGTGGCGTGAGGCGGCAAAAGTATCCCTCCTTGGAGGGGCTGCGGATACCGGCGAACGGGAAGCAGCGCGGTTAGTGGTTATTGCGGGCGGCCGCGCTCTGCCGATCCAGAAATTCCATCAAGGGGCGGTGATGCTCGGGCGAGATGTCGACGAGGCGTCCACCGGCGTGCCTGCCTGCGGCATGGATCAGCGTGAGTGCTCAGTGGATCCGGCTCTCGGCTTTAAGCTGACACTCAATCTCGACCCGGTCTCCGGCCGGAAGGAGGAGATCGTGAAAATCTGGAGGCTTTGTGTGGTGAGATCCACGAGGGTGCAGAGACTGGTGGCTCCGTTGCGGCGCATGAAACCCCGCCGATTGACGGGGATGCGAAAGTGGTGACGCGGATCGGACATGCGGGGCCTTTCGTTATCGAACAACGGGCCTAGACCGGAATGCTGATTGCTGATCGACGGGGGCGGGGTGAATCTTGGCGATTCCACAGGATGTGCTCCATTGCCAGCACGCCTACCAACATCGGAAAACTCTGGATCATGACGTCGTGCCGGAAATAACAATCGCAGAGCCATTCTCATCCTTCTTCTCAGGGTGGCCGTAGGTGGAGCCGGCAAGAGTTGTTGAGGAAGCTACGAAGCGGTGGTGTGGATACTCAGTACGGTGGATCTCGGAATGGCCTTGAGCGGTTGATCCACCGGAGTTTCACCAGCTGATCAGCGACCAGGATGTAGGTGTCTTCCGGCAGTGTCAGGCTCTCACTGAAGCTGCTCAAGAGTGCCTGATTCTTTCCCTCCGTATCCAACTCGTACCGGGCGCGGTGCGGAATGATGATCAGCGCGTAGCAGGGCCTGTTGGTCAGGGGCTAAACCTTCTTGCGGAGCAGGTAGGCAGCCTGAACGTCGGCCTTTGACGCCAGCTGCCCGGCGATGTCTTCAATCGCCTCAGCGGACAGTCCGTGCGGTTCGAACGAGTCCACGGGATTGATTGTACTGCGTTCGGCCTCGGCGTCGAGAAGCTGTTGGCGTTGCCGCTGAGCTTTGATGCGGTAGCGCAGGGACTCTTTATGATTACCCCGGCGTTCAAGAAAGCTTGAGGCCAGTGCGCAGGCGGGAATCACCGCTTCGCGGTCCGCCGCCAGGGCTTTCTCCAGATAGAGCAAACCAGACTGATCGTCCTGCGCCAATAAGAGGCGGCCTACTGCCAGGTTCGCTTCCGCGTGAGTCGGTGCTTTTGTGAGCAATTGTTGCAGCAGCGGCAGGGCTGCGCGGTCGCTTTCGAGCGCTTCCATCTGACAGGCGTATTCCCACAGCTCGTCGATCGAGAGCCCGATGGTCGCGGACTTATCGCTTAGGGCCTGGCAACGTGCCCGCGCTGCCGCCATCTCCCGGTGTTTCTGTTTCCACTTTTCCGCCACGGACTCCGCCCAGCTGCGGTCGAGGGCTTCGCGTGTCGCGGTGGCATGGGCCTCCAGGTAATAGTTCGCGGCCGTGGCCTCGTGAGGGTCCCGCACGTGGGGAAAGTCGGCAGGCGGTTCCGGCGCATGCTGTTTTCCCGGAAGCTGGTCCAGCGCGGCCAGACGATCCGCTAAGGCCGGATGCGTATCGGCATAGTTGGTGGTCTGCTGCATTGCGTCCTGCAGCCACTTCCGGATGCTGTCCTGCGGCGGGACACGTTGCAGGACGGTGATGAGCTCGTCGAGATGCGAGGCGGGCGGTGTCGGATTGGTAATGGTCCGGCGATTCAACGAGGGCCAATAAAGCTCGTCTATCAGCCGGGCGATCACCTGGAGTGAAGCCAATGCATCCTTCATCGCGTGCGGGCCGACCAACCGGGCCGCCTGACGATCGGCCTCGTACTCCTGCGCGCGGGCCAGGACAAACGAGTAGGCGTTGAAGAACGGGGCGTACCAGTCCAGGAACTTGGTGAAGAGCACCGAGCCCCAATGATGGCGGGCGCACAGTTCTTCGAGCAGTCGCGACCAGACGATGCGTGTGCGATAGATCCATGCGGAAAAGCGTCCATGTTGCCGGCCGAGATGGCCGAACTCATGCGCGAGTACGGCGCGGAACTGAGCCGGCGTCATTGCCAACATCAGCGGTAGGCCGAGCAGCAGATTGTTCTGATACCATCCGAAGATCCCCAGGCATGGGACCTGTGCGACAGCGGCATTCAGGTCGTTCACGATGAACACATGGTGAAACGGCGGCGTCCCCAACGCATTCGTCAGCTTGTCGATCAGGAGGAAGAGGCGCGGGGCATCCTCACGATGCACCTCAAATCCCGTCGGCGGGGTGAAGCGTACCCGGAAGGCGCGCAGGATGACGGCGGCGAGAAGGCCGAGGCCGAACAGCAGTTTGATTGAGCTAAGATGGCCGGAGCCTCCATCTTTCAGCGAGAGCATCAGCCAGGCGCCGATGGCCAGTGCCAGACCAAGAACGGCCAGCACGTAGACGTAGCCCAGGGCGGCGACCAGCGCGACGTTCAGCTTGTACCGTGTCGGATGTTGCCGGGCGTAAGATTCGAGACGGCGCACCAATTGCTCGAGCTCTGTGTCGGACATCGTAGTCGGTATTCCTCCCTAGAGTCGAAACCAGTCTATGAGAAGGTCGCGAGATCGCCAAGGAGTTTGTCATTTATTGATGGTGCGCATGGACTTCACCGTATGGGGTGTGCCGAGGTTGCGCGGAGATCGGATAGTGATCGCGCTGTGCACAACCTGCGGACCGTACCTGCTGTTGAATCAGCCGGCTCGCCTGGCGCTCAAGCGGGTACCCGCGAGGGAAGTCTGCGAAAAATGTTGAAATCTGAAGCCGCGTTGATTTGCAAGAAGGCTAAGGGAGCCCCCCTCTTGACTTTGCGCCGGGTGAAATTATCTGCCTCCTCGTTGCTGATACGAAACCAGATGGATTGGTGCCAGGCCAACACTGGAGGAGTAGCGGCGGCAGATATTGCCCCGGATCGTCCTCGGCCTGACTCCCTCTCCATCTCAACATCAACCCATCATATGACCTCTCAGAGGAGAGGAGGAGGGACAGCTATGAGCAGTTATGTACCGTCTGTCGTATCCCCGGTCAGGGCCGGATCATTTGATCGCGAGATTGACCGGATGTTCGACGAAGCCCTGCGCGCATTCGGCGTGTCGGGCCAGGTCTGGGCGCCTGCGTGCAATGCCTGGGAGGATAACAACGGCTTCTATGTGGAGATCGCGCTTCCCGGGTGGGAGTCGAAAGACATTTCGCTTGAGATCGAGAACCAGGTATTGACGGTGAAGGGCGAGCGGACAGAGGAGCGAGCGCCGGGTGGCACGTACCATCTGCGGGAGATCGCCGGCGGGCAGTTCGCCCGGCTGTTCCGGTTGCCGACGTTTGTGGATCATGAGAAGGCGTCGGCGACGCACAAGAACGGGATCCTGACCGTGACGTTCCCGAAGCGGGAAGAGGCGAAGCCCAGACGCATCATGATCGAAGGGTAAGCTCATCAATCTGTGGTGTCGCGTGCCTGACAGGATGACCGTCCTTCCTCCTGCAATGTGACCGGTCAATGAGGCCTCCCCGATGGCCACATCGGGCGAGGCCTTCTTCCCGGCCGCATGACAAGGGAGGGAGTAGCGCAGAGAAAGGAAACGCCTGATGAGACAATCGGAGTGGTTTGCGAGATGGCGAAACAATGACAATGCGGAGAAGGACGAGGATCCCCATGGGGGGCGGTGTCGTACCGGTAAACGTGGTCGGGTGCCATGGCGTTGGCGACGCGGGTTGTCGGAAGGACGTCGGCGGGGTTCCACGGAATCTTTGGCGGAGCGCGAGACTGCTCCGTTGTCGCATGGCCTCTTTTGACAGGCATGCGGGCGTAGTTTCACGCTGAAAAAGAAAGGAGGTGAACACGATGATGGATTTGAGTTCGGTCATTGATGCCGGACTGGTTGTAATCGGATCGATGGCGGTGCTGTTGATGGGACTCTGGACGTTGTCTGCCGAGTCCAGCACCGTGTCCATCTCCGAGCCACCGGTCAGTGCGAAGCAGGTTCAGGTCGATCTGACCTCGCTGCCTAAAGCGGCGTAAGGCGTCTTGATGCGGGGCCATGCGACGCGGGCGGACTGTCGAAGGATGGTCCGCCCGCGCTGTGATGCAGTGGGATCAGCGGACAGGAAAGCCTGTGTGCTTTGAATTGCTGAAGCCGAACGGACGTCGCTCTACGTCATGCGGAGTGGTGTGCTTGCAGGTGGTCCCGTTGAAACCGCAGGATGTGTCTGATCAAGACTTCACGGTCCTGTGAGGGCATCCTGACGAAGCGGGTGCGGAGGCGATAGGTCCCTCCGGGACAGGGGATGGGATCGAGCCGCAACACTTCGACGAAGGATGTGAAGAGGCCATGGTCGGGAAGGCATAACGTGGCGGAGAGAATGTCGTTGGGTTGATAGACAGTGGAGACTGTTACGCCCAAGCCGCCACTGCTGATGTTGACGGATTGCTAGATGAACGCACCTTCTGTCCTGCCCGTCTCGGGCTGAATGCGGATGGGTAGAGCGACGGTGATTCGATAATATTCGCGGCGATCATCTGCCGGATCGCCTTGACGATCAGCTCTGGTTGGTCGAAGTTCATGAAGTGGCTGCTGCGGTCGGCGAAGACCTGGCGGCTGTTGGCCGAGAGTTTCGTGAGATCGGCTTGGCGGGCGAGCCACATCGTGCGGAACGCGGCGGGGTCGATGGTCGGGGGCGTTCCGGGCCACCAGATCGGCCCGGTGGCGGTGACAACGGTCAACGGCAGATCGCCCAACGAGCCAGTTCGTGCGGTTTGCGCACCGGTCTCTTCCAGCGCCGCCCCTTCATCGGCCATCGTCTTGAAATAGCGCGACTGCATCCAACCCACATGGAGCAGCGGGCGCATGTCCGCAGGCATGCCAGCTTCCTGAGTCGCGAAGAAGGAGGGCGCCAGGTCCAGCGAGAACAAGAGCCGCGTGAGCCCCACCGCCGTCAGCGCGCGAATAATCGGAAAGACGATCGTGCCGGGTGCGGCGAACTTCTTGAACTGGGCCTACTCAAATTGCCGCTCGTTTCCTGCATCGACCAGCACGATGCCGACCCCATCGTTCGGGTGGGCCTGGCGATACAGCCGAGCGACGAACTCGTCGAGTGAATGGCCCACGAGCACATAGGGGCCGGAGATGCCGCTGTTCGTCAGCAGTTGATGGAGCTCACCGGCCATGCGTCTGCCGATGCGTGGCAGGCGACCCGCGCCGCTTCAACCGAATCCTGCCCGATCATAGAAGCAGACCTGTGTGATCTTCGCGATCTCCGGATGGACCTCTGACCAATCGATCGATAGACCGACCAACGCGGTCCCATGGCATCCAATATAACGGTAGGGCTGCCTTCGCCGGTGCAGTAGAGGTGCAGTTTATATCCGCCGGCGTCGATAAGTTGTCCGGGCGGGGGGTATTGCTTCCGGTCTTGCACCATGCCGACGATCTGATATCCCACGCCAATCAGTGCGAGCAGCAGAACGCCAATGGTAATCCGAGTCAGTCATCGCATGGTGGGATATTGTCTGCCCGAACGAGAAGGGAATCAAAGGGGGGTCGATGGGAGTACTTTAGTATAAGATCAGTGCTGTTTGCGGGTGATCGTTGCTATTGAAGGGCGAATTCCACTCCTCTATTAGCAATGCCCTCGTGAGGCATTCCATGAAAGTGTATTTGGACACCAAGGATCTGATTGGCATTTTGCAAACGGCCAATCCTTGTACTGCCAAACAGTTCGCCCAGTA
>Ga0209079_10000450_pt1 | contig 16511 bp, 26 predicted proteins | sample PPLLaktember2015_2_FD_187259 | JGI IMG/M metagenome (GOLD analysis project Ga0209079, IMG submission 187259) | Freshwater sediment microbial communities from Prairie Pothole Lake near Jamestown, North Dakota, USA - PPLs Lake P7 Core (6) Depth... | ecosystem: Environmental > Aquatic > Freshwater... | reverse complement strand
TGTCTTGATCCTGTTTGTTGTTTCTTCACCATAACGGCGAAGCATAGCCTGTTCATACCGATCTGTATCATCTTCTCGGTTGCAATCCCAACATTGCCCGTTCACGTTAACGATCGACCATCGCACACATCGATTATCACGTTTCATAAAATGACCTGCTGTTGACGTTTCATAAATCATCGGCTTATTACACGTAATACAGTTACGATCCCTTATCCGCACAATGTTGCTAACAAGATCATCAAGCTGTTTCTCTAATTTCTGCCGTTCAGTCATAATAACATAAATTGATTGATTTGAAAAAACAGCATCGGTTCTCTGTCTGCAGGATCAGATCTTTGCCCGTTAGTTCCCATTCCTAACGTTCTTGGCGTGTCCTTCGTTATTTGTATATAACCGATCCTGTCTGTCCATTTGATCCAAAGCACGAACGGCAAACGCAGGAATTGGGCGAATATCAGGGATGTCGTAATCTTATGCACCGAAATCATATAGTCGGCATATTTCCCGACCGCATGATCTCTGCACTTTATTTCGTACAGCCCAATGATAGTGCTGTGTTTCATCACAATATAATCAGCACCATATTTACGCGGGATTTCTTCCAATCGATAACCTGTTATCTGCTGTATCTCGGCTTTGAACTGATCCTGTGCCACCCGCCAACGCGGATCGGCTTCTTCGTACATCGGCCTCATTGCTGATTCATTTTTTCAAGGATTCGTTCGATCCTCAATAACGCATCATAATCATTTGAAATGATCCTGACCGAATTTGAGATCGTCGATTTTTTGAATCCCGTCACATTACTTATGCGAATGTTTTTAGCACCGAGTACCGACATAATGAAACATACTGTCTGCCGGGCTTTTCCGATGTTCCCATAACGAAAGTCGGAAAAAAACTCATTTTCAGAAATCTTATATTCTTCACAGACAAGAAAAACAAGTCGTTCATAATCGAATTCATCCGGGAATGACCTGTTCTGTTCCTGTTCCGTAAGATGCAGTTTAGCCCGAAATTCCGCTTGCGAAACTCCAAGATTCTTCTGTAATCTGTTTAAAAAATACTTATCATACATTTTCATTTCGTAGCGTTTTTAATTACCCATTCTGCAAAATCGATCAGGGAAAATGAATCATTATGTGATTCAAAATAACACCTGATAGCATAATCATCCGGTCGGCGTAATTTGGGAAGGTTTATTGTTTCTGCTTTTTTTGAATAGTATTCTTCCCGTAACTGGATGATCTTATTACTTATTTTTTCATCAAGCTGTTTCATTTTTCATTCTCCACATAGGTTTCGTTTTTCCGGGAATTGTAAACTTCTCATATTTCTGCCATACATCAGCTTCACCTGCATTATAGCGCCGTACCAGTTCTTCATATGTAATTATATTATCTGCCTTAACAAATCCCTTATCCCTATCGCACCATGTCTGCAACCGCCGTTTCAGTTCCCAAGTCTTTTCCATTTCCCAACGCATCTGTGATCCTGATTTATTCATTTCAGACCAATAGTTGAAAAACTTTTCAAGCATCGCTTCGGGATATATCTTAATAAATTCAAATACCCGGACTTCAAAAAGCTGTTTTCTCTGTTGCAATAATCTTAATTTTTGATCTTTTAAACTTTCTTTATTTTCATCTTCTTTTTTCATTTTCTTAATTTCATTTTCATTTTCATTTTCATTTTCCATATGAAGATCATATGTTTCAGACATCTCATTCATATCTTTATGATATCTGTTTTTTCTTCTTGATTCTGAATAAGCTGATCTTTTATCTTTTTCTTCACGCATACGTTTTTGATAATAGTTACCCGATTCATCACGTAATAGTTTTTCTTTTATCGATTCCGGGATGATATCTGTATTACAAATGCGCAAAATTTGGGTTTCGGTCAATGATCCCTTGTCTGCCAAATGACAGAGAAGCCGGGTATATTTTCCGACTTCATCATCTGTCATCAAGGCTGTGCCAACAAGGAAATCCTGATAATACCATAAAACAGCAGGATCTTTTGCCATAATTAAAAAATTAAAATTCCCGGCATATTTTCTATACCGGGAATTATTACTACTTGACTAAAAATCTTCGTGATCCGTCAACGTCAACAAGATATTTTTCAAATAATTCAGGATGATCGATCTTGAATTTTTCCTTGTTAAACTGTGAACTGGACTTTGAAGTTTTCCACGTGAACAATGGCTGTGATCCTGCCATAATGACTTCATTATCTCTCATGACTGTCTTGATCAATTCCGTCAGTTCATTTTCCTTTACTGACAATTCTTTGATTGCAGATTTGATGCTGACAAGATCCGTGTGTGCTGAAATTAATTCCTGTGTGGCTTCAAGCACTGATCCATCTCTGTGTCGTGTGAACATCCTTTCAATGTCGGCTGAATTGATTGGTTCGGGCGGGATGTCTTTCAGAACATTCTCATGCCAAAATTTATTAACGGCATCCAACAGGTAATCAAAAAATTCCTGATCGAATTCATATTCTTTGAACTTGAAATCCAAGCCATGTTCCAACCAAGCGACAGATCCATACGCCGAACCGATTACGCCAAGATACCATTGTAGTTGAATGAACCATTTTTCAGGCACATCATCATACGCATACTGTGTTGTTTTACATTCCAATATGCCCTTCCCAACTTTTTGCGTGGCAATATAACGTCGATCCGGTGTCCCGATAGCAAAGCTGTATTTCGGATGTGTCACCGTTGTCTGTTTCGCAGATGCCTTGATGATCCTGTATGATGTCTGCTGTTCGAAATAATCAGCTACGGCAGATTCAAGTATCAGCCCTGCTTTCGTGTATTTATTATCGACCGTTGATGATTCCCGCCCCGTCTTATTCAACCATACTTTGTATGGGCTACTGTAATCATCCAGTCCAAGGATGGCAGATACTTCTGAACCGCCAATCCCTTTTTTACGTGCTTCGTGATCTAACATTATAGTAGTTTTTGATCTTTTTGTTCACCTGACTTCATATCTGCCTGTTTAGCCTTGCGCTCACGTGCTTTAGCGATCGCCTCTGCGACTTTCTCTTTCGTGTTGACTGATATACCATCCTGCACCGTGCGACCGAAGGCTTCCGTCACAGTCGTGTCTCCATCCTTAATAGCGTTAGCCAATCCGACCAATGTCAGCATCTGTGATTCTTTGATCTGATTAACGGTTTCGATTTCCAGTAAACGAAGGATCTCCGTTTCAGTAACGTTCCACGTGTTCAGATATCCGTCAAGTATTTCCTTCCGGCGTTTCAGCAGTTTCTGTTCATCGGTAAGATCGCCCATAACAGCTTTCTGCGCTGCTTTATATATCTGATTCACGACCGATGCCGGGATGACTTGAAGAATGGCATTCCGGGAAGCGATCGACAACGCGGCATTGCAGGTAACTACAATCATATCATCTGCAAAACGCTGTCCTTTCTTATCCGTGATGCGCCGTTTCACTTCCGTGCGGATAGCATAGTTATTCTGCAGATCCATGACGGTCGATTGCGCCGTGATCATCGTGTCACCGATCTCTACAATCCTGCTGTCAACCCGGATGTTCTTATATTCCGAAGCGATCAGTCGTGCAAGATGCACCGAAGCACCCTGTATTTCTTTCCCGGCACGTGGCAGGGAATAGACACATTTTTCAGCAAGTTCTTTATCCCTGCTGACGATAGCAATAACATTCGATACCGCACGATCCACATTACGCGGATACTTGTTTGCCGTGCTGACCTGAATGTCAATCTCTGCCCTTGATTGGGCTTCCGTAACTGTCACCGACTGTACGTCAATGATCTCTAATGATTCGTTGTCCATTTGTGAAATGATTTAATTTGATTTTTGAAACTGTGATATGATTGAAATAAAACTTTTCGCCTTTGATCAGAATCTTACGGACTGTATGATATGTCCGTTCAATACCTTCCGATTTCAGAAGCTGTGTCAATGAAGTATAAGCTGATTCCTGCCCGCCTGATACTTTTAAGTAAACATACTGCATCATGTCTTGTAAATTTTAAATAAAGATAATTAATAAATGAAAACGAAAGTATCAAATTTATAAACAGGATCAGTTAATAAGCTGTTCATTCGCCATATTCCTGAATCAGCCTAATGTATTCGTCAAGCTGATTCTGTGTGCGATACGCAAGGAAACTGCTGATCGAATAAATAAGATCACTCAGCCTGATATCGTCCACCAGTACGACCATTGATTGTTTATCAATACATACATACCTGACATCCGGCAACTGATCAAGTTTCAGCTTGCCGATCAGAAACGTATTTGTGAATCCCGGAAAACGCAACTCACGTGGCTGTTCCTGCACTAATGAAGAAATACTAATTTGTATCATAGCACCGTTCTTTGATCATTTTACAATACCCTGTCAATTCCGTTACCTGATAAGTTTCTTCTTTGTAAACTACTTCGCATTTTTCTGTGTTCCCGAAAACCAGTTCGATACGAACCTGATTATCAGCTTGAAATTTCCCATAGGGATCAGGATATACCCACCACGTGGCACACATCGTACTCTGATCAATGTTAACGCTTGGCTTTTTTCCGAATATCTTTGATAATTTCTTCGTCATCTTCGGGAAGTTATCGACTGAATAATCGTCGTTGACCGGACTTATTTTCACGCCCGTAGCATAATCTGTGATGCCGATATTATAATCCTGCGGGATGATATCCCGTAAATTATCGCTGACCATTCTCGTAAGCATTATCTTATGAATCTCATCCTGTAATGCTATTTTGACACGCTTATAGCGGTAAAGAAGTTCATGTGTTGTCATGTCGTAAAAGATTGTGGGCGGTAGTTTCCCACCGCCCGGGTTAATTAATTATCAAAATTCAATTTTTCAACTTTCTCGGGTTCTTGTGTGAAGATCATGTTCCCTGCGATCTGTTGTAATTCCCGGCTTCGTTCAGGATCTGCCGTTTTATTGGCGAACGCTGAAACAGCCTGTGCAAAAAGATACATCGTTGCTTCGCCCGTAACGCCATCGTTATCATCGCGCTTCAAAAGGATTTCTTCAATACCTGTCTTTTCTGTTTTCGTCAGGCCAAGTTTCGGCAGGTGTTCGATCTGTTTCGGAAGGTCTATTTTCTTTTCCGATGATTCAACGATCTGTGCTTCTTCGAACTGTCGGTTACGTTCCGAAAAAGCATACTTCATGGCATCCCTGACCATCAACGCCCGTACTTCTGTGTCTTTATTCACCGTTTCGATTGAAAAAACAAAGTCCTGTGCCATACGTGAGCCAAGATGAACTTCTTTCAGGAATGACTGCCCGACAGCACCATTAAGGCAAATAGCTTTTTTCCAGTATGACCGTAATTCAAGTTTTGAACCGCCGAAGTCGCCGTTCTTCAACTGCATCCCGCGAGCATATAATACAACGCCATTATTCGGTGTGTTGATCTCGATCAGTCTTGGATCAAGTATTTCAAGATAGTCGCGCGCCTGACCTTCAAAAGCACCGACAAGAGGCAGGTTCATCGATTCGGCTGTTTCAATGAACTTCATAAATATCTCACGTGTGTTCAGCCTCTTGTAACTTGTCGAAAGAAATCCACGTACAACGCCGTCAACATTACGAAATAAGAACCTGTCGTCACGCCCTGAATAATTCTCCATGTATTTGTTCAAAGCAAAAGCGACTGCCTGTTGTTGGTAATTCTCACCGTTAAGTGATTCTTTTACCCATTGTGGCGGTACACCGATTCGTGTTCCTACCTGATACGCCGAATTCTGATTTAGAAGCCAATGATGATTTTTCCCGTTCTCGTTTACCCTGACAGCTATACGCCCCTGTTCAGGACTTGTAGGCTGATGCAGGATGCCGAAGTTTATCAGCGATGCCGGGATAACGTTGTCATCAACCTGTCTGTTTTCAAGCTGTGAATAAATACGCTCGCTGTCAATTCTTGACCTTGATACAAAGTCGTTTACCTTACGCTGTAACATTGCGTTCAATTCCATTTGTCCCATGTTGTGAAAAGATTAATGTTTATATAAAAAAATAATTAGAGTTGCCCTTCAAGTAATTCCTGCATCTTATTCTGAAAATATACGTGATTCGTCACCATGATTTCGCGACCGTCACGATCAAAGCCAATCCAGTCAGAAAGTGTAAATTCAACCGTTCCTTCGAAATAGCCGTTATCGTCAGGATCGAAGTAGTTATGTATTCGTGTTCCGCGGATCTCGACCGATCCTTTGAACTCGATTGATCTGCCGTCAGGTAACCTTATGTCTTTATGAAAGCTACCGCCCTGAAAGTCGTAAATATCGATCAAGGGTAAAATTTCTTTGAAATCTATTCTCATGTCAGTTAAGTATTATATAATCGTTTTCTGATATTCTTATTACTGGAACTTTCACAACCTGATGTACCGCCCGATCTTTGATCGGTACGACAAGGTATATGAGCATCTGAATTTGTTTTACTTTCATTTCTTTGATATTTGTAAGATTATATTCATTTCCTGCCATGAAACAGCTATCGATTCCGGCAGTTTCTCATTAGCCAATCTCTGAACGATTCCTGATTCAGCATCATTCAGCAGATGAAGTTTATATTTTTCAATGAATACGTGCTTACCTGTCGGTGATGTTACTTTCAGGTAAGCGTATTCTTCCGATGCCATCCATCGGGAACGGTCAACTGTGATTTGAATGTCTTTCATAGCCAGTAAATACATATTGCACGATCATTTCCATAACTGATATTCGTATAATTCCGGCAGTCATCAGTTATCTTTCCTTCACCGGAATTAATAAGCTTATTGCCACGGGTGAATATTGATTTCACCCTGCTGTTATCGGCACGTTGACCTTCATTTTCAGGATTATCGTGATATTTGGTATATGTACCATGACATCCACAACGGCAACCTGAATCACGCCCCAAATAGATTTTTTCGATACTTGGAAGCAATTCGTCATTAGACATTAATAATGGTTTCATTGTTTTAATTTTTTAGTTTAACAACTGATTTTGAACGAACCCGCCGAAGCGGGTGGGCGGTCTTGCACCGCCCTGACTTGGCTTCAGTTATTCCTGTGCGTAAGCACCATTGGCTAACAGGTGATCAGCCAACAGATCTGCACAGGTTTTGATATTAAACCCTCTGAAATTCCAACGTTTCAGCAGATCGTAAATCTGTTTGTCATTCAATTCCAAGTCAATATATCCGTAATTGTCAAGGAAATATTCTTTCAGTTCAGCGACTGATATTGATTTTAAGCTTTTCATTTTACTATGTTTTTTAAGGTTCGTGGATGAAAGCGTAACTGATAATATTTCATAAATGCAACAACGTTTTTGGTGGGAATTACAAACCGTCTCCATTTTGATTCGCACCTGTTATTAATATTGTCTCTGTCATTTGCGTATGTAACGAAATTCTGTTCGTCCACATACAAATAAGATGTTTCGTTCATTTTCGTAAATATTACCAAAGTTTTTGAATTTTAAGTTTTTTGATCTGTGCTGTTGAGATACTGAAAAGTTGTTTCCATTTATCATTTTCATCTCTGTAACCAACTGACCATTTTGCTTTAGGGTATTCATTTAATAAATAATGAAATTCATTAATTGTTTCAAATAATGCTTTCATAGCTGATTGTAAATCATTGAAGCGTTCAGATCCGTTTGTCGGACACATTAAAAATCCGATGTAGCTGTTTTCAATTTGTAAGTAATTCATTGTCGTAAATATTAAGTTAATAATTCAGTAATTAATTTGTGCAGGGCTGATTTCTGAGATCAGTTAAGCAATATCGCACCCTGCTAAACCTTTAAATCATTATGATTTTTTTCCACTTAAACAGTTCCAAATTATCTGAAAGTTCCTGTTCATCAATACATCCGTTCAAGAATAAGCATTGCCAACGCAAATGCTGAACAATTACTTCTTTACGAATGATCTTGCCTTTCGGAAAGTCCTGCAACCCGCAACCGATTAGGGGTGAACTGTCAACATCGGGATATGATATGTTATTCCGAAGTTCATTAACTACAATTTGCATGTCATGTTTTGTCATAGCCATAAATATTAAATGAATAATAAATTAATTTGTCACCGGAATCGATTCGACACATATCAGCTTCATAAAAAAATTATGATCTGAATTCCGGCGATATGCACCAATATGAAATAAGATGGTTATTCTTTCCGTATCCTTTGTGTTCAGAATTGCTCCGTCTGTTAGAGTCTGAAAATTGGATTATTTCACAACAATTATAATCAGATGCCGACGCACATATTTTCGGGATTATTTTATTAACCTGATAACAGAATTTGGAGGATGGATGACTGATGTTACTTCCTATTGTTTTCACTGCATACACTAACCCGGCAGTTATGACCTGCATCCGGGTATCAGGGAAATCATAATTTCAAAGAACTTGTGTTAAAATTAATATATCCATTTGAAATAAGGAAATATTTATGTAATTATTTTTCGTGATTGTTAATAACTTATGAATTTCAATGCTGACCGTTAAATGCTTAATTTTAAGCCGTTTTCACCATACGGCAATATATTCCTATAACCTGTTAGGCGATCTTTAGTCGATGTGGAGTAGTGGGGACTTGCGAAGCCGAAAATATTTAAGTTGTAATTTATAGAAATGTATACCTTTGGTAAAAAATCAGAATTGACGGCTTAAAAACGTTAATTTTTCTAATGAAAGAATTTAAAAGCCCAATACGTGTTCCATCTGCAGGCGAAACAAATCGATGTTTTTACCCATTCGTTCTTGATACTTACGGTTGCGGATGCTCGAATAATTGCCTGTACTGTTACGCCAAGTCAACGCTTGACTTTCGTAAATTATGGGACGAAAAAGAACCTGCAGTAAGCAGTTCTGTGAACATTCGAAAAGTATTCGAAAATGCTTTGATAAAAAAAACAGGTGAGTTTTCTGATCTCATTAACGCCCGGATGCCTGTTCGCATGGGTGGAATGACTGACTGCTTTTCAGATATTGAAAAAACGCAGAAACGTACTTTCGAAATAATTCAGATGCTGAATGAATTCAATTACCCGTATCTTATACTTACAAAAAACTCGCTGATCGCAGACTATATCCCAATCCTGAATCCTGACAACTGCATCGTGCAGGTTTCAATAACAACGCCTTTTGATGATGTCAGTCTTATATTTGAGCCGGGAGCAAACCCGACGTCGGAACGATTGCAAGCATTACGCCGATTGAATGATGCAGGTATATATACATCGGTTCGGATCAATCCTTTCTTCCCGGTATATGAAGTTGATCAATCGCTCTCGGGGCGATTTCGTTATTTTGACTGGTCGCTTGTTGATATGATATCTGATTCAGGCACTCGTTCGGTGATCGCAGGATTTGCACGGCTATCAGCATGGAATCTTCGTTGGATCAGAAAGGCTACCGGAAACAATTTTAGATATCTTTTTGAAGGGGCAAAGATGAAGAACGGCGCTTTGCATTTTCAATACAGTGAAAAAAAATACTATTATGAACGCCTGAAACAGCTCTGTGATAAGTCCAATATTGAATTTTCGGTCTGTTATGATGACGATCGTTCTTATAAGCAATTTCAATACCTTTGGGCAAACCAATTCGACTGTTGTAATATTTCCGGGAAAGTTCCCGGATTTACAATCAAATATGATCAGTTCAATAATAAATTCATAGCCAATGGAAGTAACATCAAAAGTTCTGCCTCTGACAAAACTGGAAAATAACACAGGTCAGATTGAAGGTGTGCCGAAGAATCCACGTTTCATAAAAGATTATCGCTATCATAAGCTGAAACAGTCGATCGTTGAAGATCCTGAAATGCTTGAACTGCGGGAACTGCTTGTTTTCCCTGTGAAAGAAAAATTCGTGGTCATCGCCGGGAATCAGCGACTTGCCGTTTGCCGGGAATTGAAATTCAAAGAAACGCTGTGTAAAATTCTGCCCGCCGATACTCCCATTGAAAAGCTGAAACGATACATCATAAAAGATAACGTGTCTTTCGGCGAATCAGATTATGAGTTATTAGCCAATGAGTGGGATGAAGATCAGTTGTCGGACTGGGGCTTAGAGATCCCTGATTTTGAAAAGGTACAAGAAAATGAACACGTCGGTGAATATAATCTTGCATCGGAACTGACATCTAAAATGAATTACATCGTATTGGTATTTGAAAATAAAACAGATTGGAATAACGCCTTATCTATTTTCGACCTTGAAACAGAAAAAACATTAAGGAAAAACGGTAAGGAGTGGGCTCGTGGAATTGGTCGCGTCATCAATGGTTCATCTGCAATAAATAAGATACGAAATGTTTAAAATTTATTGTCCGACATATAAAAGACCGAAAAACATAAATACGCACAAAGTAATAAGTGAATGTATTTATGTCGTTTCTGAATCACAATCAGAAGAATATAAAAAAGTGAATCCTGACGTTAATTACTGGATAGTCCCGGATCATGCACAGGGTAATCTTTGCAGAATCAGAAATTACATACTTGATAATTCCGATGTGAAAAAAATACTTCTTCTCGATGATGACGTTAAAGCTTTCGGCGACCGCGAGCAAATGAACTTGAAAAACTATTCTTCGGATGAAATCATTGAGTGGGTGGAATACGCTTTTTTCATGGCTGATCAGTTCGATGTACATTTCTTTGGCATTAATCCTGCAGGTAAAACTGACTTCGGCGCATATCGTGCATTCAATCCGTTTTCTTTCAGGGCATACTGCGGAGGTCCATTTCAAGCACATAATGATTCGCCCTTACGCTATGATGAAGATCTTCCATTGAAAGAAGATTATGACATGACCTTACAACAGCTATATCATTATAGAAAAATACTTCGATTCAATATGATGTTTATTGAAAATGACTTTCAAAATCTACCGGGTGGCTGTCAGACATATCGAAATGTTGAAAAAGAAAATCAGCAATTCATCCTATTGCAGAAAAAATGGGGTTCGAAAATAATTCGTCAGGACAATTCTTTCGATGCTTCCGGGATTGATTTTAACCCTGTTTTGTATATCCCGAACCGATGCTAATACAACGAAAAAACAAAGAAAATGCCAAGAAAAGGCGGTGTTCCCGAAAATTTAAAGCCCTTGAAAAAAGGTTACGATCCAAATCGTAATATGAAGGGGCGACCGAAATCGATTGTAACTGAACTGAATGAGTTGTTAAGTGATAGGATTCAGGATCAAAAATCAGGCAAATATATTGACAAAGGTCGTGCGATACTGGATGTGTTAATTACCAAAGGACTGCGTGGCGATATTCGTGCAATTCAGGAAATACTTGATCGTCTTTATGGTAAGGCAAAACAGGAAATCGATCTTCATATCCCTGAATTAAAAGTACAAACCTTAGATCAGGAAGAGCAGGAAAGAATAAATAAATCACTTGAAGCCCTGAATGAAAGTTACGAAGATATATCGCAGGAATCTTGAAGCGGTCGCAATGAAGAAACGCTTTGTTGTTAATCAGGGCGGTACATCATCTTCAAAAACATATTCGATTCTGCAAGCGATAATCACGATCTGCCATCAACGCAGGAATATGATCGTGTCAATCGTGGCAGAAACATATCCGCACCTAAAACGTGGGGCGATGCGGGATTTCTTTCATATCCTGATGACCGAAGGTCTGTATTCCGAATCGAATCACAACCGTTCAGATAATTCATATCGCATCGGATCTAATCTTGTTGAGTTCTTTTCAGGTGATAAATCTGAACGCATGAAAGGCGCACGCCGGGACATCCTGTTCGTGAATGAAGCATACGGCATCAATTATGAAACATTCGATCAGCTTGAAATACGAACTAAATGGCTCGTGTTCATCGATTACAACCCCGTTGCTGAATTTTGGGTTAACGAAGAACTGCTAAACAAGCACCCGCAGGATTGCGCTTATATACATTCGACATTCCGCGACAATCCTTTCCTGTCGGATCAGATCATTGAATCGATCCTGCGCCACAGGAATAGCCCGTACTGGTGGACTGTGTACGGCGAAGGTTTGACAGGAAAGCTTGAAGGGGCGATATTTCAGAACTGGCGTTATGGCGATTTCGATTCATACATCCCATACAGCTTCGGTCTTGACTTCGGCTTCAATGATCCTGACGCAATGGTCAAGGTCGCTATTGATCAACGCAATCGCCGTATGTATTGGGATCAGAAGATATATCAGTCAGGGAATACACCGGAACAGCTTCGCACCCTTATATCACAGCACGTGAACCGTAACGACCTGATTACTGCTGACTGCGCCGATGCCCGTATGATAGCCGAACTGAAAAAATATTTCAATATTAAACCAGTCAATAAATCAAAATGGACGGTAGGCGAAGCACTACGGCTCATGCAGGACTATGAGCATATCCTGACCGAAGATTCGACAGATCTGGTAAAGGAGTTCAACAATTACTTATGGTCAGATAAACGTGCCGGAATCCCGATCGATGACTTTGATCATCTTATTGATGCAGGTCGTTACCGTTTTATGGAAACAGTCAACAATCAAAGCAAAGGCAGGGTACAATGGCGAAAAGCGTGAAAATAATACCTTTCGAAAAGTTACGTCTTATCGATATGATGCGTAACCCGGATGAATACGCAGGGCTGTCAGAAGGTCTTGTAACATTCTCTCCACCGGAACAGATCCGCATCGGTCGCCGTTATTATCCTGTACCTTCGAACCTTGATCAGTTCACAAACAATCTTTGTTACGGTCAACGACTATTTTTCAATCGGCAGGAAGAAAATGATTTCGGCATAATTATCAGAATGATTGATGGTTACTATTATCCTATCGTTACCGGGAAAAAATGGGATCAAGATCATGCGTTGTTATTCGGAAAGAATATCATAACTTGCATCGTTCGTGAAATATATCCAGTCGCCAATCATCTTGTAACCCTGTATGCTGAAATGATCGAACGTGAAAAAAAACTACTGCACCGGGAGCCAACGAAAATGGAATTATCTGCCGGGATCGAAAGGCTGAACGTCTATTCTGAATTATCATCTCTTAACTTCCTCCGTGACGCAATGAAGATTACTGTCGGCGAAGTACTGCTCACACCATACAACGAATGCCTTGTACGCTTCATGCTCGAAAAAGAAACAGAAGATTATAAAGCCCGTTATATGGACTTGATGCAAATCGATGCGAAATCAAAAAATAAGCCAAGCTGATGATTACTGCAAAACTAAAACAGATACTTAGCGATTCAGGCTGTTCGCTTGTCATCTATGATCAGCAACAGCTTGTCAATCTTTACACCGATCAGAGCAACCAACTCGATGTCGTGGGCGTAATAATACAGCCGACAGATATCATGCTTGAAGTCCGCGCAAACGCCATCGCAGAACATTACAACCCGCTTATCGTTGAGATCGTTCAGCAGGTCAGTCTTGAAGAAAAGGCAGAAGTACATGAAACGAAACTGCAGAACTTACTTGACATCTGTAAACAGATCATCGTTCGCCTAATAAATACTGCCGAATTCAAAACGATTACACCTGTAACTGTTCTGCGAATACTGGAATCGAAATATGACGCTAACGTGATCGGATGGTCATTGCCTCTGAATCTTTATTACCTGAAAAATGAAAGGCGCATCCCGTGTGAGATACCTGAAAATACTTATACTGAAAATACTTATTTAGTCGATGATGACGGCAATTACATTACAGATGAAAGTGGTAACTTAATAAAACTATAAAAATGGCAACCGTAACCTTATCCACCGCACTTGCTGAACTGCTTCCCATAGCAGATTCGGCGAATAATATCCATATGAGTGATGTCGTCGGCAATAAGTCTGATACATCGTCAGGCAGTAGCCTTATGGCTTTACAGAAAGAACTGCTCGAACTGGTAGGCGATGTGACCGATGCACCTTTCATTGAATCGATCTTCGGCAACCTGAACGCCCTGTATAAGCACATCCACAGCCCGGCAAGTGTTTACCCTACGTTAGCTGACGGTATTGCTGTCGCGGGTGGTGCAGGGGCATGGCAACTTGGATCTGTCGTTGAACTGATCCCTGCCAACGCAATCACCGTACCTTTCGATATTCATTTCCTGAACGTGGAATCGGCATCCGCAACCGACATTTATGAGATTGTTCTGTATAACGAAAGCGGTGAGATCGGACGGGTACGAACCACGAAACAGACGAACCAATCCGGTGCGAATAACGTACCGATACAAATTCCACCACAGCCACAGAATCAGCAGATACGTGTGGCGATAGCTACAAAAACTGGCGGTGGCGATACCATGTCATTAAGTGTCTTTTATCATACTTACGCCTAATGTCTTTAGCCCTAACGATACGACCGGAACTGGAAGAACTGATACGCAATATCAGTCAGCGTAATGCGTATGGCGGTAATCGTATATCTCAAAGCATCATGGATAAGTTTGAGATCGAAGAAACAGATCATTCAGCCGGAATACTCGTACCGTTTTGGCTTCCTGTAACAGAACGTGGTCGTGGTCCAAGAAAAAACTCAAAAGATCACGGCTTGGTTTATAAAATATATGACTGGATGCGTCGCAGAAATATGTTCCGGGCTGTAACGGAAGAAGGTAAAATGCGTGAAGCGAAATTTATAACTTGGTATATAAACAAATATGGAAACAAACAATTCAGGAATAAGGTTTTTGTGGACATATATACGACAGAACGCCGTAAGACTATTGAGAAGATTAACGCGAAGTACGGGATCTTCATCGGAAAAATTACCGCCGAAATCTTATAAGCCATATATCATCCGCAGACAGCAAAGCGGAAAGTTACTTATCGGCTTCGGTGGTATGGTACGCAACCTGACAGAAGAACAATATGTTCGTTATTTGAAAAAATTTGAATAATCATGGTAACACTAATCAGCACCCCGGAATACGTTGAACAGATCTCGCCCGAAGTTGTCTGCCGATGGGTGGCAACTGAATCACCGAATAATTTCCGACTACATCGCCACGACTTTGATATTGTTTCCGTGGCAAACAATGGCGGTAACTTACGGATCACTGTATCAGCAGGTACATATACTGGTCAGGTCGGAAATGTGATTAATGTTTATAACAAAACATTAAACGCAATGTATCTCGGTGCTGTTCAGGCAGGCTCCACGACTACTGTCATTGAAACGAACATACCGTTTATAGCAGGTTTCGATCCTTCGGACACGGCACTTGATCCTGAACGGCTGATCACTTACGTCAACGATAATACTCTGCACGGCGGTTATTACTTCGAAGGTCGGTTAATGATTAACGGAGTACTGAACGCCCTGACAATCGTGGCTTCGCCCGACAGCTACGGTTATGCTGACCTTGATGTGTCAGGTATCTTGCGTATCGTAACGTCACTCGGTAAGGTGGGCGATTACTCTGCGCTGATAATGGCAGAAACAAACAAGTCGGGTAACTTTTATCTTGAATACCGGGAATGTTGGTATGGCAGTTCAAACGCTTGGATCTCTGCCGAAGGATCACCCGCGCCGATTTGGTATTACGTGGAAGCTGTCAGATCAGAAGAACAGGGATCGAACCTACACGAATATGAAGCCGATGACGCCCACGAAGCACCATTTTTCAACAGTTTTGAGAATCCTGTGTACTTTGCAGGACTGCCCTTTGATATATCATTCATTATGCCTGAAAGGGCTTTGCTTTCACCGACAGGCGATATAACCGTTACCGTTCGCACATTCAGTTCGATGAACGTTCTGTTATCCGAAACAATCTCATACGTACCTGCTGATGATCTTGAAGGGCATCTTTGCTCCCTTACTATTGATCCCGCAGGAATACCCGTTAACGCTTCATTTTTCACAGCCGAAATAAACGCACTCTGATGTCCGCAGTAATCGAATCCGAACGCATTGAGATAAGCCGAAGATGTTCAGGCTATTATCTTCGTTGGTATTATAACGGGTGGCATTACTGGCTGTTTTATTCCGGCCGTATAAACATAATTACGGAAGGTGAAAAATACCGTACACGTGGCACACGACAGCTAACGATCGGATCAGGTCAGCTAACGCAACAGCAATGTGACGCTATACGCACAATTCTGAACACCCGTGAAATATATATTTACACCGATTCCGGTTGGGGCGCGGTACGTGTCCTTCATAGCAACGTCATCGTTTATGATAACGCCATCAAAGGTTACGAAATTGAACTGGATATCATCGTCGGATCACGAAGCCTATCCGTCAGCGGGTTCAGCCCTTCGATTCCCGTGCCCGATATCCCGCCATCATATGGCTTCTGTGAAACTATCGCCATAGGTACACAGGTTTGGATGTGCCTTAATTACGATCAGAATATTCCCGGATCAAAGGTCTATGATGATGATGAAGCAAACCGTGTTCCGTATGGTGGTCTTTATACTTGGAATCAGGTTATGGCTCCCGGCTTCTGTCCCGATGGTT
>Ga0209079_10000448_pt1 | contig 16536 bp, 22 predicted proteins | sample PPLLaktember2015_2_FD_187259 | JGI IMG/M metagenome (GOLD analysis project Ga0209079, IMG submission 187259) | Freshwater sediment microbial communities from Prairie Pothole Lake near Jamestown, North Dakota, USA - PPLs Lake P7 Core (6) Depth... | ecosystem: Environmental > Aquatic > Freshwater... | reverse complement strand
GTATCCCCAAGGCCTTGCCCAGATCTTTCCGTAACGAGTCTTGGAGTGCCGCTCGACTGAATGAGGTGACGACGGGAGCAGGAGCCGGTTTCGGTTTGCGTGGCCGATCCCAATAGGGGCTTTTGCAACTGGGGCAACGCAGCGGCTTCTTAGGGCGACGGGGCCACCACCTGTTCGCGCACCGCAGGCAGTTCTGCTGTTGGAGCACCGCCGAGTCGGGTTTTCCCGATGCGAGTGCTCCCTTGATAGCAGCATCTGCTCGTAATCTGTTGAAATCACTCATCTTACGCCCCTGGAATTAGCGCCCCCGTTTTACAAGGCGGGGGCTGTCTGCCCGCCGGGCGCAGCCGGCGGGGCAGCAGGCCACGCTTAGTCCATCGCTGGTTTGGCCTTGAGTCGGCGACTCAGGGCGTCCATCGCCTTCATCCCGATCGTGCGCCCGACGATCCTCAAGGCTTGCAGCTCCCCATCCACGACCATTTCCATCAGCATGCAGGCCCGGATGTACTCCGAGACGGTCATCCCGGCTTTCTTGGCGCACTTCTCGATCAACGCCTTTTCTTCGTCGTTCACCCGAAACTGCATCATTTGGGTTTTCATAAGTCCTCCGTTGTCTGTCAGAATGCATGACAGAACTGTACGTCACGATGCATGACGAATGCAAGCGTCGACGGTATCGTCGTAAGGCGGTACTATGATCGATGTGTGTATCGTAAGGAGGTAGCAATGGCCACAACGACGATCTCATCCAAGTTCCAGGTCGTGATCCCGAAGGAGGTCCGAGAGAAGCTGCATCTCACTCCCAGCCAGCGCTTGCAGGTGGTGGAAAAGGGAGGCGTCATTTACCTGGTGCCAGAAGTGCCGCTGAAATCGCTGAAGGGTGTGCTCAAGGGCATGTCCGCGACAGATCTCCGAGAGAAGCAGGACCGGGTGTGAAAGTCCTCTTGGATTCCAGTGGCACAGCGGCGTATAGCTGGAATGCGAGAAATCAACTGGCCGGGATCAGCGCCACCGGCTTTGCCGCGTCATTCGCCTACGATTCCTTCGGTCGCAGAACGGGGAAGACGATCCAAGGCACCACGACCAATTTTGTCTATGATGGGCTCAATCCGGTGCAAGAAAAGACGGGCGCCACCGTCACGGCCAATCTCCTGACCGGTCTGGGGATCGACGAATTCCTCACGAGAACCGATGGGGCTGGCACAAGGGGCCTTCTCGCAGACGCCCTCGGCTCAACCGTTGCATTAGGGGATGGGACAGGAACCATTCAGACACAGTACACCTATGAACCGTTCGGCTATGCGTCTCAGACGGGATCAGTAAATACCAACAGCTACAAGTACACGGGGCGAGAAGATGATGGGAGTGGCCTGTACTACTATCGGGCGCGGCACTATCATCCGAGACTCCAGCGGTTCATTTCGGAAGATCCGATTGGGTTTTGGGGAGAGGATATGAACGTATACGGTTTTGTGCAAAATAACTCGATGAACTGGATAGATCCATTGGGTTTGCTCAGTTGGCAAGATGCTCAGAGGCAGGATATACCATTCAATCAGTGGTGGAACGACCCCGATACTACGATGCAGGATCAAATTGACTCTCAAGCGATTCAGCCCAATCCTGGCATAGATCCGATTGACATAATATCGGGTGGTTCTGCGTGTCGCCGATTGTATGAAGCAGGAAGAGAGATTCCTATTGGAAAAAACTGGCGGTTTGCCCCGTTTGGAAACAGAACAGGGAATTCACTTGGTCAGTGGCCTCACTATCACCGGCGAGGTATGCCTGGGCCAGATGGGAAGATACCTGAGGGGCAAGGTATTGGGCGTCACCGGCCTTGGGAGAAAAAGGGTTGCGATAGAGATTTCTGTGATCGATTCTAATGAAACCACCTATCCTCCTATATGCAGATGGGTCGTTCGACTTCTTTAAATCAGTGGAGGAAGCCGAACGCTATGCGGAGCCGATCGACGTGCAGAATCATGAATACGTTGCGTATGACAGCGAGGGCCGTCGGCTTGAGCTCCGCGTGGAGGAAGAGGTCGTTGTCGGATTGTTTGGTCTTGGGAAAATCAACAGGGAACGAGTACGCATTGTTCAAGCTGAGGACACTGCCACCCACGCCGAAGAGTTAAAAAATCTTCTACACGTTTCGCTCCAGTCGAGCGGAACCTCTCTTGACTCGCTACACGCTGCCACCCTGCAAGACCTCATTGCCGCAAACATTCAGCGAATGGGTTTCTCATAGCCGTCCACTACTAGAAGTAAAAAGACTGTGAGGCCGTTGCTTGACATCGCACTGTTCCCCTGAATCGCGAAACGCAGCGCATCCTCGACGCCGCCGGGCGTCTGCGTAACGTGACGAATCCGCTGGGGCAGAAGACTCTTTATACGCCCGATGCTCTCGACCGTATCACGCAACTGACCAATGCGATCAGCGGAGCGACGGCCTTCACCTATGATGCGAACAGCAATCTCCTGACCGTCACCGATGCCAAGAGCCAGCAGACGGTCTATACCTACAACAACATGAATCGCACGACGACGCGGAAAGATCCGCTGCTGAACACCGAGGCTTATACCTACGACAATAACGGTAATTTGGCGACGGTCACGGATCGAAAGAGCCAGATGACGACGTACACCTACGATCTGCTCAACCGCAAAACCAAAGCGACCTATCAGGACGGGACCTCGTCGAACTACACCTACGATGCGGGGAATCGAATCACGCAGGTGCAAGAAAAAGATGCAGGGGGCACGGTCACCGCGACGATTACGCGCACGTATGATGGGTTAGACCGATTGACGCAGGAAGTGACGGCCCAGGGGACGCTGACCTATACCTATGACAATGCCAATCGGCGTGTCACCATGACCGTGGCCGGTCAGCCAACAGTGAACTACACCTACGACAATGCCAATCGGCTGACGCAGATTACGCAAGGATCGAATCTAGTGACCATTGGCTACGACGATGCCGACCGACGAGCCAGCCTGACGCTGCCGAACGGGAACAGTGTCGTGTATGACTGAAGGACCCACCCGTTTTGATCCGACTTCGAATGGGGCCTTGACGATCAGGCTGAAGCTTGAGAATCTCCCGAATGCGTCAAATTTTCGCGCCTGCAGAATTTTGAGCTAGCTTGCAGGTGGGGCGAATGTGTCATAGTGTGGGAACGGTCTCTCGTCATGACCGGCTGATGAGCATGCAATGATCGATCGGATCGTTTCCCAGAGTGGTGTGCCGATTCGACTCACGGATGAGCGATGGGCGCATATTACTGAAGAGCATTGCGAGCTCGCCGGATTACGTTCAGCCATCGTAGAGACCGTTTCACACCCGGAGCGGATTATGCTTGGCGGCGACGGGGAACGCCTGGCCATCCGCGAATGGGAAGCGGGGAAACATCTTGTGGTGGTGTATCGAGAGCACGCCGACGATGGCTTCATCATCACGGCGTTTCTCACCCGTCGAATTCGGTCCCTTGAAAAAAGGAGGCAGCTATGGCCGTTGTAGACATTCAGGAATATTTGACGCTGATTCCTGCGGTCAACCGGGCACCGCAACATGCCGTCTGGCTGACGTACGACACGGAAGCCGACACACTGTACGTGAACTATAAGAAGCCGAGCCATGCTACGGATAGCGAGATGACCGATGACGACGTGATTATCCGCTACGAAGGTGAAGAGGTCATCGGCTTTACGGTGCTGCACGCGAGCAAGCGGGTCAAGAAAACGGCGTAAGGGAGCGACTCCTAAGTCCATGGATGCCGAGTTCAGCCCCGTCCGCCCTGAGCGGCCTCGCCATCGTTCAGGCAGTTCTTGTTACACCATCACGACCGTTTTCTGAAGTCCTGTAGTTCCCACCTGTTTGCTTTTTCTGCCACGCACTCCTTCTCCTGTGTTTACCGCCCACTCTAACTAAAGCAAAATTCTCGAAGCTCTCAAGAATAAATGGCGAAGTCGCAATCATCTTTAAGCACGGGTCCGAGAATAAATAATTCGCTTCGTATTCGGGCAGTGCTGCAGCAGATTTTAGTCGATAAAGAAGACCTCTGAGGGTGTGCTAAATTTGTGCTAAAAATCTACAAAATGGACCTAATTCTACGGAATCAATGGAATACGCAGAACCATCTCAAACCCTTGTTACCACAGGAAAAGCGGGGAAACCTTTGCAAAATCAAGCCGTAAGTGTTATCTGTCCTTTGGAACTTTTAAGGCGAGGGCCCTGGGTTCGAGTCCCAGCCGGCTCACCACTTTTCAATAGGTTGTGAGTTCTGGAACTTCCACGGAAGGCTCCGTGGAAGTTCCGTGGAAGTAACTCTCGACTCGGTAGGTGTCTTGCTGCCAGTTCGTTGTGTTTCCCCGCGTTAGAACAACCGCTTTCCTTTTCGAACTTCCTCTCATTTTGATATTCGGCTATTCCAACTAAGGGGACGAGAAATCATTTTCTGATGAGCTGGCCTGCCCAAGCATATTCGGGCAAACGGATGTCTGCCTCAGAGGGTTGTTGTGACAGCAACACGGAGCAGGTCATTCTCGCTTCCCAAAATGATGATGCCGAGATATCCTGCGACAGCCGCATGCCGCTTGGGTGAAAAAATGGGGCGTGGGATTCTTTTAAGATGGCTCTGTCATCGCATGCTCCCCGGCCTGAAAATGCTTGTAGCGGAGGAGAAACTGTTTGACGCGCGAGCCGTTGTCTCTGTAAAGCACTCTGGAGCACTGTCGTCTTAAGAATATTCTCAGTAGGCAATGACCGATTCGATATTGGTGGGTGAATCAAAATCAGACTTACCGCCATGAGATCGCTGGGGGCTATCTTTGGTCGCCCAAGCGATCAGGGGGTGATCGTCGTAATCCCTTCTATGAGTTCATGCGCGAAGTGTCTCCGGGGGATGTGATTCTATCCTTCTGCGACACACGCATTGCCGCTCTCGGTATTGTCCAATCATACTGTTACGAGAGCCCAAAACCAGATGAGTTTGGTGTCACAGGTCTAAGTTGGAGCGCGATCGGATAGAAAGTGGATGTGCACTTTCAGGAGCTGTCCAAACGAATCCGACCCAAAGAACATATTCAGGAGCTGCGCCATCTCTTGCCAGAAAAGTATTCGCCCCTTCAGAAAGACGGCAATGGACTACAGAGTGTCTATTTGGCGGAGGTCAGTCCTGAACTGGCTGTATCAATCTTTCGCTTGATTGGTCCTGAGGGTGCGACCGTGAGGGATACAGCGGCTGCTCTCAACGGGGCGGCTCCTCCGATTCTGCAGCCCGAAGCAACTCTCGATGAGTGGGAACAGAGAGTTGAGAGGAAGATTCGTGACACACCGACTCTGCCGGATACTGAAAAGCAATCCCTCATACAGGCTCGCCGTGGGCAGGGCATTTTTCGAGCCAACGTGCAGCGGATCGAGCGTCAATGTCGGGTTACCAAGGTGAACCGGTCTGAGCATCTGATTGCCAGTCACTGTAAGCCCTGGCGCGACTCTACCAATGGCGAGCGTCTGGACGGTGAGAATGGATTACTCCTGACGCCAACCATCGATCATCTGTTCGACAAGGGCTTCATCTCCTTCGAAGGAAATGGAAGGGTGATTATCTCGCCAGTGGCACATCGGCCATCGCTGATCAAAATGGGTATCGACGTTGACCACAGTATCAATGTTGGGGTCTTTAGCGAAGGACAGCGGCGCTTCCTGGAATATCACCAGGAGAATGTCCTTCGCATGGCCCGCCGGGGGGGGAGGATAGCTGGGGTGGTACTGCCAGCCTGCCATTGACCAGCTGGGGAAGAGTGGGCCGGCCACGAATAGGGGAATTTAAGGTGGCATCTTAGTCCAGTTTCAAACTGTCGTCGTTTCCTGGGAGACGTCACTTGCTGACGGGATTTTAGGCGGATTCGATAGTACAGAAACTCCGAAGGGTTCACAGGAGCGACACCAACTAAGAAGATCAGATTGCCTTCCTGGATGTCAGCTTGCGTCATGGTGGTTTGATTACATGTCACAACAAAGCTCTCCTTTGTCGCCTTGCCCCGGAGCAGCCTCATCGCCCATAAGGTGACGAAATAGCCGCGCATGTGTCGGACGACGTGCTCCCACAAGGGAGGGGTATTATTCGTTTCAGACGCGACCCATTGAAGCTGGGTGACGCACCAGGTTTCGATCAACTCCCTTGTGAGGCTCGCGCTGATACCTGATGTGGAGTGGCTCCCTGAATCAACGTCCTCAACTGTTATGCACTCTCGCATCTGGTCCCCCCCCTGGTCAGAGGCGCTTCGCCGCACTCTCCCTCTGAGGAGCCTGTCCGCAACTCTCATGCTGAGAGGACACCGCTCCTGAAGATTCACAAGCGCGTGACTTGTGAATGGGGAAGGCCTCTTAGATCGGGACGTGTGTATCGGGATAGATACTTATGAAAACGAAATGATATAGCTGTGGGACGAGAAGGGCGTCCAGTCCATAGGCATTGATCCCATAGCAATCTCCAGGTCGGATCCGGTTAAGGGGAGCCGGTCACTCTGCTTCGACACACCACCACGCACCGAACCGCCTCTTCCTGCTGCTGTCGCCCTATGCATCAGCGCAGGATCATGGTTGAGGCATTTGTCTCCAGGAGGGGAACAGAACCGTTCCCATCATCTGCTGCTGTCACGCGGGTAACCCCATGGTGGATCAACAAGAAATTCTCGACATCGCTTGACCGAAGTCATCCGGCATGGCAGGTGCTGTTCACTGTCCTAACCGGCAAACACTGCCATCCGCCGGCGAGTACGTGAGGTGCATCATGTCTCTTACTGAAACCATTCGGCAGATAACTCGTGCGGCGCCTGTTGCTCTGATGAGCGCGACGTTTATCTCACCGGCGCTGCTCCCCGTCTGTTGTGTCTGTGGACTCATTCGAGACGAGACCGGATCTTCCCCTGATCGTGAGTGCTGGGTGACGCCACGGAGGTATCGACAGACCCATGGCGTGAATCCGGTCGATTTCCCTCTCACGCACACCTACTGTTTGAAATGTTTCACGAAGGCCCAGGAGGCGGTGAAGCAGTACTTCCGGGAGATCGGCACGTCGGCATGACCCTGCTCGCCGGCTCTCAGGACAGCGACGCCTCTTCTCCAGACCCTGGCCGACACACTCAGTCGGGCACGAGACCGGGAGAGCGGGCGGCTCAACCAGGCGTCGGCTCCGCGGGATGGATCGGCGCTCACTGATTGATTCGTTGCGGAACGGGAGATTCTGAGTCAGATCCAGTCGGCCTGAGAGGGCCACCCAATCTTCGTGGCGCATGACATGAAGCGAGCGGCTAGGCCGGAGATCTGTGGAGTCCCCCTCGCGTTTGTCGCGTGCCCCGAGGGCCCCGTTGTCACGACTCTTCCCGTCCGAGAGGAGTGCCCAGTATGGCCAGCGCCTTGTCACGATCAGCAGGCCCTCGCACCGCGACCGTGAGACCACTTGGCGGGATGTCACGGGCACGCCGAGCTCCGCAACTCGATCCCAAGACATTTCTCGCACAAGCCGACAGTCGAACGATTCTGCAGTGCGAGAAATACCAGATTCTCTTTTCGCAAGGGGAGGCGGCGGATGCCGTGTTCTATCTCGAGACGGGCCGGGTCAAGCTGACGGTAGTCTCGCCGCAGGGAAAAGAAGCTGTCGTCTCGATTCTGGAACACGGAAGCTTTTTGGGAGAATCCTGCCTCGCCGGACAGACGGGTCATCCGGCGACCGCGACCGCCCTGGAAGACTCCAGCATCGTGCGCATCGACAAAGACGCCATGATCCGTCTGCTTCACGAGGAGCCTACCTTCTCCCAGCTGTTTCTGACCTGTCTCCTGTCTCGGCACGTTCGCATTCAGGAAGATGTGGTCGATCACCTCTTGAATTCCAGCGAAAAACGGCTGGCGCGAGTGCTGCTGTTGCTGGCTCATGTGGAGGACACAGGCGAACTGGAGACGGTCATTCCAAAGATCAGTCAGGAAACGCTCGCCGAAATGGTCGGCACCACACGCTCCCGCGTCAGTTTCTTCATGAAGAAGTTCCGCCACCTGGGCTGCATTGCCTACCACAACGACGGAATACACGTGCACCGCTCCCTCCGCAATGTCGCCCTCCAGGACTAGGTGCCCGACTTCCGGCTGAAACTTCGTGCAGGGGCAGCGTTCTGGGATCTGCCAGATCGTATTTTCCAGCACTGAGCAATTTTGACCAGATCGTCATCGGTCTCTGAGACAGAATGCTAATCGTCTCGGAAAGCCGGTCCGCCGGGATCGGCAGCATGATGAATCGCTCGCCATTTGCCAACGAGTATGTACCAAATTGTGGGTGCAGCACGGAGACGCGGCTCTCTGGGACGAAAGAAGCGACGCCTTCGTGAAAGCAGCCCCAGGATGACTGGAAAGCCTTGGGCCATTCGTGCTTGAAAAAATAGAAACGGGGCACTCCCCGGAAGGAGGAACTCGTGAAAGAAGCCACATTGGTAACGGTGCCAGCTGGAACAACAATGCCTCGCACTTCCCCAAAAGAAGGAATCATGAAAGAGGCCATCGGTCTGACCGATGTGAAGATGCTCCGGGCCCGGGCACGAAAAGGGATCGAGGACGGTGCCATGACATCGGGGTACAAGGCCAAAGTGGAGACAGTGATCAAGCTGCTGAATGAAGCCCTCGCCACAGAAATTGTCTGCGTGCTTCGCTATAAGCGCCATTATTTCATGGCCACCGGGATCAGTTCTCTGAGCGTAAAGGGCGAGTTTCTCCAGCATGCCACTGAGGAACAAGCCCATGCTGATCAATTGGCCGAACGGATTGTCCAACTTGGGGGTGAGCCCAATCTGTCCCCTGAAGGAATTCTGAACCGGAGCCACTCGGAATATGTCGAGGGGAATTCATTGGTGGAGATGATCACGGAAGACTTGGTTGCCGAACGGATTGCGATCGACAGCTATCGGGACATGATCACCTACGTCGGCACTGATGACCCCACGACTCGTAAAGTCTTGGAGGGGATCCTTGCGCAAGAAGAAGAACATGCAGAAGACCTGTCCAGCCTCTTGAAGGAGCTGGGCCCGGAATCGACACCTCATCGATCGGGCCGTTAATCGGGCGGGAAAGAAGGTCACACCCATGGGGAAAGCGTTCATTCTGTGGCTGCTGGGCGTGCCGTTCACCTTGCTCGTCATCCTCTGGCTTTTCGGTTTCTTTCGATAAGCCGGCGCGTGGAGGGCCTGCCGGTCAACCTGGCCAGCATGGTCGCGGGGTTCAGGGCCACAACGGGCGTGGTCGCGTGACACATTCATCGAGAAGGAGGGACGAGCAATGGCAGATGACCGGGGCTGTTCACTGGGAGCGGTGGGAGTGGCGTTTCTGAGCGGCGGGGTGGTGGGGGCCGCGGTAGCGCTGTTGCTGGCGCCCCAGTCGGGTCGTGAGTCACGAGAGCAGGTACGCCAGTATGGGCGGCGAGCCGAAGAGCACGTCCATGAGCTGGCCGAAACGGCCACCCAGGTCGTGGGGCAGGCGGTGGACACAGGACGCACCGTTGTCCAGGAGACCAAGGCGGTGCTCACCGAGGCGATTGAGGCAGGACGCACGGCGATGTCGCGGGAGCGTGAGCGGCTGTCAGGGGAGAAGAAGGCCTAACGGCGGCAGGTGTCGTCACCGATGAGAGGCACCGGAGTGAACCTTTACACCAAGGAGACCTGAGATGAGTACTGTTCTGATCGTGCTGCTGGTCTTATTGCTTGTTGGCGCGCTCCCCACCTGGCCGCACAGTGCCGCCTGGGGGTACGGCCCCAGCGGGGCACTGGGTCTCATCGTCCTGGTCCTGATCATCCTGGCCCTGACCGGTCGGCTCGGTCGACGCACGTAGTTGAGGGGCCGGTGACGGGCGGTAGGGCCCTGGTGCCGCCCCGTCGGTCGGATGGGGCTGGTGTCGCCATTCAGGATCGGTGACGGGGTGCGGGGGGACGACCGGGCCAGAGAGAGACAAACACGGAGCCATCATGCTCTCACACAAGGAGGACCATCCTATGAACGCGGATCAATTCAAAGGGAAATGGATGCAGTTCAAAGGTGAATTGAAGAAGCAGTATGGCAAGTTCACCGATGATGACTTAACGCAGATCGAAGGGAGCTATGACAAGTTCGCTGGCAAAGTGCAGGAGCGGTATGGCGATAAAAAAGAGGAGCTGATGAAGTGGGCGGACCAGTGGCATCAGAACACGGCACCGGACGTGACAAAGGGCAAGACGCACTGACGGGACGTCAGCAAGAAGCGAACACACAGGTACGACGCCATTTCACATCTTAGTCAAGGGGATACAATCATGAACACACGCGCTGTACTGACGCTCTGCACGGCCCTGGTTATCGGTGGGGCTGTCATCGCTGGATCGGTCACCGCTGCGGATAAGACCACCGAGAAGACTCCCATCAACGACACGTGGCTCACGGCAAAAACAAAGATCGCCCTGGCGGCCGATGGCCGGGTCAAAGGGCGGCAGATTGATGTCGAGACCACGCAGGGCGTCGTGCTGCTCCGCGGCAAGGTCGATTCCGATGCGGCGAAGCATGCGGCGGGAGACATCACCAAACTGCTCGATGGTGTGAAGAGCGTGAAGAACGACCTTGAGGTCGTGGCCCCGTCCAAGCGCGAAGCGGTGGAGGACAAGGATGAGGCCATTACGGCACGCGTGAAGGAGCACTTCGCCAAGGACGCCCATCTGAAGCACGCAGACATTGCGGTGCAGACCAACGCGGGGGTCGTCTCGCTGACCGGCGAGGTCAAGGACATCACAACCAGTGCCCATGCGTCCTGGACGGCGTGGTTCGTTCAGGGCGTGAAATCCGTGAAGAACGATCTCACGGTGAAAGAGAAGGCCTAGGGGGGTATCCGCCCACCAGGCGATCGAGGAGGAAACGGAAGCGGCGAAGTCCCATGTCGAACACTATGGGAATAAGTAGCGGAGCAGAGAGAGCCCTGTACGGCCCGTGATACCAACCTTGATGGATGGGGCCACCATGGTTCAGCGCTCCATCCACCGCTGGAACGCAGGGTGTCTTCGTGGCACGTGTGCCGGATGAGAACGCCCGTTCATGTATCCATCAACCCGATGCTCCAAGGAGGCACGATGCGACAGGCTCTGATGATGGTGGCTGCCACTCTGTTGTTGATGATCAGCACGCTTGACACGACACACACGCGCGCGATAAGAGCGGAGTATTAAAAGGGAGTGACCTGATCGGCATGAAGGTCCAGGGCACTGATGGGAAAACACTCGGCCATATTAAAGACCTCGTGATTGATCCGGTGAACGGCGGCATTGATTATGCCGTCCTCGAGTACGGAGGCTTCTTAGGCGTGAGCGACAAATACTTTGCTGTCCCCTGGGATGCGCTGGGGTTCAGCGACGACAGGAAGACCGTGCTTCTCGATGTCACGAAAAAGGATCTCAAGCAGGCGCCCGGCTTTGACAAAAAGCTCTGGCCCGATCTGAGTGGCCGAGACCAGGCCATCGTGATTTATGAGTTCTATGGCGTCCCGATGCCGGCTGACCACAGCAAAGACCCAACAGCCACCCACTAATGAGGAGCCGTGGGCTCCCTTGGAACCCGCGGCTCACTCGTTCTTTCGAATCGGCGGATGGGTGACTCCAGCAGGATGGAGTCGAGCCGTTCTATCCGCCGACGTGAAGACCGGTGCCGTGAGTTCTCGTATGACTCCGCTACCCCGACCTCACATGCCCTTTCTGTGGTGTCGGTCATCACGCTGTGGTCCTCGCCTCATTACAAATCGTCCTCCTTCAGCGTGAACGTCTCCAGAAACCAAAAGTAGTCATAGCGGGACGATTGTCCGCCTCGACTTCCTGCTTCCAATGCGTCCTCGTTGTACCAAGTGGGATACAGCAAGAAGTCATGTGCTGGTTCGAATAAGTAGACCACTCGCCAAGGGAGCTTGATGTCGAAAGAAAGGAGAATACAGATGAAGGATGATCGCCAGGAGAAAGAAGACCACACAGAAGACAACCCCGCACTGAGCAACGTCATTGAGCGGAACATTCGCACCATTATCCACCTTCGTCTGAAGGCTGATCGTGAGCGACCCTTGCAAGACCGCATTGCTGACGCCGTCACCTCTGTTTCAGGGCGCATGGTCTTTGTTTATGCGCATATCGTATGGTTTGGTATGTGGATTCTCCTTAACAACGGGCGGTTAGGGGTGCCTCCTTTTGACGCATTTCCCTATGGACTCCTGACGATGATCGTGTCACTGGAAGCGATTTTCCTGTCGACATTTGTGCTCATCAGCCAAAACCGCCTGAGTGAAGACGCCGAGCGTCGCGCTTACTTGGATTTGCACATCGGGCTGATGACTGAACATGAGTTGACACGGGTTTTGCAGATGCTTCATGCCATTCAAGACAAAATGGGCATCACAAACGATGAGAACAGCGAACTGGCCGACCTTGAAATGGAAACCAAGCCCGAAGATGTGCTGGCTGAAATCGAGCGCCTTCACCAGCGGGCGCTCAGCGGGGAAAAGCCCCCTTCCTAAGCCAAACGACACTAGTCGACAGCCGCCGAACAAGGCATGGCAACCTTTCCAGACACATTCAAGACGCTGGACTTCCTTGGCGACAACGATTGCTTGCGAGTTCATAGCTCCCTCCTCGATATCGTCCCTCACAACGCCCGTCCCTTCTTTCTGCTGATCCTTGTGTAGGCACAGCTCCACGCTGCCTGCCGCATCAATTTTCCAACCTGCTCAATTTTGAACAGACTGTCATCTGTCTCGAGGATAGATTTCCCATCAAGACGCACACGTATGGGCACTTAGATCACGATGATACATTGGTGTGCACTCTTTCTAAGGAAGGATACGAAGGTCAGAGGTGATAACGAGTGGCGTTCAGGAGAAAATGGACAACGCCATTCAACCCAAGAAGAGCATAGGAGTGCCAAGGCGATATGAGAGACAATAGCGAGAGGCAAGGAGGGCCCACTTCCCTGCTGCGATGCTGTCGCACAACGGTCGTAGAGTACCGCGATCTCTCGCTGATACTAACCCAAACCTCCATGGAGACATGACAATGGCTACGAAGAAATGCAGTCACCCGGCATGTTCGTGTCAAGTTGCCACAGATAAGAGTTATTGCAGCGATAAATGCGCATCAGCCAAGGCTGGCGCAGGAGCAACGTGCGCTTGCGAACATCCAGGGTGTAAAGGACATTGATCACGCTGTTGAGGCCCTAGGTTCGACCAGATGCTGTCCTTCCTTAGGGCGAAAGGACGATCGCGTCATCGGGATCTCTCGTTCAAGCGGCCAACGTCAAGTGGATCGCGGAGTGGGGGCGCACGCGGTGAGGACGCGCTCTCTTCCACGAGATCGAAGGCCCTCAAACAAGAATAATTCCGGAAGGATCATCGCGTAATATCGTTTGGCTTGAGACGATGTTCGCCGAGCCAGGCGGGGACAAGTTCATTGTCACAGTCGTTACGCGCGACCCCTACCTGAGGAGGACATATGGCGAATGATGCAAACAGGATTAATGCCAGGGCCACCCTCATCACGTTGATGCTCCGCGAAGACCATCAGAGAGTCAAACAGCTGTTTGACCAATTCAATGACGCGACGAATACACACGAGAAATGGGACATCGTGACGGCGGCGATCGACGCCTTGGAGGTCCACGCAACGCTCGAGGAGGAGCTGATTTATCCTGCCTGGCGGGAACATGTGGAGGATCAGCAGCTGATGGACGAGGCCCGCAAAGAACTCGATGTCGTGTACGTGTTGATCACAAAGCTCAAGAAAATGGATCCCGAGGACGAGAGGTACGATGCCACGTTCAGACTCCTGAGGGAACAGGTACAGCACCATATGAAAGAGGAGGAGGAGAAGATGTTCCCCCAGGCAGAGAAGACCGCGCGGGATTGGGAGCGACTGACGAAACACGTGATACAGCGGCGTCAAAGCTTGGAACGCAAACCGCTATGGCTTCTGGGGGTGCCTGTGATTGTTAGCGCGAGCGAGACCGGCCATCCAATGCGTGCTGTCCTTTCCCGCCGAGCAGGAGGCGGAGGAGGGGAACAGTCTTCGCAAGATGGTTGGGAATAGGAGGCTCAGATGACGCCAGAACATGAGGACACAATGGAGTCAAGCGGGCGCAGGCGATTGCACGAACCGAACGAGCGGAGGAATTGGCCGGGTCGATTGGTCAGGCACGGGACTCGGCGGTACAGCCCGGACAAGACATGTTGCGCCGAACTAATAGGGGTGCCCGTACAGCGGTGAAGAACGTTTCCGAGGTCGTGCCGTCCTCCCAGAAAAATGAGCCAATCAGAGGAAGAGAAATGTGCGTGAAAAATAATCGGTATAATTACGCATGGCAGCCAATGGCCAGGGGAAGCACGCACGGTGATCTTTCCTGAGAAGCGATGGCACTGCTTGACAATTCGCCCATCTGATCCCAAAGACATCGAATGCGTTGCAAATAAAGTGAACGGACACAGTCTTTGCCTGTCCTTATAAGGCGAGGGCCCTGGGTTCGAGTCCCAGCCGGCTCACCACGGTGCAGTGTTCGCTGTCCCTGTCGAGAAGTTTTCCGCATCGATCTTCATCAAACGCGCACTAATAGGCACCGGCGTCCTGCTTCTGGTTTTCCGTTACAGGAAAAAGAGGGGGTAGCTTGACGCTCGAAAATGCAACCAATACACTGTCGTCTCGAATTTTATCTCCCCACACTTTGAGAGAGGGATATCACATGCAGATAATCAAGATTGATCGGGACGAGTTGCCGGGCCGGTTAGTGACGGGTCTTTCGAAGATTGGTCTGGCCATGAAGAGTCGGCCATGGCGTCGGCAGGGACGGCAAGGAGTTGGGCCATTACAGGTTCAAGTCTTGTCGTTCTTGCGAACACAGCCCAATCGTTGCGCCATGGTCTCAGTCATTGCGAAAGAGCTTTCGGTCAAGCTTCCCACGGCGTCGGAGGTGATTCGTACGCTGGAGTTGAAGCAGTTGGTCCGTCGCCGCCGATCAGATACGGATAATCGAGTGGTGACCGTTCATTTGACGGCGAAGGGAATGAAGGCCAGTCAGGTCGGAACGGGATGGCCGGAAGCGTTAGCCGCTGCGACGCAGCAGTTGTCGGGGCAGGAGCAGGCCAATCTTCTTGCCATTCTTGTCAAGATGATTCGAGCGCTCCAGTTACAGGGAGAAATTCCCGTGGCGCGGATGTGCGTGTCGTGTGAGCATTTCAGTCCCAACGCGCATCCAAATAGTGCGGCGTCCCACCATTGTCAATTCATCGATGCTCCGCTGGCGGATCAGTCACTACGCCTCGATTGTTCGGATTACATTGAGGCTACTCCCTTGGCGGCGAAGCAGGCCTGGGAAAAGTTTATCCAAGCAAAATCTGCGTAGTGGCAGGCTCGAGAGAAACGGTGTTACCGTGAAGGCAACAGGCTAGGGTTTACTGCCTCTGACCGGCTCTTTGACCAGATACAGCGACCGATCCGATTCGATACTCGTGAGGAGGTCTTCCAGCGCTAACTGGAGGGCCGCCTCAATGGGATCGCGATCGGATGCCGTAACCCATCGCACAGAGGATCCAGTCGCAGATCGTTCAATATCATAGGACTTGATTGGTTCTGTCACTGTTCCCATATCCGCCTGGAGACGGACGTGGTAGACGTAGGGCCCTCGTGCGATCATTGATAGTCTGGCGGTCAATTTCATGGCCAGATCTGCAGGATCTCCTGACACGGATGTGAAGGTTCCTCGTTGACGGATGTAGTGCAGGACCGCTTGGGAGAAATCACGAGGGGTCCACTCTAGAAGCGTGATACCGGGCATGTGATCGGCACCCTGAATCGTCAGGCCACCTACTGCGACTTGGAGTGAACGGGGAATCGAGGTGCTTGCCGGATGGCTAGGGAGCGGATGTACCTCAATTCGATGAGTGCATCCGGAGAATGTGGTGAGGCCGAGCAGTAGGACATATGGCCATAGGCCTATCCCATGACGGCTGTCAGAGTGAAATCGATTGGTCCAGCGCATGGTTGCGATATCGGACGGGTGTGGGCTAGGGGAGTATTTTTGTTGTAGGCGGTGACAGGATGTCGAGATCTTTCAACGCCCGCTGAGCCTGCTCGCGGTACGAGCGGTCGGTAGCATTGGTATAGGTGTCGACCACTCTCTGGTAGGTGGCACGTGCTTGCGCATACTGTTTCTTGATCGAGAAATATTGGCCGAGCGCGAGCCAATTTTGCGCCGCCGCTTCATTGGCCGTTTTCATCAAAGCAAACTCCCGTTCAACTTGCGTCGTGCCTTGTAGCTGCGCCCGCTTTCGAACGGTCTCCCCCATCTGAGCAGCCATCGCTTCGATCTGCTCATTCTCGCGTACGGCAGCCTCGACATGATTCGCTTTCAGGTGCGTGTAGAACGCTTCTGTATGGTCTTTCACGATGTCGGCCCGCTGTTGATACGTATCGTGGGTGCACCCGAAGCTGAGTGCCAGCAGGATTCCA
>Ga0209079_10000446_pt1 | contig 16550 bp, 13 predicted proteins | sample PPLLaktember2015_2_FD_187259 | JGI IMG/M metagenome (GOLD analysis project Ga0209079, IMG submission 187259) | Freshwater sediment microbial communities from Prairie Pothole Lake near Jamestown, North Dakota, USA - PPLs Lake P7 Core (6) Depth... | ecosystem: Environmental > Aquatic > Freshwater... | reverse complement strand
AGAGTACTTCTCCAAGTGCTAGTGAGTCAGTTTCGCTTAGCCCAAGTAGATCAGTTAGTGCATCTGAAAGTGCCAGTGCATCACCATCTGAAATATCGAGCGAGTCTGCTTCAGTTTCTCCAAGTGCAAGTGTTAGTGCATCACTAAGTCCTTCAACTAGTGGAAGTGCCAGTATTTCCCCAAGTGTATCACTGTCTCCGTCAGCTTCGGAAAGTGCCAGTTTATCACCAAGCGTTTCAATTAGTGCCAGTGAGTCCACATCCAAAAGTCCGTCAGCTAGCGAAAGTGTAAGTCTAAGTCCATCAGCAAGTATTTCACCATCAGTTAGCATTAGTGCGTCCATTAGCCCATCTGCATCACTATCACCATCAGCTTCAGAATCAAAATCTGTAAGCCCCTCAGCTAGTGAAAGTGCGTCATTAAGTCCATCTGTTTCAGTCTCAGCCAGTATTAGCCCATCTGCTTCGGTTAGTGCGTCAGAGAGTGCATCAGAATCGGCTAGCCTAAGTCCATCAAGATCAGAGAGTGTTAGCTTAAGTCCATCAGCTAGTCTTTCACCATCAGAAAGTGAATCAGCAAGTCCAAGTGTAGCAGAATGCCACACAATAGAATTAATAGGAGTAATAGATGAGCATGGTAATCTAACTGGAAAATTATACATCTCAGATAGTTTACTTGGGGGAACAGATGCTCAAGGAAATATTACTGGAAGAAAAACAATAACCATAGGATTGAGAGGAGAAATAGATAAAACACTATGACCGCAGAGAATCAAAACGTAACAATTTATAGAGGAGAAACTAAAGACTTCGCCATCACAGTTTATTGTGATGATGGTAGTTATTCCAATTTAACAGGAGCAACTGTAGAATGGAATTTAGTAAATAGAAATACTGGAGAAATACTTGTAACTAAAACTACGGCTAGTGGTATTTCTCTTACAGACCCAACCAACGGTGGCATGACCGTTTACTTACTTCCAGCAGACACAATTTTTATAGAGCCCGCTAATTGGTATTATCATATGGTAACTGTACTTGACTCAAGTAATTATGTGTCAGTTAGTACCACTGGAAACTTTACAATAAAATATTATAAGGTATCTAATTTGGGATATTTAATCCCAGCATTAAGATTGACTATTGGAGATACAGACCCAGCTGCTTATAGATATTTAGATGAGTGGTTACATGTAGCTTTGGTAGCATCAGTTAAAACTTTGGAAGCTTGGTGGTTAGATAAATATCTTATTGATACGGATAATAATGTTTATAGAAATACGGAATGTGGGGTTCCCTTTGAACAGGCAGAACCTCCGGTTATTCTACAAAGAGATGAAAGACCTATTCAACTAATGGCGGCTATTCTTATTTTGAATGGAAGTCTGGAGAATAGTGCATGGAGTACCTACTCTTGGAAAGATGCAGAAATTAGTTTCTCCAATCTTGAGGGCGGGAGATTAAGAAATAGTAACTTAGGAAGATTGTGGGATGAGTTAAATTATCTGCTCAAACCCCCAACAAAAAGATTGGCTAAGACACAAAAGGGAAGTTTACCCGGCTACTTAAATAATAAATGGGAAGTCGGAGATTTGAATTAAAAGGAGAGTTATATGAAAAAGGCTTTATTTATTGGAGATGGTGTAACACCAACAGGGTTTAGAACAGTTATCCACAATATTATAAAAGGATTACCAGAAGAGGAGTACGAAGTACACCACTTAGCTATTAACTATTATGGAGACCCGCACAACGAAAGCTGGAAGATTTACCCAGCCGCTTTGGGAGGAGATATCTGGGGCTTTGGTAGATTGGGAGAACTTGTTAATAAAAAATTTGATGTCATCTTTATATTAAATGATCTATGGGTTATAGATAAATACTTAGCAGAGCTAAAGAAATTAGATGTGGAATTACCTCCTATTGTAATTTATTTCCCAATAGATTCCACAGATTTAAGTATGGAATGGTTTAATAATATAGGGGTAGTGTCTAGTATAAATGTTTACACAGAGTTTGCCAAGGAAGAAATTCTCAAATGTATGCCCGGACTTAAAGTTAATGTAGTCCCTCATGGAGTGGACAGAGATAAGTTCTATAAACTTCCACTATCTAAAAAAGAAATAAAGAGACAGGTCTTTCCGGATAAGGAAGATTTTATAGATTCTTTTATAGTTCTTAATGCAAATAGAAACCAACCTAGAAAGAGAATGGATTTAACTCTTCAAGGATTTTCTTTGTTTGCTAAAAATAAGCCGGAGAATGTTAAGTTATATATGCATTGTGGAATCAAGGATGTGGGATTTGATATTATAAGATTGTCTTATAGATATGAAATAGATACCAGACTTATCATTACAAGTACAACTCAAGGCATCCAGATGGTTCCAGAAGAGAAATTAAACCTTATTTATAATGCTACCGATGTTGGAATTAATACAAGTGTAGGAGAGGGTTGGGGGCTGGTTAACCATGAACATGCCGCTACTGGAGCAGTTCAAGTAGTTCCAGACCATAGCGCCTGTGCAGAATTATTTAATGATGTAGGTTTGTTAATACCAATAGGTATGAGATTACTTAATCAAGATACTCTAACATCTAGTGGGTATGTAAGACCAGAAGATTTGGCAGAGCAACTAGAAAAGTTATATAGTAATAAAGCTTTACTAAGAAATCTATCAGATAAATGCTATAAGAAATTTTCGGGAAATGAATACTCTTGGAAATACATAGTAAATAAGTATTGGAATCCTATATTTAAGGAGTTAACCAATGGCTAATATTACATGGCCTTCAGATACTGTTACTGTTATAGACAGTATTAGAGACGCCATAGGAAGAGATATAACTTGGTATGTGGTGGCATCTTCTGCTCCATGTACTAATCCACTATGTCATTTAGACATAGTTACAAATACATCTACTAATTCTTTTTGTCCCACCTGTAGTGGGCATTATTGGATATATACTTATTCTGGTGTAATCACTAATGCTCATGTTACTTGGGGATTTTCAGAACATTTAGGTTGGGTAACTGGTGGACAATTACCAGAAGGTGATTGTAGAGTTCAGATTAAATACACCATCACCAATCTAAGTGCAGTAGAAAATGCTAAGTGGGTTGAAGTAGATGGTAAGATAATGGAAATTAAACATAAGGATTTAAGAGGAGTCCAGAGTATTAATAGAATACTTGTAGACTTAAAACAATCGGAGGAGTAATATGAACGGTGATATAAAGAAAACAGGAGTGGTTATCCAAGGTTTAGATGTCTTGGATGTAACTAAATTTATTAGTAGAACTAATAAAAAATATCAGGCTACTTTGTTAGCTAATATTGAACAAGTGTTAACTGGAGATCAAAACGATCACTATGCAGAGATTAGAAAACTTGTTTTAGATTCTACTAACAATTTTACTAGAACAATAGTTAAAACTATCTTTGGTGATTTTGAAATATAAGTTATGGCCTTAACTGATGAGTATATTGCAAGACTAAAAGAATTAAAAAAAGACCTTACAAAGATTGAAGGTGAAATTTCTGCTACAGAAGATCGTATTAGAGGGTTGGTAAGAAGTCTAAAATATTGGAAAAAATTAATGAACGACCCAGATTCTTATTATAGAGCCGATGCCTTTAATTTTGCTATAGGGATTATATCTGGATATGCAAAAGAAATTTTATGGAGAAGTATTAAAAATGGGGCAGAGGAAACAAGAGAGTACAATGACCCAAGATTTCTAGATGGTTTAAAACTTGCAGTAGAAGATGATAGAACTATAACTATTGAATATAACCAGAGTGATTTTACAATAAAAAATGTACTAATAGATTTAAACCTTACTGCTGGAACTTTAGAAGAATGGGCTGGAGCTATATCAGGTGCTAGAGAAATGCTTAGAAATGCCAGAGGTGGTAGATATATAAAAGATACAAATGTGGCGTCTAAAGTGTGGGCAGAGAAAATATATAAAGCAGGGAGAGAGGGTGGTACAGTTTATAGAAGAAGAAGGGTTAAGGAGGAAGATGACCCTAATGTTTCTTCTGTAGACATAGACGTAACTGCTAAATATAAAGATAGGTACTGGGAAACCATAGCCCTTAGATTTCATAAAACTAAAAGTCCGGCTCCTTGGTGGCAACTATTAGATCAAGGTAATGTAGCACTAAAGGGAGCAGGCACTCCTTATCCAGTTAATGGAGCCACTAATTTTGTATCAAATACTATTGAGTCAATTAAAATAAATTTTGATACTATTATGTATAATAATATTGTTGGAAGAAGGAAAAGTGCTGAGTGGAATTGGGAATATGATGCTAAAAGAGTAGAAGAAGTAAAAGCTTATTTAAAAGAGTTAAATTTATTAAAAGATAATAAAGGTTTAGAAGAGTATGTGAAAGGATTTATAAAAGGAGAGCCTCCTCCTCCACCAGAACAAGTTACTCAACCATTTGATAAAGTTCTGGAAAGAGTAGCAGAGAGATTAACAGAATTACATAAGTTAGAAAAAGCTGATATCCCCGGATTAACTAAATTAATTAAGAATATGGTGAATGGTCAATTCCCTGCTGGTAAAGTAAGACTTGGTAGAGATGTTAGAATTAGAGTTAAAAGAATTCAAAATATGATAGAGGCTGAGCTTGGAAAGTGGTATACCCGACAATAATTACAAAATTCAATATTTTTTGTTATAATATATATAGAAGGTATAATTTATGTATGATGAGAGAAAACAAGATTTATCGGTCTACTACTACTTAGTAGCTTTACTAAGCGATGCCACCTTTATTAAGGTGGTAGATGGCTTTCCAGAGGAAACTCTGGAAGTACCAACTGTTTCAGTTGAGGCATCTACTATAGATTCTTATCAATTTGAAATGGGAAACAAAGAAAGACTGAAGAATAGAATGTGGTATATAGATGTATTTGCTGTAAATAAGTCTCAGAGAGACGAACTTGCATATAGAATAATGAATTCTTTAGAAGATTGTATACCAGTTTATGACTACGACGAAGGGTTCCCACCCCTAGTAAGTCCAACACAAACTGGTTGTCTAAGAGTAGACGACATACAACTTCGTATAGTAAGGGTATTTCCAGAATTAACTGGTAGCCTTTATTATAGAGCAAGCGTTTCTTTTACAGCAATTTATAATAAATTTTAGGAGGCTTATAAATAAGTTATGGCTAAAAGATTAGCAATTCCTTCAGAGGATGTTCAACTGACTGTGGTTGGTGCATACGATGAGTTACACCTGCCAAGAGTTCAGAGAGTTACAATGAATACGGATGTCCCCACTACTGATATTTACGAATTGGGAAACAATCAGTTAGCCGGTACTGCTATGGATACTCCTAACATTACGCTCACTTTCAGTGTGTTTGATGTTGGTATTAAATCCTTTGCAGTATTGACTGGAACAGACCCTGCGGCCTATCCGGGCGCTGGTGTTGATATTTCCGAACTTGGTGAAGTTGATGCCATCCTGTATATTAAGGACGCCTCTCTATCTGATTATGTCAAATCCGCTCATGCGAAGAGACTTCAGATTAGAGACTTTGCCTTTAACTACAGTGTAGATGGTGAGTCTACTGAGGATTACACCTTAGTAGGTTCTGAAAAGAGATGGTTTAAGAAAGATGTTGTGGTTGATAGATACACTACAGGCACTACGTCCTTCACTCTGACTCAAACCCCAATTGTATTAAAGAACGGTAACTATGGGTTATCCGTTGTCTTAGATGGAGCATATTTAACTGAAGTAGCTGGAGCCCCCGCCACTGGTGAATATAGAATTGTTGGAACAACTCTAACTACAGGAGATACTAGAACTACTCAGGTATTGGCAGTTTACCAAGCCGACCCGGCTGGTACTAACTGGTCATATATTTCTGATGCTAGTATGCCTGCGGCTATTAGAGGTAGAGACGTTAAGGTTCTTATCGTCGCTGAAAATATTACAAGAGTTCAATCAGTTACCATTAATGGTAACTTGAATGTCCAGCCCGTCAAAGAGATGGGCAATAAAAATATTGTAGGTTATCAGAGACAGGTGCCTACTGTTGAGGGTACGATTACTGTGTTAGATACTGACACAGAGCTGATCGACTTACTCTTGACTGGTAGCATCAACTCCGGAGATACAGAGTTCCAGGTTGGAACTGAATGTGTAACTTCTGGTGTGCCTTTGAAAATCAGACTTTACGATCCTTGTGACGATACCTCTATTCTCAAGACAGTCTATGTTCCCGACCTTGCGGTAACTGGGGACAGCTATACTTCTAACGTTAACCAGAACGCACAACAGGTTTTCAACTGGAAATCTAACACTGCTCAGTGTATTGTGTACTCTGGTTCATACTAAAACTAAATAGCAAGCCATTTGGTAAAGGATTAAGTTTTAAAGGGGCTACTAATAACGAAAGTTATATGGTAGCCCCATTTTTATTTTTAAGGAGTAATTGAATGCCGGCGTCAATAGATAAGAATGATGTTGATATCTCCAAGTTATTTAATTGGGGATTGGGATTTCCCATACAGGATGATGATGGGAAGGAATTGTTTAAAGTTTTTATTAGATTAGTTGGTGATGCAGAATTAAATAGAGCTAGAATTTTTGCACTAAGAAAGTCAGCCGAACTTAGAAGAAAGCTAAAGGCAGAAGATTCAGATGAAAGATTAGCTTTTATACCTTTCTATGAATTAGTAGAGAAAGAAGAGTTAGTACAATCACTTATTTTATTTAATACCAAGTTCTTGACTTCTGAGGCTCTTAGAGAAGTTAAGATAACGATGAAGAAAGAACCTGATTCAGATGCTACTTTAGAAGAGCAGGAAGAATATCAGGCATGGGTGGATAACTACCCGACAGAACGAGAAGAGAAGATAAGAGAATATGTTACAGAAAGAGTTGGTAATGTAGAAAAAGAGCTTATGGAAAAAGATAAGGCTACTCTTTATAAAGAATATGAAAGAGCTATAACAGATCAACTCTGTGAAAATGAAATGATGTTAAAGTACAGGGATATGTGTGCTTACTTAGGCTCTTATAAAGATAAAGAATATAAAGAAACATTTTTCAAAACCTTTGATGAATTTGAAAACCTTCCTAAAAATGTTAAAGACCAATTCTTAGAATCCTATCTCTCCTTAGAGATAGGTGGAGAAGACTTAAAAAAATTGCTCGAAGCAATGCAATAGCATCTCTTTGGGCTATTGCGAGGGATTTAAAAACTCCCTTAGATACAAAGATTACCGAACTTAGAGACTTACCGTTTACTTTATCTTTTGTTATTAGAAAGAGAATGCAAGTGGATGGATTCGGTGAACTTCCAAAAGAAAAAAGGCCACCAGATTCTATGATCTGGGATGGTACTATTGAAGATATAGAGAAATGGATTGATGAAGTGTTCACCGGAAAGAAACAAGTTAATTCGGAAATAGTAATACCCGATTGGGAGATTGAGGAATGAGAGTTATAACCTATCTAGAAATTAAAGATGACTCTGTTTATGTATCTATATACAAGAAAAATGATATAGAACATAAATATTTATTAATGAAGGGATCACCATCTTTTATTAGATTTACTGAATTAGTAGAGAGTTACGCAACCAAAGCCTACATGAGATTTTATCCTAATGGGATATTTTCTGTTATGTTAGACGGGAGTCCTTATGGCGAGAACTGATTTTACTGCGTCTATTGATAATATAATTATGGCTTTATCCAGCTTGGATAAGATGCTGGATAAGGTATCTCCTAAGCTAACTGATTTAAGTAAATCTTCACAAATAGGATTGAGTAGAGTAAATACTATATTAAGTCCTAAGAATATGGGATGGTCTGCTGAGGAGTTGCAAAATAATCTAGATAGGATAATGTTAATTAAGAAGGAGATGTCTTCTAAAAGTGCTGGGCTTGAAAATCTTTTCAAGCCAGAAACTTTAAGAGCAATAAATTCTCAATTAAATGTAATCTTAGATAAAATAGCAGATATGAGAAACTCTCTACAAATGCTTAATACCATTAGTAGAGGAGCTAAAGATATAGGTCTTACTGGAGGAGCATGGCCTTTTACAGAACAAACCATAAATGAATATAAGCCTAGAAGCTTGAGTGAAGAAAAAACAAGTAAATATTCTACATTTGGTTTATATAATAGTAAGGACAGAAGATTGGGCATAGGTGCCGAAGCGGGCTCACTCGGCCCCCTAGAGATAGCAATACATGAACTGGGGCATCATATTGAAACTCTAGCTAAAGGTGCTGGAGTTGATACCACTAGTATAATTCAAGCAAATGCATCAAGATCGGATAATATAATGCCCGCATTAAAAGAAAAGTTTATGTCGGCTGGTTGGAATGAGAATAGGGCTACAGAAGCTGCCAAAAATGCAGCTCATCATATGATGAATAGTACATCTGAAGCTTTTGCTGAAGAATTTTCAAACTTTGTACTGACAGGTAAAACTGCCTTTCCCAATTTCGATAAAGCTTTGCAACAAATATTTGGCTCCTTATCAAGTGAGATGCAACAAAAAATAGCAACATTAGTTAATGAGCTAGTAAGTACTTATAGAAAACAACTTGGTACAGACTTAATACAAGGAGTTCCTGGAACTAATATAAGACAGGCTCCACTTTTATCAAGACTTTCTATAGGGGAAACTACATCATCTAGAGGAGCATTATCTGAAAAAGGTTTAAATATTACTGAATTTGCAAAACAAGAGCCAGATACTTTAGAACAATTAAAAAAGTCAGCTACAGAAGCTGAGGCTAAAGTAGTTAGCTTAAGGAGTGAGTTAGAAAAATTATTAAGGGTTGCAACTAAGGGAGCTATGCCAACTCAAGAGGGGATAGAGAAGGCTATGGGAACTTTGCAAATGGGACAAGTTCCCCAAGGTATAGAAGTAACTGGAGGAGGAGTAGTTATTATTCCCTCAAGTAAAAAGAAAGCCATATTGGCTAAAGCTAATGAAGTAAGGGAAGGAATAAAGGCTCTTAACGAAATACAAAAAGCTATAGAATCATCTGTAGAAAATGTAGGGACTTCTGCCGGAATTGGGGCTGGAGATGTGGACGAAATCCAAAGAAGAGCGCAAGAAGCTTTTAGTAAGATGCCCAAAGAAAAGTCTAGCATAGGAAATAAAGCCACTTTAGAGGGTAACGTAGAGGCTCTATTTGGACAGAGATTAAATTTCAACCAAGAACAAGTAGCTAAGATGATTCAAATTGTAAATCCTCTTATGGATATTTACAATAGATTGAATTTCGAGATAGGTGAGTTATCTACTTCCTATAAAGTACTAACTGATGGTGTAATTAAATTTTCTATAGCTACAAAAGATTCTCAAGGTGTTGTTAGAAGTAATGAGAAAGCTTTTGCTTACTTAACAAAAGAAGGTAAAGTACTAAATGAGTCAGAGTATCAAAGCCTAAACGCTCCAGATATTAGTAAGAATTTACAACAAACATTTAAAAATTTAAATCCAGAACAGGTTACAAGAATAAAAGCTATAACAGAGGAATATACCGCTGTTATGGAAAGATTAGGAACTACCTTAACTAAAGTAGGTTCTGATTATACTGTATTAAATGACGGTACTGTTAGATTTACTGTAACAATGACTGATAGTACTGGGGCAGTATCTAAGGTGAACGCCTACCTAACTAAGCAGGGTGAGATTCTTAAGCAAACTACTTATGAGCAATTAAAGAAAACCGAGGCTGATAAAGAATCAGCAGTAACCCTAGAGAAATTAGCAGCCGCTTTGCAATCATCGGCTAGAAATGCTGTACCAGGAATAGGGGCTCAAAGAGCGGATAGAGCTATGGGGCTAGCCGCAAAGAGTCAGTTTAAACCAGAGGATTTAAAGTCGGCATATACTCAAGAGCCTGCTGGAGTTACCTTCCTAAAGTTTGCCAAAGATGCTGAAGGTGTTGTACAAAAGCTAGAAATAACAATAGATAGATTTGGAAATGTAATAACCAGAACTAATAGGAGACTATTAGGATTTTTCGATTCCATCATTAAGAATACCGGAGAACTTTTAAGATGGTCTATTGGTGTAGGACTTGTTTATGGCTCTTACTATAGACTACAACAGATGGTTCAGGTAGCGATTGACAATGAGGCTAAGTTAGCGGATGTCACAGTTACATTAGGAGATGCCCACAGAGATTTAAGAGACATCTTAGATGATACTTCAAAGGTAGCTTTTGCAACTGGAGAATCTATCAATGAGGTATTAGAAACCTATGTTATGGCATATAGAGCAGTTGGTGGAATCGCTGACGAGACTAAGAAAACTGCCTCCGCAAATAAGTTATTATATGACTCTACAGTTCTAAATAAGTTATCTAGTCTGGACTCTGCTACGGCGATAGATGTTTTATCCGGCTCTTTAAGACAGTTACAGAAACCTGGAGAGGATGTAGCTACTGCATTTGAAAGAGGAACTGACTTACTTGATAAATGGGTAATGACAAGTAGAAAAGCAAATGTTGACTTGGCTACGTTAGCTACCGCCTTCTCAATTACTTCAGAAAGTGCAGAAAATTCAGGCATGTCTATTGAGGAACTAAATGCAGTAATCGCATCTCTATCAGAAAAGATTGGTGGTTTAGGTGGTAGAGAGACTGGTAATGCGGTTAGAGCATTGATTGGTGGTGTTTACCAACAGCAAGCCGCTGAAGGTTTAGGTAAATACGGAATAGCTATTAAAGATACTGAAGGAAAGATGAGAGATTTCTTAGATATCTCTAAGGATATCTATGAGTTATACGCTCAAGGAATAATAAGTGAAGATCAATTAAATAAAATCGGTTATGTGTTAGGTGGTGGCGTTAGAAGAGGACAACAATATGTAGCCTTCTTAACAGACTTGCCTAGAGTTATGGAAATTGTAGCAGAACAGGCAGAATCTGCTGGCTCTTCAGAAGAAGCCTTAGCTAAAAAGATGGATATTGTTAAGACCAGCATTACTAATTTAGGGAATGCTACTCAAAGGTTTTCCTTCACTTTAGGAAGTGAGGGTGGAGTACTCGGTGCTACCAACTCCATTATTCAAGCGTTAACTGCACTTAATTTACTTCTGGAAAAAACTACATTATTATTTGGAAAGATGACAATACCTGCGGCTTTACTTACTGTAGCAGGACTTTATTTTAGAGGAGCCCCCGGTCAAAATAAATTAGCTGGACTATCTGGTAGTACTGGATTAAGAATAGGAAGCATGGCTTCAACCATATTAAGTGCTATCCCAGCTTTAAGAGGACAGGCTCTTGATGAAGAGGGATTAACTACTGGTCAGACTAAAGCAGAAAGAATGGGAACATCATTTGGTCAAAGGGTGGGGCCGAAAACATTCAAATATGGTACTGCCCTTGCTTTTGGAGCATACCCAGCCCTAGCTAGATATGGAGAAAATCAAAAAGCTGGAGAGGCTATAGGTGTCTTTGCTGGAGGTGTTATAGGAGCTTTACTAACAGGAGGTTCTCCTATTGGAGCCCTAATAGGTTCAACTGCTGTTGATGCAATTTTAAGTGGTTTGAAAAATGCTAAGGGTGAGTTAGAAGACCTATTAGAAAGCCCCTATCAAAAAACAGAGGAAGAAAAGAAAAAAGAGGAAGAAGAGAAAGATACCCCATATATCACAGCTTTAAAGGAAGCTACTAGTTTAGTAGAAAGTGCAATAGCAGGGAATTGGTTTGAAAAGGGAGCATATGCCTCAGAAGCTTTATTAGCAAATTCAATAGGAAAGGTATTCCCATCTTTGTTTAAAGTTCCAGGAGGTCAGTTGGATGTAGGAAATGTTACTACTCCAGAACTTCAAGCAGAAGCAGTTAGAACGAGAATGTCTGAACTTGAAAAAGAGGGCAGAGTAGACACTGATGAATACCGAAAATTAAGGGAAGCTTTAGATGCTTTAACAAAAGCAATTAACTTACGAGTAGAACAAGTACCACTAGAATTAAGTGATATAGGACAAGCACAGGGAAGAATATCAGGAAATTTAAAAACCGGAGAAAAGGGAATCTATACAGACTATCTAGCTGACATACAAAGTGAAGTTAGAGATGATCTTAGAAAACAATCCTTAGAAAGAGATATAAAACCAAAAGAATATCGAGAGAGATTGGAATATAGTTCCGCTTTACCAGCTTCCGCATCAGCACTTTATACGGCACTTTATCATGACCAAGTTAATTTTAATAAGGCTACAGATGAAGGAAGAGCTAAATTAAAAGAATTTTCTGATATGCTAATGATGTCATCTACTGAAGATATAGAAAGTTTAAATCTTTTAGTATCTACTGTATATGATCTTGATAAAGCTCTACAGGAGTTGGAGGGTAAGGAAGATGGTGCAATAACTCAATATCAAGGTAAAGATATAACTAAGCCTGAAGCTCTACAAAAGTATAAAGACAGTCTGTTCGAATTAGAAGAACTCACTGGAGCTATGCAGAGAGAACAATTGACTCTCTCCAGACAAAAGATACCATTACCTGGAATTGTTGGACTTGAAGGTTATGATGTTAATGAGATGAAGTTAATTGAGGATGCGGCTAGAGAAGCTCAAGATGCCAGACTTAAAACCTATGAAACTGAATTGCCTAAGATAGGAATAGAGTGGACTCCTGAAATGTCTAAAGATATGGTGGATAATGCTGAACCAGTGTTTATCTACCTTGGAGAATTATTAGGCTATTACTTAAAAGAGGGTATAACTGATCCAGCATTATGGACTGAAGCGGCTCAAAAGCTAGAAGATGCCGGTACAATAGATAAAGAAGAGCCAACTAAAAGTCTCGGCTATCAATTTATGGATGTTTCCCAATCCCAATTTAATGCCATCTTACCTCAATATAATGCCATGAGAGCACAAATTTTAGCCGCTGGTGGAGAATCTACTGAAGACACATTAGTAACTTATTTTAAAGATGCTAATAGTCCGTCATTAATGACTAAAGATTGGAAATTAGTTCAGTACTTACTTGGTAGAATCTTAGAGGAGACTGAGAAAGGTGTTGAAGGTTTGTATAACCTTCCTGGAGAATCTACATTCTATGTACCATCACAAACTTTAGAGATGGCTTACAATGCTGGATACAATGCAGCCGCAGGTGCTGGAGGCGGTGCTGGTTTAGGGAGTATGGTATCTCCTGGAACTACCTCCACCAAAACTCCTGAAGGTGGGTGGCCTACCTCAGCAGTACATCCAGACTTTGGTAAAAAGATAGAAGAGGCTATAGCTGTTCAAACTACTACAGTAAATAGATTTGAAGAGGGTACAAGGTTCTGGTTAAAGAATAAAGGTGAGGAAAGAGAAAAGTTTGTTCCGTATTCAGACGTCTTAAGAGGAAATTATGAGCCTCCGAAAGATTTATCCACTACTAGAGATGAACAAATTCAAAAACTTTTTAGTGATATGTCCATTATATTTAAAACATTATTTGGAAATATGTTCAAACTTCCGGGAGTTGGAGCTGGATTTGGAATGGCACCAACAGCACCAACTACGACAGAAAATCTACAAAGCATGTTAAAAAATTCTGCGGCATCAGAAAAATCAATGACTACAAATCTTAAATTAGATATGACTTCATCTGTACAGTTAATGGTAGATGGAAGAGTATTGGCTAATATAGTTAAACAATATCTGTGGGAAGACTTAATAAGATACGATACTTCTCAAGGTACAGCTACCAGAGCATTGATGATATAGGAGAATAAAGAATGGCTTGGTATTTTGACACAATAAGAATTTTTCCTCAAGAGTTTACAGATGATGGCTCTCAAGAGATAGCCGCTCTCAACCCTTTAGGAGGCGGTACTATTCATCAAATATTTGGTTGGAGTGATCTAACTAAGAAACTCACTGCCTATATAGTTGGATATACAGATAAAGATGCTATAGAGGCTAGAAGAAAAACTTCTCTTACTTATGTAATATCCGGCCCTTGGGGGGACTTGGGAGATTACTACTTAAAGAACACATCTATTAAAGCTACCAATATGACCTGCCAAACATTAAGACCGGACTTACCGGAGGATTCTCCCGTATTTCTGGCTTCATTGGAGTTGTGGTTAGATGAGTGAACTATATGCTAGCATAACAGATTCAGATGATATATTTTCTGTTAATGTAAATGAATCTCATTCTTCAAGCACCTCTATAGTTTCCTTTAGCTGTAAAGATACTAGCTTAGAAATAGGAGATCATATAGATGTTAACTTAGGATATGTAGGCGATTATGGAAAAGTATTCAGTGGGTATGTAAAAGTAGTAGAAAGAAAAGTTCCGGATAATATTTATACTGTTACTGCTTACGACGATATGATTAGAGCAATAGATTTTTTCGTAGCATCATCTACTCCAGACAATCCATTTACCAGACAAAATATTCAAGCAGAGGATTTAATAGCTGATGTATTATCCCTTGCTGGATTAAATAATTTTGATTTTGATAACAGTATGTTTACCTTAGCCATCTCAGTTCCAGCAGAAGTTAATCTTGTTTCTGCCTATGATTATTGTAAAAGTGTGGCTGATTATGTGGCTTGGAATCTATGGTGTGATAGAAACGGTACTATTCACTTTGCTAACAGAAAACCCTATCCTATGGATGGAAATTCACAACAGCCTGGAGATAATGGAGATAGTTCTGTTGGAACTCTATTAACTACAGATTGTTTAGATTTAAATCATTCCAAGTCAGAAAAGAATTTAAGAAATAAAATAGTTGTATATGGCTCTAGTGGGGTAACTGCCGAAGCATCGCAGGCAACATCCTATGACTTTCTTACAGATAGTTTCAGACAAATACTTCCTTCAGGATTCTATAAAGCCGTAGTATTTTCTACAGAACTTATTACTGATACTGGGTATGCTCAAGATGCTTGTGATTATAACTTAGCTTTATTTAACAGACTAACACATGAAATAAATTTAACCATACCGGGAGTTTGGCAAAGAACAGCAAGAACGGTATTAACTATAGATGATGACTATTTAGGATTGGATGGTGATTGGTATGTCTATCAATTAGAACATAACTGGGGAAAACAAGGATTCACCACTAATATGGCATTGAGGGTTTAATGAGTTTTATTGATATAGAAATAACTCATAATGGAAATAATAAAACTAGTGAAGTAATTAGTTACAATAGGGAACACTATATATGTTCCGGTGTAGCTACTCTTATCGTTGAACTTATTGATGATGGTACTAATTATGATCCTTGGGACGAAGTAGTTCTTTATGAGGAAGGTACAAAGAAAGGAACATTTTATATAAGAGAAGTTATCAGAGGAATAGGAAGTTTAAAAATAGATTGCCAAGACAATTCATTAAAACTTGTTGAATACTTTACTGACCCAATGGTTAGTTTCCCCTATATCACCTATGCCAGATTTTGGATAGAGAAATATTTGGATGAAGCTGGAGTTAACTATACATTTTTAACTACAGAGAATGGGGCTCCAATCAACGTAGATGCAACCTTTGGTAGAACATCTGCATACGAAATTATTGTTCAAATGATGCAGATGAGTAATTGGTATATGTACTTTAACCCTAATGGGAATTGTATCATAGGCTCTCTAACACTAAATACTGGAAGCCCAGATGCTAGAGTAGATGATGATACTATCTTAGATATAAAGTTGAATACCAATGACAAGATGCTAAGAAATAGAGCGGTTGTATGGGGTGGAGCAGATTTAGTATATAATAACTGGATATATGTAGACCTCTCTGTGCATACCACTTGGAACTACGACGAGATAGATAAGAGGGTAGTAGTACTATCCAATAACACAATACAAACTTACTATGATGCTAATAGAATAGCCAGGCAAATACTTACTGAATTTGCCAGAATTACAGAAGAGAAAACAGTAACTGTAACCGGAGAACTTAATGTAGCTATCGGTGATTACATCTTTATTAATTCTGATTTCTTCAGTGGGGGTGGTATGCTAACCACCGTAGCATCTCAAATGGATAGTAGTGGATTTGTTACTATTCTTACTTTAGATCAGAGATGCCCAAGACTGTTTGCCTTTATTGGAAATTACACTGATTATGTTTATATTGGTACTACAGCGTCTGGTATACATAGAAAGCCACTAGAAACTTCTGGATGGTATGACTATAGCACCGGACTTACTGATTTAGGTATTACAGACCTATCTATCAATAGTGGCATCTTCGCTACAACCACAAGTAGTGGATATCTTTTCTATAAAACTTTATATACTAACTGGAATCTATATTCACCAGACGCTAACTATTTTGCACCATCTGGAAGTACTGTAGCTTCTGGTATAGTAACCCTATCTGGTATTACACCTTCTGGATACTATGCATCTTGTTGTGCCTTAGATAAGATGGACTATACAATCTATGCTGCTTTTGTTACTAACAGTGGAGTTATATCTTCTGGATACATAATGAGTGGAGCATTAAATGAATTCTCCGCTAGTGGAGAATCTTGGATAGTTCAGATAGATTCCTTTGGTAGATTTATAA
>Ga0209079_10000445_pt1 | contig 16570 bp, 21 predicted proteins | sample PPLLaktember2015_2_FD_187259 | JGI IMG/M metagenome (GOLD analysis project Ga0209079, IMG submission 187259) | Freshwater sediment microbial communities from Prairie Pothole Lake near Jamestown, North Dakota, USA - PPLs Lake P7 Core (6) Depth... | ecosystem: Environmental > Aquatic > Freshwater... | reverse complement strand
GGTACGGGCGTGGTCGTCGGTACGGGCGTGGTCGTCGGTACAGGCGTGGTTGTCGGTACGGGCGTGGTCGTCGGTACAGGCGTGGTCGTCGGTACAGGCGTGGTCGTGCTGGTCGTTACCGGAGCCTCATACTCAAACAGTATTAACAGCTCACCATAGCTAAAATCAGGCGTATTATCGCTGGTAGTAGCGTTGATGAATTTTAATTCACCGTAAGAAAATATAGGACTGTTAATTGCCATATTACGCTATAACTGGTTGAGGATCAATTAAAAAGTAATCTGTTGCATCATACGCAGATACAATCAATTGTACTCTGACTTTACTTGCCGTCGCTGGATTTACAGTTACTTGCAAATAGTCCCAATCGTCTGCGTCGGCCGCATCTGCAATATCTATTTCCGTACTGAATGCTTCGGTTTGAGTATATTCAGTCGTATCATCATAACTATCAACATACGTTGCTTTAAGATATACGTTGTCTTTTGCTGTAGTATCATTTAAGGTCTGTCCGAGATCGTTGTATATCCAGAATTTAATGGTTTGCGATCCTGCGTTTAATTGAAATTCAGCGTCAAAAACAACTGTTTTCCAATCATCAATCGAAGGAACGAAATTAACAGAAGGAGTTATCTTTAAAACGGTGTCGGATAGTTTCTTATTTGCATTTGTGGATGTTACCGCAATAGATTCCCATGTGCCTCCAAAAAACCATGATTTGTGATTGCCGAGTATTTTTTGGAAGTTTTCAAAAGAAACAAGATCGGTATCATTGTTTGTGGGAAACAAAATATATCCATTAGTACCACCCAAAATAACATCCGTTCCAACTATCTTACCCCCAAGTGTTTCGATCTCCTCATCTCCGTTAGCCATTTCAGAGCCAAGATTAACATTTTTTAATTTTGTAGTTATCGCTTGATAAATTGCACTATCGCCACAGTTATAGATAGCGCCATCAACAAGCGTATTAAATCCCACATTTGAGGAGAATGGGGAAAACCCAACCTGCGTCGATCCTGCTCCACTGCCTTCAATAATAAATCTTGACAAACAAAACCGCGTATAGCGTGAAGTAATTATAGCTGTGTTTTGGGACGATTGTTTTAAAATACATCCTAATAACTGGTTACTATTACTTACGGTGACGCAGATAATTCCGGCAGTATCTGCACTATTTTCAAAATAAAAATTTCTTAAAGAGAAATACAGATCAGATGAAAAAACTAATTGATATGCCTCATCATTAAAATCTATTTTTGGCAGGTCATGAGCATCTGCATCCCACCCAGCATCAATACCCGCTTGTGGTCTATCTGCGTAGTCCTCGTCGGCTTCAATCTGAAATTTACCGCTCGTACCAGTAACAGTAGAACCTGCGTATTCGCGGTCAATCAAAAATCCAACTGCTGTAGCATTAGCTGATAATTCGGCGTCTCCTCCTCCATCTGACGTTATATTATCGTTATTTACCCATGCAGTTGCGGAATCAACAACAGCCTGTATAGTTCCCGTAGTATCCGCATTATCAACAAACGCCCAGACCTTACCTTTTTTGGTTTGTGTGGTGTTTGTGAGTATTTCCCCTACAGCAAATTCAGCACCCGCGGCCATGCCATCAACAGTAAATTCCCATAGAATGGCTGTTATTAAATATTTATGTCCATCCGGAGCAGTACAAAAACGAGCACCATGAGCACGCAGTCCGGGCGTTATTCCCACAACGTTATCGATTATCCTTGATCCGTTTGTCCAGTCGGCTTGTGTAATGGTTGTATTTGCAATTGCAGCTCTCGGCCAACCGATATGATAAGCCGGTAATGCTGCTGTACCGTCATCCGTTGGCGCTATATCCGCGTTAAGACCTACAACTCCTTCATCGTATTCAGACGTTCTTCGATACCAGACCTTTGTTTCCGCTGCATGATTTGTTTCGAGTCCTGTTTTTATTGCTGACGTACCTCGCCATGCATCGGCAGGAGTAGACCCGTCATTCCCTCCGCTTCCAAGTGCTGTAGAAACATATTTATGTGTCCAAGCCATTATTTACCCCCTGACCCCGGACGAAGTGTATTCATCAATCGGACACTGAAAATTAACGTACATATTTCTGCCAAGTTCTGTTTCAGTAATCATACGTTGCCAGCCAGAAGCATAAAATTCAGCATGGCATTTACACGTTGTATTGGGGCAAGTTACCATTTCTGAATTATCAATTTTAATTGGTGATTGTCCACATTCGGGACAATTCCACAATGGTAGCAAAACGGTATCATTTAAAAGAGTTACTTCTTCAACAGCAAGTTTTTCATTCATGACAATAGATTTTATATCACAAATGCTGATTTCATTATCTCCAATTTTTACAAATTGGTTGGCATGTAATTTAATATTTACTGTGTGCATTATTTACCCCCTACTGTTTTAGTTGGTAAATCACCTGGAAAATGTTGTCCATTAGTAAAATATTTTTTCTCTTTCAACACTGCGTCTATTTCGAATTGCGTATAAACCTTTTCCGGCACTGGCTCTGGTTCATCAAACTGCTGTTGGAAATAAGCAAATTTTCCCGCCAGTATCTTTTCATCTGGTCTCTCTTTACCCGGCCAGTAGAACGTCATGTTTTCTGTCTTTTTTTCGTCAGTGCTCACCTTCTGGATAGTGACATCCCACCCTGGCCGATAAGTAAGACTTTCTACTTTGAGAATTTTAATCATACCATATATCCCTTCGGGAAAAACTCTCTCCAATAAGAAGCGCCGTATTCATGCTGTATAATAGCACTTGTGTTTTTCTTCCATGAAAAAACATTGTCTTTGCCGTTGCACTGAATCAGTTTCAATCCGCTTGACTTTTTAACCGTACACGCGAGCGCGGGCATTTCTCGCGGAATCCCTGACAATTTCCAATTTGCATTCCAGCGTTTGAAAAAATCTTTTGCCTTGTCACTCTTTGTGAATCCTATAAAAGCCCCGTAGTATATCGCTATCGGTATTGTCTCCCTTATCCTGTGCATGGCGTATCTATAATACGATAACGGTATTCTGTCAAACCACCTGCCGTATATGTTGAGCATAATATCAGCGCCATCCAATTTATCAAAAACCTTTTCAATTCCTTTCCTTTGGATAATCGAATCAGCATCAATGTAAATAGTTTTGTCATACGGTGAATATTCTATCATGGTTGTTTTTATTTTTCTGTTGTCGATTGTCATACAAGGAAAAAAAATAAAATTTACATTATTAACGTCTTTCCATTTCGCGCACCTGTCCTTAATATTCGTTAAAATGGTTATAGGTAAATCGGTGTATTGCCTCGAATATGCAAAGGCATGAGCTGCCATGCAATCAAATTTTTCGCCAAAGGCAACACCGATTAAACCGTTCATGCTTTAACCGCCCTCAATAAAAGATAAAAACCGTTTTTGCTTGCTGGCATGGTAGCCTCTTCTCTGATCTCAAATCCGGCACTGCCTATTAATTCAGACAAAGAACTTTTATCATATAACCGTATATGCTCTTTAGATAAATGTCCTCTATCAGGAACGGATACAATAAGCGTTCCGCCCGGACTTAACACTCGCAACATCTCATCGACAACGGCTTTGTCATCAGATACGTGCTCTAATGTTTCCCCGCAGATAACGCAATCAAAATAATTAGATTCTCTCGGTATCCTTTCGGCCTTGGCAATGGTTAAATAAACAAATTTATTTAATTCAGAAAGTCTTTTTTCTGCCAGACTGATTGTGTTTTCACATATATCAATACCGTGAAGTTCAGTTATGAAGTCTTTGTGTCCAGCAAGAAACAATGCAAGGCCGCCTGAACATCCGACATCAAGCAACCTCTCACCGCACACCCTGTCTACGATCCATCCATGCCTTGCAACCTGATATTTGTGTTTCGGGTGCTTTGGGTCAAAATATCTTTCCCAAGTATTAAATTGTTTCATTGATATGCCTCGTTAAATGTGCAGTAACAAATTCAGGACAGCAATATTTTTTCGCCCATTGGTATTGTTTCTCCGCAACACCATTTCTGTATTCTACATTATTTATAAGCATTTCAATATCATCGGCAAAGCTGAAATAATCGGTTAACACAATAGGTGGAAAAGGAAAATATCGTTCCGTTGAAGTTACGTCCATAGTAGTAACAACACAACATTTTAAAAACATGCCCTCGATGCCAGACTTACCAAGCGCGCCGTTGTATTGTATTTTGTTGCCAAACCTGCTCTGGTTTATACAAGGATTGTTTTTTGTTAATTGATCTATAAAAATGTGGGCTGTACTTTTTTCTTTTAAGCAATCTTCCCATGATAACTTTGAAAGCATTTTATATTCTATGTTATATCTTTTCGATAGCTCTTTTATTACGGATTTTATTTGATCGGTTCCTTTGAAATTATAAACCGCTTTTTCCCCCGGAGAATGACAAATTACAACCCTGTCAGTAGGTTTATTTATTTCTATTTCCGGTATCGTAATTGTCTGGTATGCTGGTATATACGGAACGGTTAAATAATTATGCAGGTCTGGCATGGCATAAACGGGAATCTTGTTTTCTTTGACATAGGCATTGCACCATTCATTGTGTACGCAGAAATTGGTATCACTGAAAATAACTGCCACGCTTTTAAATTTCTTTTCTTTAAACCTTTTAGAGTACCTTTCAAGTGCCTTCATTCCTATAATTATCAAGTGCTCTGCGTCGATTTCTTCGGCAGATAGTCCGTACATGCGTGCACCTAACGCGCGCACGAGGTGTTCAGCGGCGAAGTATTTCCCATGTGGTACTAAAATACCAATGTTCATTTAAAGTTCCCATATCCGGTATACAGAGTTATAGGATATTTTTTTAATGCTAACAGTAAATTATTATGGCGCTGTACATCAACTCCAATCCGCTGCCAGTGAAATTGAACAAATAATGTTTTAATGAATCCGATAGTATCATCGGCGATCATTTTCTCAAGGATGTCATATTCGGCACCCTCGATATTCATTTTTACAATTATGTTGTCGTCCCTTTGGAATCGGTCTAAAACCCAATGAGAGAAATCTATGCAGGGTATTTTTTGAGGATGTTCTTTATCAAGGTTGCCAGTCCGCTTTTCTTTATATACGGATGAACCCTGAACTGCTGCCGGATTCTTTTTGCTCACATAAAAATTCAATTCGCCATCATATATCCAGGCTGCCTTGTTAATGGTTGTAACGTCTGATCCATAGTTAAATCCTCGTAAGTGTGTGTTACACTCAAAGGCATATATTTGAGCACCGGGTTTATACATAGAACTTTTCCTGAATCTATTGATGTATAAACCTCTGTAAGCTCCAAGATCAATATAAACATTCATTACAACCCCTTTGCTGCGTCGCCAAATTCTTTGTAAATAGGAGCCGTATCAAGTCCCAATTCCCTGAATCCCAAAAGATAGTTTCTTATTCTGTCCTGTAGCTTCAACGGATACGGAATTTTAGAACCTTCACAATGAAACAGGTGCATCCACACCATTTTCGGATGGCAGAAAACCTTGCGTCCGGCCTTCCGATATTTCTCCTGTATGTACCCGCTTTCGCCGCCAAACCCACGAAATTCAGGATTGAACCCAAGCCATGACGACCGCCTGCAAGCAAAAAAGCCCGCGCCCATACCCCACACCTCAACAGGTTCTTTCGGCAGCTCTGTCACCGCAGAAGACCATATACCCCACATTTGTTTCCGCCACACCGGCTCCCAATTTAACGAGTATTTTCCACAGCTCGAATACATCAGTGGGCCGCCGTAAAAGTTGTCCCCCTCTATAACGGCATCAAGAGCGCCTGGCTTAACAAGGATGTGGGAATCCATACATAGTACAAATTCCCCTTTGGCATGCTCAAAAACTTTATTTTTGGCATGGCTTACACCCTGTATCTTATTCTCACAGACGTATCGCACCTTGTCTTTACCATTGTTTTTTACCCATGCCTCAAGCGTTTTACTGCCGAAATTATCAACGATTAATATTTCAGCGTCCTTCAAATCGTGATACATGCGAAGTGATTGTACGGTAAAAAATACTTCCGTAAAATTGTTAAAACATGGCATGCCAATTGTCCACTTCATACTATTGTCGCCTTTTCTTCTGGTTGTGGTGTTATTGCCCTTTCAACTTTTGGCCGTCCGCGTTTCTTTTCTTCAAGCGGTTTTCTATCAATAAAACCATATATCACCAGCTTTGTAATCTTGATATAATTATCCGTCTCGATAACGTCCCCCACTTTGTATTCTTTCTTTTTGGGATAATTAACAATTTCGCTGTACGGCTTTACGATTCTAAATCGCATACATTCTCCTTATAATGGCTGTTGAGTTGTTGAGGAAGTTGTCGTCGGAACCGGTGTTGTAGTCACTGGAGCCGGTGCTATTCTCCATATACGAATTAAATACAATTTGTCTTTTCTGAATATCCATTCGTGGTCAAACCAGCGATCTGCCGTAACCCGCAGAAAACCCTGATAACGGTAAGCGTCAATTTCTATCGCATTGGGACCGAGAACGGCAACACCGCCCTCGCGTATGATTGCGTTGGTTGTGGGTGCATGATCCTGAACACGTACCAACTGCGCCGCTTCTGTCTGCGTATAATAAAACCGCAACTCTTCGCTCCAGGTTAAACGTAAATCCATATCAGAGTACGGAGAATAAAGATGTGGCGCCTCGGTTGTCGTTGTCGGCCCCCTTGTGGTAGTGGTCATCGTGGTGCTGGTCGTGGTCGGGTTTTTTGTGGTAGTCGGCGCAAGCGTAGTTGTCGGCGGTAACGTAGTCGCCGGAACCGAAGGTCTGCGCCTGTTATGTATATCTACCAGCCAGCCCCCGGTATACGATTCGATGTCCTCCCATATTTGCAAACATGCCGCCGAAGTAGTGCCGGTCAAAAAAGTATCAATGAACTTTATGTGCATATATCTGTCTGCTGGCGTTTCGATAAGAACATCATACGGCACGCCATAAATGAGAGAATCCAGCGCCATGTGAGAACTGAAACAATCTCCCTGGTGGATAGCCGCCATATTATTTGTTATAACACGGCCTGCATCGGTCATGTAATCCGTATTATAATCTTGATTATAATTCTGTCGTCTGAAAGTGCCGTGCATCATAATAAACTCCTATATATAAATTTTAATTATTTTCAAAGTAAAGGAAAGGCTCCGAAGAGCCTCTCCTGAAAAACCGTTACGCAACGGTCACATAGGCTCCGTCATCAATCGGAACGTAAAAAACCTTCCACGCGACACTGATTGTCTGCGCACCGGAAAGAACAAACTCAATAGCGCCAATCGGAACTATTGAATCCCTTGTCTGCCCCTGCGCTGCTCCGGCATTTACGCCGAAGGTAGCTGTTGCAATCGTGCCGTCAATAGTCAGCAGAGTACCAACCTCAAGCCCTGCCGCTGCAAGGGCTGCGCTCATTGCGCTGGTAGTTCCCGTAGTCGGGTTCGACTGGAGGCTGATATTTGTCGCACCCGAAGCTGCGACGGTTATCTGGCCGATTATGTTGGTTATCGCAACACGGCCGCCAACAATGTTGAATATCGGAGTGTTACTTACTCCGGTAAAAACCGCGGCCGCACGGTCAAGCATCAGACCGTATCTGGCCTGCCGGGAAGTCTGTAGTATCGCCCTGTTTCGTATGTTATTCATAGTTTCCTCCTTATACTATCGCCGAAATAGGTATCTCTTGCGGATATGCCTGTCTCGGAAGAATGACCAGAATACCACACAGTACCGCCGTCGCATCGACCTGCACGATATGTAACCGTACAAAGTGATTACCGCGCGCACCGTTTACAATGGCGTTTGTTACCTCTGCCGGGTCAACCGAAATCTCGTACAGATCATTAGCTGCTGCCGTTGTCACAAACCCTGCGTTTGTTGCGACTGTTTCCGCACCCCAGGTATTCCCCGTACCGACCATGCGCCGATACCGGAATGGAATAGCCAGCGTGTTGCTCGGCGTAACATTGTCGCATGCCTGAACCGTGACCGTGCCCGTACCAACCGCGCCCGCGCCTTTGTGAATAATGAATGTTACCGAGTGCTGGTTGGTAACGTTAATTACGTCGGAGTCCAGGGTCATCGCGGCACTTGCCGGAGGAAGACCCTGAACAACGTTTGCGTTTTCTGTGAAAATATTTCCGTACATAATGTACTCCTTATAATAAAGTTAATTGTTTACAATTACGGCCTTGCTGCCAGTGTTACGAACGGACTGTACGTTGTGCCTGAACCGTCCGCCGCTGCAATCGTTGTATTCCACATTGGCTGTCCGTCAATGCGAATAACGAAACGAAGCACAGTCTCATCATTAAGGAAACGAACGTGAATTGAACTTGCCTGGTCCATCCCGCCCTTTTCAGCGATAAGATACTGCGACAGATCACAGAAAGAAATATCGCCAACCGCCGAAAGCGCACCGTTGTGTTCGGTGACGTTGACAGGTTTTCCCATGAGTGTTCCATAAGGTGAAGCTGAAGCCATCCCCGCGGGCATGTACACAGGCACGCCACCGAAGCCGATGGCCAGCGCCATTGTATACAACTGAGGAAGTACAGTCTGGTTGATGTACCATTCTGCCTTTGGCATTGAACTTGCAACCATGCGGGTATACATATTGACAACATTCTCATACAGAACGGTATTTGCAAGCTGTCCGGGTTCAATCGCAACAGTAACCAGTGAAGGATGTCCCTGAATACCGATAGGCTGTCCGCCGCCAACTCCGCGCGCGATAGCCTCATCGATAAGCCATGAGAACTCTTCGGCAAAGGCTTGACTTACAATGCTGTTCAGCGCGGAAGCGTCCTGTAAAAGTTCATCGGTAAGCGCGCAAAGCGCCGCCAGCTTTTTCAGTTTCAGCTCGATCTGCCGAAATTTAGGATGTGAATACTCTTTCAGCCCGGCCTCTTCAAGCCAATATCCATTCACGCCGCCCCAGCGGTGTCCGGTGACCCTGCTTGATTCGGCAACCGCATTCATGGTAAGCGCGTTTGAATTGGAACTAATTGGAATGCGCCGACATTTCTGTGCGAAGGATGTCTGTGCAAACGTAGTTTTGAAAAGCTCGGTTACGTGGTCGGTTGTAACGAAAAACCCACCATCAGCCGGAACAAGCTCGCTCATACCGGTAATGACGCGCTTCTCATAAATGGCCTTAATATTCTCGCCAAGCGGGGTTTTCCGACGATCCACCGCCGCCGCCGGACTCTGTATTGTCGTTGCGTTCTCGGCTTCGAGTGTCTGCAAACGCTGCTCTGCATCAATCTCGGCTTTCATCGCATCAACCTGTTTATTCAGCTCTCCCCAGCGGACACCCTCGGCCTCGGTCATTTTCTTATCTTCCCGCGCCTCTGCCGCCGTAGTAACTGACCGCATCTCGTCAATTGCTTTTTTGCGGTCTGCGATCATTTTCTGTATGTTCTTCATACATACTCCTTTTCTAAAACGGTTAGTATTGTTTTGTTTAATTCCAATTTATTGCATGCCTTTTGCCTTTCCTCGGCTACAAGCTGTTCTGCAAAGTAATCCTCGTAATCTTCTTTTACAGAACGCGCCACAACCTTTGTTTGTGGATACGCAGGAAACGCGGTGGGACTTACTTCGTGTAACTCAACATCGACCAGCGTTCTCACGACATTAGCCAGGTCGGTTTCGTCCCACTCCTGCTTTCTCACATTAAAAGCAAACGACATTCCATCAACATCGCCACGCGATACGGATACGGCTGCATCGCGCCCATATTGAGTATCTGGCAGATCAAGTTCAAATCTTAAACCCTTATCATCTTCCTCAAGCCGCAACGTATTGTTTTTGGTGGAACCTAAAACCATATCGGTATTATGATTCCACAGCGCCCGGATATTACCACCCTTTACTGATTCTTTAAACGCACCGCGCTTGACCTTTTCGCGGAACCCGTAGAGCGGTTTTGACAGCTTGTCAAATACCGCTGCATACCCGCGCAGAGTTTTCTTTTCCCCATCTGCCCGCAGTTCAATTCCTTCACAATCGAAAAAACTTCTCGTTAATGGCATATTTTACTCCTTATGTTCAACCGGGGTTTTTATCAATCTGAAAATATTCTCGCAATGATCTAACCAGAAAAACGGCCTGTTGCCGATTGTTTTTTCAAACCCCTCTTTTACGAACTTCAAATCATTCTCGGTTAATAGCAAAATGGAGCCGTCCTTCAGGTTGTCAATCTGTGAAATACAATCTTTGCACTCAAGATAGCACCCTATGTCTTTCTGTTGCGCACCAGCAATTTGAAAAATATTTCTAAGCATTTTCTTTTCCAATTCACCTTTGGTTGCCTTTAGCTCTCCTCCTTCAAGTGGTATAGAAACTATTTCTTTAGAATCTGAAAACTTAAATTCATACGGCTTCGCCATTCTTACCCTCCGGTTTTTTTTCTGGTTTGTTTTCTTCTGGCATCTTACCAGCGTTTTTTGCATCGATCATATTCATCGGCACAAGATACATTTCACCGCCCTTATCCGGCAGCGGGTTCATGTTTTCTATTTCCCTCACATCGTCCGCAGAGAACCAACCCCACTGACGCGCAATAGCATACGCGGCATACCGCTCTGATAGTTTCCCACGGAGTAACCCCTCAATAAGAAACTCTGCAAAATGCACCGGGTCATCGACAAAGAGCTTCTTTTTTATTTCCTGCTCCCATTGTACCAGGTACGGGCGCAAAGTAAACGTCACAAATCCTATGGTCATCTCTTCAATGCCGGTTCCCCAGGATGTGGATTTTTCCAAGTGCTGGATCATGTGGAGCGGCACATTATAGATTCTGGCGATTTCCTCAACGGTGAATTTACGCGTTTCGAGATATTGTGCGTCCTCCGGCGGTAGTCCGATGCGCTCAAACTTCATGCCCTCTTCGAGAAGCATGAGCCGGTGACTGTTTCCAAGCCCCTCGTAGTTTTCCCTGAATTTTGTTTTGATGTCTTTTTCGGATTGTTCTTTCAGGCGCGACGGGTGCATCAGCACGCCGGCGGGGTTCGTGCCCTGCCCGAATGTCCGAGCACCGAATTCTCCGAGCGCCTGCGCCATTCCTATTGATTCCCGGTGTACCTGGATGGGGGACTTCCACTCGAATTGACTTGACTGCAATGAGGGAAAAACAATGCACTGGTCGTATGACAATACCTTTTCGGGCTTACCAACTCCCATATCAATCTTGTAAAACAGCATTTTGGTTGTTTCTGACACCGTTATTTTAACTTTCCACGGCGGTATCGGCCATAATGCCTTTACGGTGAAGTCTGGATTACGCTCAATTTCGGCGATTCCGGCGCCCCAAAGGTTCTGGAAAACACTCATCAAACTCAAAAAATCAAATGAAGTTTGCAGCGGATTCGGCGATTCTTTGAGAATATTATAGTTTTCATGTTTTGTAGCACGCTCTTTCCCCCGCGGATCAAGCCGTTTATACGTAATAAGCGGCAGGGAAGCGGTTGTCCACGCGAGCACGCGCACGCACGCCCACAACGCGGATATGGAAAGAGCGGAATCTTCACTGACCACGGCACCGGACTTTGTCTTTACCCCGAAGTCGGCAAACAGCCACGGGTTTTCTCCGATAGTGCCGGATCCGAACGGAAGTGATCTTTTTTCCACAAATAGGTTTGTAAGGAATCCCATTTTATTTTCTCTTCAATGGTAAAGCCATGTAAGAAATAAAAACGCCTGCGGTGATTAATGCCGCAGGCACATAGATTAAATAAACCCCATAGAAAACACACGCAAAGCCGAGAACAAAGAAAACATCAGGAAGGATAATTTTGAAAAACTGCTTTATTTTCATATTCCCCCGGAAAGAAAAAAGCCGCTGACGGTTGGCCGCCAACGGCTTGTAATTTCTATGTGCAGCGGTTAATTACGCCGCTGTTATCCGGTAGACATAAATGTCTATTTAATTATATAATACGATATTTTTAATTGAAATGTCAAATTATTTTTTAAATAAATAAAAAAGGCTACCGGGAATTATCCCGATAGCCTCCCGCGCGCGCGTCCCCGAAGGGGTTATTTTTTGGCTATTTTGGCTTTTATTTTTTCCATAGCCTTGAATATTTCGCCCAGCTCTTTCAATCCTTGATACTTGTTTCTGAAATATTCCAGCTCCTCAAGTGCATCCTTAAGCATGTTTGAATATAAATCCTTATCGCTCAAAACGTCCACCATTGTTCTGTATCCGGTATCTTCCCCGAATCTGTCTTTTTTGAGGGATACAAAACAGCGTACCGGTGGACGGTTTTCATAGATAACATCGACAATGATATTAATAAACATCCGCGCCTGGTGCAGCCTGAATTTTTCCGCAGCAACAGTATTATCCCATTCGAACTGTTTGTGCAGCGGTGAACTTTCCGGCCTTGCGGCCTCGACAACATCAACCGGTCTTAAAATGCCGCCATTATCGTTGTAGATTTTTTTAACCTCCTTGATAATGGTTTTATTCGTTATAACACTTCGTTTCATAGAACCTCCTTAAGATTAAAATTATAGCCGTGCCTGCCGAACCTGACCACACCGTACCTCACCCTACCAAACCAGACCTGACCCAACCTGCCGTAACCTACCCCACCAGACCAGACCGTACCAAACCACACCTTACCCCACCACACCTGCCGTACCTTACCGTACCGTACCTCACCTGACCGTACCTTACCCAACCCCACCTGCCGTACCAAACCGTACCTTACCCCACCACACCTGCCGTAACATACCATAACTCAACGGAACACAACGAAACAAACCCCAACCCACCAAACCTGAACCCACCACATCTGCCAGACCGCAACATACCTTAACGTACCAACCTCACCCCATCTGCCACAACATACCTCAACTAACCAAACCTCACCTCACCGCACCTGACCGCCCGTACCGTACCTGCCGCACCAAACCTAACCGCACCCCACCTGCCTAAATTTACTTACTTGCTATCTTGAAAAGTCCCCAACCCATCCCGCAACTTTTTGTCGAACTCGGCCTTCCTTCCAAAAGACCAACCTGCGAGCCAACACGCAACAGAAGATTCGCAACATCCGCTGAAGAAAACATGTCTTCATCATAACGAATACGGACAGCAGCGTCCCACTTTTCAAACATCGGCCTGATACGAATATCAGCACCGCCATTGTCGTTGCGTACCTTCGCTTCCAGCTTGCGCGGTTCGCCATTTAATTTAATGAGCGGCGTTCCGTCTTCGAAATCCACACCGTCGGCCTCAATGAACAATCCCAGCTTTGCATGAGTCATTGTAAACCCAACCAAGGAACACGCCCTAACCATCGCGCTCCGTATTGCCGTCGCCGGAAGCCCAATCCACCCCTTGCGTGAACCGTTACGATACGTGGCGCTCTCGTAACACTCGTTGAAGTCTTTAGCCTCTCGCTTCGACCCCTTCTTACTCTGTGAACCCGCTTCCATATTTTTCATCATTTGCTCCTTAGCCTTGTGTGAAAATTTATTCATCACAAGTGGAGCCGTACCCTCGATCTTGAAATTAACTGTTCTCATTTTCGGCGCGCTTATTTCGACACGCTCGATACTCTTTTTACCCATAAAACAACTCCTTTAAAAAAAGGCTGGTTCCGCTTGCGTAGGCTGAGGACTACACAAGCGAATAACTATTTTGGGATAGTTTTTGAACCAGCAATTTCGACATGGTATTTCCTCAGCTACATACAATATATATATAAAACTCAAAAAGCGCAACTATTATTTTATTTATTTTTCCTGCACTCCGGGCACCGCTCATTCGTGTACCCATACCACCTGTGCCCGCACTTATCGCAGAGCTTCCAGACCTTCTGGCCGCCGTGGTTTTTCTGGATTGAACGCTGATAGTAGTATTGTTTATCGCTCATATAAAAAATATCCTTATTTTAAAACAGCATTTTATTTTAAACACCCGAATCTTTACACCAAGATATGTTTTGTCTTTATAAAAACATTCATGTCTTAATATCTGAAATCGTATTCTCATATAAACAATACCTCTAATCATCAAGACGAGACATGGCATTCCTTAATAGTATAAAGGCTTCATCTGATTTTTTCTGATTATCAGCCTCTTTTGGTATTACTATGCGAAATCTTTCCTTGCTTGATTTAAAAAAGACTTGTATATTATCCATGCGATTACATCCAGTATTTAAAGTATCCTTACACTTACCAATATAATAACAACCACATTTTCTACATTTTCTCATATAAACAATACCCTCCCCGTACCGTCCTCATTTTTCGTCATTGCGCGCACATGCGCATTAATTGTCGCCGCTATTGGGTCGATCCGCTGCTTCGATTTCTTCTTGCTCAATATTAAATTCTGGTTCCGGTCAACCTGCTCTGCTATGGCATTGCCGACCGCCCAGGCAAGCACCGGGTTGCCGTCATGCACCACGCGCCCCAGATAAACCATGTCCCGGAAATCTTTTGTCGGCTCTGATAGCGTTTTAATTCCCTGCACAATCTCAACAACCGTCTTTCCCTTGTCCTCGAAATCTTTTCCGATCTGCACCGATCCCCACGGGTCTATGCACACCTCTTCAATGTACCAACCTTGCTTCTCTGCCTTATCCAGAACATATTGCAGCACTTTCCGGTAATCTACCACCGGTCCCGGAGTCGCTGTGATCCACCCACCTGCAATCCACCTGTCATAGGGGACCCGTTCCGTTTTCATTTTCTGCCGAAAAGTGTCCTCTGGCATGAATGAATGGCTGAAAATATGGTACTTATCGTCGAAAAAGAACTCAAAAGTAACGCTCGTTAAGTCGATTTTAGCCGATAAATCCACCCCGACATAGCACGATTTACCCGTTAAATCAGGCAAAACGGCCTTGCAGGCCGCCCATTTTGCCATATTCATATAGCCATTTTCGCGCTGATTTACCCAAATATCCATGCTTTTAGTAAGAAAATCCCTCATTTTCTCCGGTTTATCCAGTGCAACCTGCAGCTCGGCGCGTATAGAGGCCATGCCCTCTGCCGTTTTCGTGTTAATCGGATTCGCCTTTACCCAGACATCCTCATTTTTAATATCGTCGGTTAGTTCTCCCTGCTCGTCCCGATCCAATTCACACACGATAGCAAAATACTGGTCGTTCTCTATAGGATTATCCGGGTCAAGAATTTTACTCACATAATCATATTCGTCTTTGTAACATGGATGATTTAAATCAAAGCCGGCAGTCGTGATTATAATTAAAAGCGGCTGAACACGGGTTTTCATGCCAGAAGTGAGCACATTGTAGTATTCGTCGGTCTCATGCGCATGATATTCATCGATTATTCCGCACTGCGGGTTGCTACCGTCACCTTTTTTCTTGTCCTCCTCGCTCATCCGGGCAAAAGTACTATCCGATTTGAGGTGCCTTATAACGCCATAACTTACCTTAAACCGGTCTTTTATCGGCGGATTCAGCTTTTTACAGCGCCTTATTATCAATTCCGCCTCTTCCCACACGTATTTAGTCTGTTCTCTTTTCGTCGCCGCGACCAGCACCTCGGCGCATTGCTCGCCCATACACGCCATTTCATACGTTCCCAATATAGCTAAATCCTGCGATTTTGCGTTTTTGCGGCCTACTTGATAGTAAACATACCTGAATCTACGGTAACTCGTAACCTTATCCACCCATCCGTATATCTGACCAAAAATAAATTTCTCTATCGGCTCCGGGATTTTCGGCTGGCCGGCCAGCGGCCCCTTCGTATGGCAGAACATTTCCATCCATGTAAAAAATCTCTCGGCTTTTTGCTCACAGAACTTATACGGATACTCAGATGCCTCCGATTTCTCCAAATCATTTAAAAACCGCAGGCACGCCCACTTGTGTTTCTGGCAGGCAGGGACGCGCCCAGAAAGAATGTCGTCGCAGTAGGATTTTATTTCTTGTAGAATCAAATTGCTTCCCCAAATTCCTTTTCATATTTATCTTTTTTATCTTTTTTAGGTTCATTTTTCTTTTTAATCGCATTTAATCTGGACAATGGATCGAAGCCGAGAGAACGCCATAAACGTATTTTAGATTCTACGAGCTTGTTTATCTTGTCCTGCAATCCTAATTCATTGATATATATGAATTTTGCCTCATCTGAAAGCCCCTGGCCTTCTAATTTTTTCCTTATTTCCTGCTTCGCCTTTTCATGCCTATCTTTTTCTGCGCTCTGCAGGCAATAATCTTCAAACGCACTACTGTCAAAATCAGTAACAAAGTCAGCACCAGAGTCAACTATCATTTTTACTAATCCATCCCACATTTTTTTTGCCTCTATATCAGCGCATAGACGATCCGATGCAACAAACTCCATCCCTCCTATATGCCATTGTTTTTCAATTTTTTCTGCAAGCGCCTCTTTAGTGTAATGACTCGGGTTCCCGGTCATTATATCAAAAATCGCAGGTTTTGGATTCTTATTGCTCATATTTTTACCCATTCAGTAGGCAAATTTTGCCTTGAAAGCGAAATTCATACGCGGAAGGG